>OLGA01002608.1_pt1 | contig 12518 bp, 10 predicted proteins | sample 1604881 | NCBI WGS metagenome assembly OLGA01 (sample SAMEA3888896, study PRJEB22519) | human gut metagenome | biome: human gut; feature: human-associated habitat; material: faeces | place: Denmark | collected 2009
AATGGCGGGGCTTCAGCACGCCGCCGGACAGTTCTGCGATTTTTTCTTCCAGTTCCTCGTTGGAAAGGGCGGTGGTGCGGCCTCCGGCGTACTGTTCGTCCACCCAGACCTTCAGCTTTTCCACCAGTGCGTCATGCTTACTGAGCTGGTGGTCGCTGCGGAGCCGGTAGTTCTGGTTGATCCAGTAGGCGATGCCCGCCAGCCCGGATGTTTTGCTGATGGCTACGGCGGCAGGCCGGTCCAGCAGCTTTTCCGTATTGAAAATGTTGTAGATCTCCTCGTCCTTCAAAAGCCCGTCAGCGTGGATGCCTGCACGGGTGACGTTGAAGTTCCGGCCCACGAAGGGCGTCATGGGGGGGATGTGATAGCCGATCTCGTGCTCGAAGTAGTCGGCGATCTCGGTGATGGCAGTGGGGTCCATACCGTCCAGAGAGCCACGGAGAGAGGCGTATTCAAACACCATGGCCTCCAACGGCACATTGCCGGTGCGCTCACCGATGCCCAGCATGGAGCAGTTCACGCCGCTGGCGCCGTACAGCCAGGCGGTGGCGGCGTTGGCAACGGCCTTGTAGAAGTCATTGTGGCCGTGCCATTCCAGATATTCGCTCTCCACGCCGGAATAGTGCTGCAAACCGTAGATGATGCCGGGAACGCTGCGGGGCAGGGCCACCTCCGTGTAGGGGACACCGTAGCCCATGGTGTCACAGGCCCGGATGCGGACGGGGATCTTGGCCTGGTGGGAAAGCTCCATCAGCTCATTGACGAAGGGCACCACGAAGCCGTAAAAGTCCGCACGGGTGATGTCCTCCAGATGGCATCGGGGCATGACCCCGGCGTCAAAGGCGTCCTTCACCGTGGCCAGATAGTAGTCCAACGCCTGCCGGCGGGTCATCTGCATTTTCTTAAAGATATGATAGTCGCTGCAGGACACCAGAATACCGGTCTCCTTGATGCCAAGGTCCTTCACCATCCGGAAGTCCTCCCGGGTGGCCCGGATCCAGGTGGTGATCTCCGGGAAGCGCAGTCCCAAAGCCTGACAGCGTTCAATGGCCTCCCGGTCCCGCTTGCTGTAAATGAAAAACTCCGTCTGGCGGATCAGGCCGTAAGGCCCGCCCAGCTTGCTGAGGAGCTTGAACAGGTGCTCGATCTGCTCCGGCGTGTAGGGGTTCATGGACTGCTGGCCATCCCGGAAGGAAGTGTCCGTGATCCAGATATCGGCAGGCATGGATGTAGGCACCCGCCGGTGGTTGAAGGCCACCTTGGGGACCTCGTCATAGTTATATACGTCCCGGTACAGCACCGGGTCCTTCACATCCTGAAGGGAATAACGGTAGTCATTTTCCTCCAGCAGATTGGTTTTGGCGGATAATTCAAGCATGGCGGGCTCCTTTCCAGCGATACGCTTGCTGTATACTTGTATACATATATACACCCGCGGCGGAAACTTGTCTACCCCTCCGAACAAACTTCGTGCAGGATCACAAAGGGGTCTTTTAACGGCGGCCATCGAAAAGACGATTGTCCGCGTGACGAGGAACTTTCGCTGAGAGGGGCGTTTTTTCGGCGCAGTTTCTGTGCAGTCCGCGCAGAGCGTGGAAAAACGACCGGTTTTCTCTTATAACCGGAAAAATCCCTTGCAAACCGGGGCGAATAGTGCTATGATACCCTTTGTCAACAGGGGAGCTTGCGCAAGCAGGCTGAGAGTGGGATGTATTGCCCAGACCCGTAAACCTGATTTGGATAATGCCAACGTAGGGAGATACCGTCGCTGACACGCTCATGGAGCTCGTAATGCGGATATGTCTTTCAGGCATATCCGCGTTTTGTTTTCTATCCGGTCCTTTGTGCCGGACAGACAAGAGCGATGCCCGCCGGGATTTCAAAAGATGCAGAGGTGTTCAATATGAAATGTGATCCCAAGGATCTGCTGCTGTATGCCGTCACCGACCGGCACTGGCTGAACGGACGGACGCTGGTGGACGTGGTCAAGGAGAGTCTGGACGGCGGCGTCACCATGATCCAGCTTCGGGAAAAGTCTCTGGATGCGGGCAAATTTCTGGAAGAAGCCAAGGAGCTGCAAGCTCTGTGCCGGGAGCGGCATGTTCCCTTTATCGTCAATGACAACGTGGACATCGCCAAGGCCATGGACGCTGACGGCGTTCATGTGGGGCAGGACGATATGGCGGCGCTGGATGCCCGGGCCAAGCTGGGGCCGGACAAGCTCATCGGTGTCTCAGCCCACACGGTGGAGGAGGCTCTGCTGGCAGAGAAGCAGGGGGCGGATTATCTGGGCGTGGGAGCCGTGTTCCCCACCAGCTCCAAGAGCGATGTGGGGGAGATGTCCTACGAGACCCTGAAGGCTATCTGCAAGGCCGTGTCCATTCCTGTGGTGGCCATCGGCGGCATTTCCGGCGAGAACGTAGGTAAGCTGGCGGGCAGCGGCATCTGCGGCGTGGCGGTCATCAGCGCTATCTACGCCGCCAAGGATGTCAAAGCCGCCGCCGCTGATTTGAAATCCACCGTGGAAGAAATGCTGCGGGTATGATCCGGGGGGCCATTTTCGATTTGGATGGCGTCCTGCTGGACTCTATGGGTATCTGGGAAGATCTGGGTGCCCGGTATCTCCGGCGGCTGCACATCACCCCGGAGCCGGGACTGAATGAGGTCCTCTTTCCTATGAGCATGGAACAGGGGGCTGCCTATCTGAAAGCGCATTACCCGCTTCAACAGAGCGAGGCGGAAATCTGCGGCGGCATTGCCCAAATGCTGAAGGACTACTATGTTCAGGAGGTCCCTGCCAAGCCCGGCGCGGCAGCGCTGCTGGCATTTCTGGCGGAGCGGGGCGTTTCCATGGCGGCGGCTACCTCCAGCCCGCGGGTGCACGTGACCGCCGCGTTGGATCGGCTGGGCCTGCTGCCCTACCTGAAAGCAGTTTTCACCACCGGCGAGGTGGGCACCAGCAAGCATGAGCCGGTGATCTACCATCTGGCGGCGGAAGCGTTGGGGACGGCCCCGGCAGAAACGCTGGTATTTGAGGATTCCCTCTATGCCCTGAAAACCGCCAAGGCGGCGGGCTACCGCACTGTCGGCGTATTGGACGCCCACGGGGAAACAGATCAGGCGGGGCTGAAAGAGGCGGCGGAGGTCTATCTCACGTCCCTGACGGAGTTTCCCGGCCATTGGGAACCGCTCAACAAGTAAATTCGGAACGCTCAGGGCCTTGCCCTGTGTTCAGGCGGTACATTGGGGGCACCACCTTGTATCGCTTTATAAAACGTGCTGTAAAAGAGAAAGGAAGTATTCACATGAAAACAGCATTGACCATTGCTGGAAGTGATTCCAGCGGAGGCGCCGGTATCCAGGCGGATATGAAGACCATGACGGCCAACGGCGTTTACGCCATGAGCGCCGTCACGGCCCTGACCGCCCAGAACACCACCGGCGTCACAGATATTCTGGAGTCCACTCCTCATTTCCTGGGTGAGCAGCTGGACGCTATTTTTACCGATATTTTCCCCGACGCGGTGAAGATCGGCATGGTTTCCTCCGCCGACCTCATCGTGGTCATCGCGGAAAAACTGAAGCAGTACAAGGCGGAGAACATCGTGGTGGACCCCGTGATGGTGGCCACCTCCGGGGCAAAGCTGCTGCGGGATGATGCGGTGGAGGCCCTGTGCCGGGAACTGCTGCCGTTAGCGGCGGTCCTGACCCCCAACATCCCCGAGGCGGAGATCCTCTCCGGCATGACCATCACCGATGCTACCGGCATGGAGGCCGCCGCCAAGTACATCAGCGAGAAATACGGCTGCGCCGTACTGTGCAAGGGCGGCCATAAGGTCAACGATGCCGATGATCTCCTGTGGCGGAACGGCTTCGGCAAGTGGTTCCACGGCAAGCGGATCGACAATCCCAACACCCACGGCACCGGCTGCACCCTCTCCAGCGCCATTGCCTCCAATCTGGCCAAGGGCTATGATCTGGACGAGTCCGTGGAGCGGGCCAAGGAATACATCTCCGGGGCCCTGGCGGCCATGCTGGATCTGGGCCACGGCTCCGGTCCCATGAACCACATGTTCGCTCTGAAAGGAGCGTTTACGGAATGATCACCTCTACGGTTGCGATCTTATTCGCCGTGGGCTATCTGCTGGCAACGGTCTGGCTGTGCCGGGGCATTCGGCTGACGGCCCGGGACTTGTGCCTGGGTGGGATCGTCTGCGCCATGACGCTGGTGCTGGCCACGATCCGCATTCCTCTGCCCACCGGCTCCAACATCACCTGCGGCTCCTGGATCCCGCTGATGCTGCTGGCCCTGCTGTATGATTATCGGCTGTCCATGCTGAGCGGCTGGGTGTGCGGTATTCTGGCGATGCTCCTGATCCCCGGCTGGCAGGCGGTCCACTGGGCGCAGATCTTTGTGCAGCAGTTGGTCTGCTTCTCCTGCTTGGGCTATGCCGGCGTGTTCGGCAGCGACAAGCGCTGGAAGGCCATCTGCGGCATGGCGCTGGCGGTGGCGATCCGCTGCTTCGGTCATGTGATCAGCGGTGTGATCTTCTATTCCCAGAACGCATGGGACGGCTGGGGCGCCTGGGGTTACAGTCTGGCCTTTAACCTGTCCTCCCGGCTTTCGGAGGGGATCTTGAGCATTTTGATCGTATCGGTGCTGCCGCTGACGCTTATGCAGCGGGCCATTGCCAGAAGGGAGGCAAAATAATGGGTACGGTAGACCGGCTTCTGAAAGCCACCGAGGATATCTGGGCCAGCTACCACGAAAAGCCCTTTGTGCAGGGATTGAAGTACGGCACGCTGGATCAGAAGAAATTCCGTAGCTATATCATTCAGGATTACTGGTATCTCATGGACTATACCAAGGTTTTTGCCATCGGCGTAGCCAAGAGCAAGAGCGTGGAGGTCATGAAACTCTTTGCCAAGTACATCCAGGCGATCCTGGACGGCGAGGTCAACGTTCACAACGGCTATATGGCCGATTTTGGGATCACCCAGGAGGAACTGGACCACACGCCTATCCAGCAGGATAACCGCTCTTACACCTCCTATATGCTCAGCGTTGCCTATCGGGGCGGTGAGGCGGAAATTCTGACGGCCATCTTCTCCTGTGCTTACAGCTATGAGGTCATCGCCCGCAAGATCGTGGAGGAGTGCCCCTCCGCTCCCGAGCACCCCATGTACGGGCGTTGGGTGCGGGGCTACATCACTCCCCGCTACACAGGCAACAACGTGATCCTGAAGGATATGCTGGAGCGGCTGACCAAGGACTATACCGAGGAGCAGCTCCGCTATCTGGAGGAGATCTTTACGGCGTGTTCCCGCTATGAGGCATCCTTCTGGGATATGGCGGACCGCTTCGGAACGGAAGGCGGGGCGCAGGTATGAAAAAGACATCCACCTTTCAAAACGGACTGATCTGGTTCGGCGCAGGCGTTTCTCTGGCGGAGATCCTCACCGGCACGGCCTTCGCCCCTCTGGGCATGGGCAAGGGCCTGCTGGCCATCCTCATCGGCCACGTCATCGGCTGCGGCATGATGCTGCTGGCGGGCCTCATCGGCGGCCGCACCGGCCGCAGCGCCATGGAGACCGTGAAAATGAGCTTTGGACAGAAGGGCGGCTTGCTGTTCGCCTTCCTGAACGTGCTTCAGCTGGTAGGCTGGACTGCCATCATGATCTATGACGGGGCCTTGGCTATCGGAGGTATTTTCAATCTTGGTCATTGGGTCTGGTGTCTGGTCATCAGCGTCCTCATCATCCTGTGGATCGCTGTGGGTATTACAGATCTGGGCTGGATCAACAAGCTTACTATGGCGGCCCTGTTTCTTTTGACCTTAGTGCTGTGCAAGGTGATCTTCTTCTCCGGCAGCGCTATGGCGGCCTCCGGCGAGGCCATGACCTTCGGTGCGGCGGTGGAGCTGGCGGTGGCCATGCCTCTGAGTTGGCTGCCCCTCATCAGCGACTACACCCGCGAGGCGGAAAAGCCGGTCCAGGCCACCTGGGTCAGCGTTCTGGTGTACGGACTGGTGTCCTGCTGGATGTATGTCATCGGTATGGGCGCGGCGATCTTTACCGGGGAGTATGACATTGCCGTTATCATGGTGAAGGCCGGTCTCGGCATTGCCGCACTGGTGATCCTGGTGTTTTCCACCGTCACCACCACCTTCCTGGATGCCTGGTCCGCCGGTATTTCTGCCGAGTCCCTCTCCAAGAAGCTGAACGGGAAAAAGACCGCCATTGCGGTGACGGTCATCGGCGCTGCGGGGGCCATTCTGTTCCCCATGGATGATATCACCGGCTTCCTGTATCTGATCGGCTCTGTGTTTGCACCCATGATCGCGGTGCAGATCGCGGATCATTTCCTCCTCAAGCGGGATCGCTTTGCCGTGGCGGCGGACGGCCGGAACCTTGTGATCTGGCTGGTGGGCTTCATCGCCTACCGCTGGCTTATGGGCGTGGACACCCCGGTGGGCTACACCCTGCCGGACATGGTGCTGACAGTGGTGCTGTGCGTCCTTGCGGAAAAGCTGTGCGCCGGCAAAAAGAACGGCTGATCGGCTGACCGAACAATAAATGACCGGCGGATACGTGTATGCGTATCCGCCGGTTTTGCTGTGTGTGATTTGTAGGTTTTTCCCTTGCCCTCCGGCCGGTTCCGTGGTACACTTTCTTCCTGTACGAGCATTGACCGAAGGGAAAGGATAACCATGAATCAAAAAGAACTCAACGAGATCCGCCGGCGCTTCAAGCTGGATAAAAACAGCATTTCCAAGATCTTTGGCTGCTATGTCAACAGCAATAAGGAGATCATTTCCTGGATCGACGCCTCTATGGGCCTCATGCAGCAGGAGGAGCAGGAAATGTATCTGGGCCTTCTGAAAAAGGCCCTCTCCGGGGCCTTGGGCAAAAATCTGGTGGATATCACGTTTTCCACGGCACAGGTGGCGGACAGTGACGAGCTCCGCCTGCTGCAGACCATGCGGCAGACGGAGTTAAAGGACCCCGCCTCCCGGGAGAATTTCTGCCGCCGGCTAATCGACGCACTGAACATGGGAGAGACCAACTACCTGATTCTGCTGGCTGCGGACACCTACGATGTGCCCCACAAGAGCCGGGACGATGAATTTCAGGCGGACGCGGGGGACACGGTGTATCGCTACTTTGTCTGCGCCGTCTGCCCGGTAAAGGCCCCTACTCTGGAGCTGCGGTACGATCATGACCTGAACGAATTCCATCCCGGCTCCACCGGCCATATCGCGCTGGCCCCGGAGCTTGGCTTCCTGTACCCCGCCTTTGACAGCCGCGCCGCCAACATCTATGACCTGCTGTTCTACGCCAAGAACCCGGCGGAGCTGCATCAGGAGGTCATTGACGCGCTGTTCCGGGTGGAGCCGCCCATGTCTGCGGCAGAACAGAAAAACGTTTTTGATACGGCGCTGACGGAGGCGCTGGATGAGGCTTGCAGCTATGACGTGGTGCAGTCCGTCCATGAGCAGATCCGGGCAAAGATCGAGGACCACAAGGAAAGCCACGATCCGGAGCCGCTGGAGCTGACGGTTTCCGACGTGGGCTGCATACTGGCCAACAGCGGCGTGGACACCGAAAAGGTGGAAGCGTTCAAAGCGAACTGCGAAAAGCAGTACGGCGAAAACGCCGCACTGAATCCGGTGAATATCATCGAGAGCCGCAAGTTTCAGGTCACCACCCCGGAGGTGAAGATCTCCATCGCCCCGGAAAACAGCTATCTCATCGAGACCCGGATCATCGACGGCCGCAAGTATCTCCTGATCCCCGCCGATGACGGCGTGGAGGTCAACGGCATCGGCGTGAACATCGCCGCCGACCAGCCGCAGGAATAAGCGCAAAGCCTTTCCTACATGATAAAAGCCCCGCCGGATTCCGAAAGGAATCCGGCGGGGCTGTATTTATTCGGAACATATTACGGGCGGAAGGGAACTCAGCCCTCCTCCGCGATCTTGCGGCCCATGAGGACACCCATGACGGAGGCCATCATCAAGCCGCGGGTCCAGCCGGAGCTGTCGCCCAGACAGTGAAGGCCCTGAAGGCTGGTGTTGAAATCCGTGTCCATCTTCACCCGGTTGGAGTAGAACTTCAACTCGGGGGAATACAGCAGGGTCTCGTAGGCGGCGAAGCCGGGCACCACATAATCCATAGCCTGAATGAAGTTGATGATGTTGGTCATGGCCCGGTAGGGCATGGCGGCGGTAATGTCGCCGGCCACGGCGTCCGGCAGAGTGGGGCGGATGTTGGACTGGGCCAGCTCCTTCTGCCAGGTGCGTTTGCCGTCCAGAATGTCACCGAAGCGCTGCACCAGGATCTGGCCGTTGGCCAGCATATTGGTCAGCTCGCCCACCTTCTGGGCGTAGGCAATGGGCTGGTTAAAGGGCACGGAGAAGTTGTGGGAGCAGAGGATGGACAGGTTGGTGTTGTCGCTCTTCTTCTCCTTGTAGGAGTGGCCGTTGACCACCGCCAGGTTGTTGTCATAGTTTTCCTGACTGACAAAGCCGCCGGGGTTTTGGCAGAAGGTACGGACCTTGTTCTTGAAGGGCCGGGGATAGCCTACCAGCTTGGACTCGTACAGGACCCGGTTTACGGTCTCCATGACCTCATTGCGGACCTCCACACGAACACCGATATCCACAGTGCCGGGGGCGTGAGCGATGTTGTGCTCCGCGCAGAGCTTTTCCAGCCAGTCGGCACCCCGGCGGCCGGTAGCGACCACGGTGTGCTTGGCGTAGATCTCCATGTCCACCTTGCCGTTGGACACGGAAACGCCCTTGCAGACGTCATTTTCCAGAATCAAGTTGCTGCACTCGTAGCCAAAGTACATCTCTACGCCGTGCTCCTGTAAGTACTTCTCGATGGCGTAGTAGATACCCTGAGCCTTTTCCGTGCCCATGTGGCGGATGGGGCAGTCCACCAGCTTCAAGCCTGCCTGAATGGCGTGCTTGCGGATCTCCTTGCGCTCCTCGTCATTACCGAGACCCTCAATGTGCTCGTCCGCACCGAAATCCAGATAGATCTGGTCAGCGTAGTTGATGGTCTCCTGTGCCAGCTCTGGGGTGATGAGGGTGGGCAGATCGCCGCCCACCTCATAGCTGAGGGACAGCTTGCCGTCGGAAAACGCGCCGGCGCCGGAGAAGCCGGTGGTAATGTGGCAGTAGGGCTTGCAGTTGACGCACTTTTTCGTCTTGTCCTTGGGGCAATGGCGGTTTTCTACCGCCTGGCCCTTCTCCACCATGATAATTTTCTGCCTGCTGCCCTTTTTGATCATTTCCAGCGCGGTGAAAATGCCGGCAGGACCGGCGCCGATGATAACAACATCTGCGTTCATAATATCTCCTATCTCCTTATTTGGCTGACAATTCTACCTGATGGCGTACCAGCGTCATAGGCGGCACCGGACGGGGCAGCCTGAGCTTCAGCAGCATCTGGGGATTTCGGGGTTCTTCGATCACGGTTCCGGCCTCATCCCGCATTTCCGGGACCGTCATGGAAAAGGGACGCAGGTCCGGCCCTACCAGCTCCACCGTGTCACCGGTGCGGAACTTGTTCCGCAGGGAAATGACAGCGTTGCCGTCGGAGTCACATTCCGTGACCAGCGCCACCACCTGCCATTCCCGGATGTAGCGGGAATTTTCGTAGTACTGGCCGGGATAACCGTAGTAAAAGCCGGTGGCGTAGGGCCGGTGGCTGACGTGCTCCACCTCATCCCGCCACACCGGGTCAATGGGGCGGCCCGCAGCGGCATCGTCCAGACAGTGCCGGTAAGCGCCGGTGACGATGGCGGCATAATAGGCGGATTTGGCCCGACCCTCGATCTTCAGACTGGACAGCCCCACATCCAGCAGGTCATCCAGATGGTCGATCATGCACATATCACGGGAATTCAGAATATAGCTGCCCTTTTCGTCCTCTTCAATGGGGAAATATTCGCCGGGGCGTTTTTCCTCCATCAGGGCGTAATGATAGCGGCAGGGCTGGGCGCAGGCGCCGCGGCTGGCATCCCGGCCCGTCATATAATTGCTCAGCAGACACCGCCCGGAATAGCTGACGCACATGGCCCCGTGAACGAAGGCCTCGATCTCCAGCTCTGCCGGGGTGTTCTCCCGGATGGTCCGAATTTCTTCAAGGCTCAGTTCCCGGGCTAAAATCACCCGGGAAGCGCCCAGATCATACCAGGCGTTGGCAGTGACATAGTTGGAAATGCTGGCCTGAGTGGAGATGTGGCGCTGGCAGTTGGGGGCATATTTCCCCGCCAGCGTAAAGGCACCCAGGTCCGCCACGATCACCGCGTCCACGCCGGCGTCATTCAGCCGTTCCAGATGCGCCGGCAGGCGGACGATCTCATCCCCTCGGGGCATGGTGTTGATGGTGCAGTGGACCCGTACATTGTGCGCATGGGCATAGGCCACTGCCGCCTTCAGCTCGTCCGGGTCAAAGTTTCCGGCGAAGGCCCGCATACCGAAGTCGGTGCCCGCCAGATATACGGCGTCCGCGCCGTAGAGCACGGCCATTTTCAGCCGTTCCATATCTCCTGCCGGAGCCAGCAGCTCCGGCAGCTTTCTCTGTTTATCCACCATAGGAGCTGCTCCCCACAAATGCATTGTGCTCAGACAGGGTCTTGGAGAAGTGATGCTTCCCGTCGGTGCCCAATGCGTAGTAATAATAATCCGTGTCGTTGGGGTCCATAGCCGCTTTCAGAGCCGCACTGCCGGGGTTGGCAATGGCCGTAGGCGGCAGTCCCTTATGGAGATACAGGTTGTAGGGGGTATCGACCGCCTTGTCCGCGTTGGTGATGGCGCCGGTGTGATCCGGCAGACCATAGAGCAGGGACGCGTCGATCTGCAGCAGCCCTGCGGTCTCACCGGGCTTTTGCAGACGGTTATAGATAACAGAGGCGATATCCCGCTGATCCGTACCGTCCGTCTCCTTTTCGATGAGGGAGGCGATGATGACCACATCCTTCATGCTGTAACCCATGGATTTGGCCTTGGAGGAGGCGAACGCATCCTCGTCGATATGGTCGGCAAAGGCGTCGATCAGCTTACCCAGAGCGTTCTTGGCGTTGTGATTCTTGTAGAACTCATAGGTGTCCGGGAACAGGTAGCCCTCCAGACGGCTGGGGTCTTCGGAATTGTTGTTGATGAAGCTGTAATCATACGTGGCGGTCTTGGCGGCCTCCAGCAGATTTTCTTCCGTATTGACGCCCTTTTCCGCCAACAGACGGATGGTCTGCCGCACGGTATAGCCCTCGGGGATGGTGACGGTGACAGTCTCCGCCGTCAGGTTGCCGGAGGAGTTGTGCATGCCCAGGATCAGCGCCCGGTAATCCATCTCTGTATTCAGTGTATAGGTGCCGATGCCGATCTTTTTATCGGCGTGGGAGATCCCGGCGTAGAGCTTGAAAAACCACTTGTATTTGATCAGCCCCGCATCCTGAAGCTTATCCGCCACGGTGGACACGCTGTCCTCCGCCGTCACCTCCACCGAGGTCTCCCGCAGAGCACCCCGGTTGAAGGCACAGAAATCCGAGCCCAGCATCCAGCCCACACCCGCCAGAATGGCGGAAGCCAGCAGGACAAAGATCAGGTAACCGACCAGCACCGCCAGCGGATTCCGTCTCCGTCTGCGGGGACGGCTCTTGCTGCGGTGGACAGACGCCGCTTCACGCCGCGCCCCCTGTGCCTGCCGGACCTCCTGCGCGTCCCAGCTGGCAGTATCATCTCTTCTGTATTCAGACATTGGTTCCTCCTTGCTTTCCCGGTCCCCGGCAGGGAAGGGGAATACAATTTCCGGATTTTTGTCCGGTCCAAGCCCGGTTTCCGGTGACAGCGGCATAAGATAGCCTATCAAACAGAAAGCGGGGTAGTGGTATGTGCTGCAACAACAATGACAGCTCCTGGCTCTGGATCATTCTCGTTCTGATCGTGGTACTGGTATGCTGCGGCAGCGGATATAGCTGCGGAAACGGCTGTGTCCACAACGGCTGCGATTGCTGCTGAACCGGCGGGGACGCACCGCGTCCCGCTGGGGGGACAGGCATTACAGCAGCGACTTGACAGTCTTGTACACCTCGTTGTGGATGTCCTCCACGGTTCGGGGAGCATCGCCCTTGGCGCAGTGGATCACGGTCCAGCCGCAGTCCTTCACGATTTCACGGGCGGCCTCCCGGCAGCTTTTCAGATAAGCCTCGTCCTGCTCGTGAATGTCAGCATGGGTGCCGGTGGCGGCCTCCCGGCTGCGCATCATCTTCTCCGTGATCTCCGTGGGCATATCCAGATAGAGCACCAGATCCGGCTTCGGCAGGCCCAGCTTGCCGTATTCCAGCTCAAAGAGCCAGTTCAGAAAGGCGCTCCGCTCCTCTTCCGGCAGCTTGGATGCCTGATGCACGGCGTTGGACGTGGTGTAGCGGTCCGCGATCACCAGCCCGCCGGCCTCATAGAAAGCGCCCCAGTCCTGCTTGTAGGAGGCATAGCGATCCATGGAAAACA
>OLGA01002609.1_pt1 | contig 12517 bp, 12 predicted proteins | sample 1604881 | NCBI WGS metagenome assembly OLGA01 (sample SAMEA3888896, study PRJEB22519) | human gut metagenome | biome: human gut; feature: human-associated habitat; material: faeces | place: Denmark | collected 2009
GCCTACTACCAGCCCACCACCCGCGCCTATGTGGATCAGATCCGCGGCGTGGACAGCTCCTACACGGTGGGGCTGCTGCTGGATCGGCACCTGATCGAGGAGTGCGGACGGCTTCAGGTGCCGGGACGCCCCCGGCTGTACCGGACGACGCAGGCGTTCCTGCGGGCGTTTCACCTGAACTCGCTGGACGAGCTGCCGCAGCTGCCGGGCATGGAGGCGGACGGCCAGCTGCGTCTGGACGACGACATGGGCGAGGGCAGCCCGGAGCTGCTCTGAGGATAGAGGCAGAAATGGGAAGGAGGGCGAGACGTGACGGCGCTTTACATCATTCTGGGCATCCTGCTGGTGCTCTTTTTGCTGTCGCTGCTGCGGCTGGGCGTGCGCGTGGAATTCACAGGCAGCCTTGCGGAGACGCGAGTCGCCGTCATAGCGGGCCCGGCGCGGATACAGCTCCTTCCCAAGCCTGAAAAGCCGGAGAAGCCCCAAAAAGAGAAGAAAAAGAAGGAAAAGCCCGCAAAGGCCAAGGCGGAGGGCGGCGAGAAGAAAAAGCTCCACCTGACGAAGGAGGACATCAAGGCGGCGCTGCCCGCGCTGTGGGAGTGCCTGCAAAACGGCCTGCGCAAGACGCGGCAGCGGCTGCTGATCGACCCGCTGCACCTGTCGGCATCGCTGCCGGGCGCGGCTGATCCGGCGGGCGCGGCGGAGCTGTACGGCTACGTCAACGCGGGCATGTGGACGGTGATGCCGCAGCTGGAGCGGCTGATGCGCATACCGGATCCCCGGCTCCACATGGAGGTGGACTTTGACGCGTCGGAGCTGCGTCTCACCGGCGAGGTGGACGTAACGCTGCAAATACGCGACCTGCTGGCCATCGGCTTCGCCTTCGCAAGGCCGGTGCTGCGGTGGTATCTGGCCATGCAGAAGCGGCACAGCGCGCAGGAAAAGGCGCAGGCAAAGGAGAACGGAGCCGCGCCGAAGGAGCATGATACCGCAGACCGGGCGCCATCGGGCGATGGCGCAGACCATATAACAACTTGAGAAAAGGAGAGTACATCATGGAAATGACCGAAAAGAACAAGAGCTCCCTCTCCGCGATGATGGAGACGTCCATGGACAAGATCCGTCAGATGGTGGATTCCAACACCATCGTGGGCGAGCCGATCACCACGCCTGACGGCGTGACGCTGATCCCCGTGTCCCGGCTGAGCTACGGCTTCGGCTGCGGCGGCGGTGACTACGGCAAGAACAAGGAGCATTCCGGCGCCGGCTGCGGCGCGGGCGTGCGGGTGGAGCCCATGGCCTTCCTGGTGGTCAAGGGCGGCGTGACCCGTATGCTGCCGGTGGGTGCGCCGGCCATCACCACCGTGGACCGGGTCATCGAGATGGTGCCGGAGCTGCTGGATCGGGTCGAGGGCTTCGTGGATAAGAAGCGGAACAAGGATTTCTGATACCAGACAAGAAGACAAGCAGCGCGGGAATAGACTGAGAGCATCCTGTGACGAGGAGGGCTTTCTGTGACCCGAGGGATCTTGGCGGCGCTGTGCGCCGCACTGGCCGTGCTGACATGCATACCCGCTGTGGCGGAGGCTGTGGAGGTCTCCGCCACGGCTTGCGTCCTGATGGACGCGGACACGGGGCAGGTGCTGTATGAAAAGAACGGGGACAAGCGGATGCTCATCGCCAGCACCACCAAGCTGATGACGGCGCTGGTGGCTCTGGAGCTGGGGACGCCGTCGCAGGTCATCACCGTAACTGCCGCCCACATGGCGGAGGGGTCCTCCATGTACCTGCGGCCGGGGGAGAGGCTGACGCTGGAGGAGCTGCTGTACGGGCTGCTGTTGTGTTCGGGCAACGACGCGGCACTGGCGCTGACGGAATGTGCCGGGGGTGTGGCGCCCTTTGTGGAACGGATGAACGAAAAGGCCGCCGCGCTGGGCATGAGGAACAGCCATTTTGCCAACCCCAACGGACTGGACGACGAGGCACACTATTCCACCGCCTATGACATGGCGCTGCTGGGGTGCGCGGCGGTGAACGAGCCGACGCTGCGGCGGACGGCCTCCACACGGACGGCGGTCATCGGCGGACGGACGCTGACCAACCACAACAAGCTGCTGAGCCGCCTGGACGGGTGCGTGGGGCTGAAGACCGGGTACACGAAGGCAGCGGGGCGGACGCTGGTGTCCTGCGCGGAGCAGGCGGGACATCGGCTGGTGGCGGTGACACTGCGGGACGGGGACGATTGGAACGACCACGAGGCACTGTACCGCTGGGGGTTCCTGCTGACAGGCATACAGGAGACGCTGGAGACGCGCCTGCTCGGCGCACTGGGAAACGGGAGAGAGGTAACGCCATGACCGAGCGCATACAGAAGCTGCTGGCCGCCGCGGGGCTGTGCTCCCGCCGGACGGCGGAAGAGTGGATCGCCGCCGGACGCGTGACCGTCAACGGACGGCGGGTCCGTGTAGGCGACAAGGCGGATCCGGAGACGGACGATATCCGGGTGGATGGACGGCCCCTGCGGGGCGCGGCACAGCACGTGTATCTGATGCTGCACAAGCCGCGGGGCTATGTGACCACCCTCTCTGACGAACGGGGCCGCCCTACGGCGGCATCGCTGGTCAGGGGCTGCGGCGCACGGGTGTATCCCGTGGGACGGCTGGACCTGGACTCGGAGGGATTACTGCTGTTTACCAACGACGGGGCGCTGACCCATGCGCTGCTGCACCCCAGCCACCAGGTGGACAAGACGTATATCGTTACGGTCACTGGCGCGGCGGCGGACAGCGCACGGCAGCTGTCGGCGGTGGACAGACTGGACGGACAGCCCATCGTGCCGGCGGCGGTGACGGAGCTGTATCGGAAGGATGGTACGGCGAAATACCGGGTGGTGATCCACCAGGGTAAGAAGCGGCAGATCCGGCGGATGTGTGCCGCCGCAGGACTGACTGTGACCCGGCTGTGCCGGGTGGCGGAGGGCAGTATCGCCCTGGGTGACCTGCCGCCGGGAAAGTGGCGGTATCTGACAGCGGAGGAGCTGCAATCTATCAAAGGAAGCCATCAACATGAATGAAAACGTGCTACAGACCATCCGGGCCGGGATGGATACCTTTTCGAAGGGACAGAAGCGCATCGCAGCGTTTATACTGGACAATTATGACCGCGCGGCGTTTATGACCGCCGCGCGGCTGGGCGAGACGGCCTCCGTCAGTGAGTCCACGGTGGTGCGCTTTGCCGCGCAGCTGGGCTACGACGGCTATCCGGAGATGCAGAAGGCCCTGCAGGAGCTGATACGGGGTAAGCTGACCTCCATCCAGCGGATACAGGTATCGCGGGATCAGATGTCCGGCGCGGACATTCTGGGCAGTGTGATGCAGCGGGATATGAACAGCATACACAATGTCATCGAGCAGTTGGACCGGGATGCCTTCAGCCGGGCGGTGGACAAGCTGCTGGGGGCGGAGCACATCTATATCCTGGGTGTGCGGTCCTCCTCATTTCTGGCGGGGTATCTGAACTTCTACCTGCACCTGATCTTCAAGAACGTGACGCTGGTGCAGTCCAGCGCCGCTGGTGAGATCTATGAGCAGCTGGCCCACATCGGCAGGGGCGACGTGCTGGTGGGAATATCCTTCCCGCGGTACTCCAAGATGGCTATCCACGCGGTGGAGTTTGCCTGCCGGCGGGGCGCGGAGGTGGTGGCGATCACCGATTCGGCACTGTCTCCGCTGTACGGCATGGCGGCGGTATCGCTGCTGGCGCCCTGCGACATGATCTCCTTCGTGGACTCCATGGCTGCGCCGCTGAGCCTGCTGAACGCGCTGATCCTGGCGGTGGGGCAGCAGCGGCGGGATGACCTGTCCGCCACGCTGGCGGATATGGAGCAGGTGTGGTCCAGGTACAGTATTTTCGGGAAAGATGACGAGTGACATGGCGAAGGAGATCGTGGTGATCGGCGGCGGCGCCGCCGGTCTAATGGCGGCCATCACCGCAGCCCGGCAGGGCGCGGCGGTGACGCTGCTGGAGCCCAACGAACGGCTGGGCAAGAAGGTGAATATCACCGGCAAGGGCCGGTGCAATGTGACCAATGACTGTGACCGGGAGACGCTGCTTGCCAGCATTCCCGGTAATGGGCGATTTTTGTACGGTGCGCTGACACGGTTCACGCCGCGGGACACCATGGCGTTTTTCGAGGCGCTGGGCGTGTCGCTGAAGGTGGAACGGGGAAACCGGGTGTTTCCGGTGTCTGACAGTGCCTTCGACATCACCAACGCGCTGGAGCGAGAGCTGAAGCGCCGGAAGGTGCGGTGGGCCCGTGACCGGGCCGTATCAGTGGAGACGGCGGATGGCGCGGTATGCGCCGTGACCGGAGAGAAGGGGACGTACCCCGTGCAGGCGGTCATCCTGGCCACAGGCGGGATGTCCTATCCCGGCACCGGGTCCACGGGGGATGGCTACCGCATAGCGGAGGCACTGGGGCATACCATTGTGCCGCTGCGGGGCTCTCTGGTGCCGCTGGTGTGCGCGGGCGAGGACTGTCCGGCTATGCAGGGCCTGAGCCTGCGGAACGTGGCAGTGACGGTATACAACGGGAAGAAAAAGGCGGTGTTCCGGGATTTCGGCGAGCTGCTGTTTACCCACTTCGGGGTGTCCGGACCGCTGGTGCTGTCCGCCAGCGCCCATCTGCGGCGCTGGGAGGGGGAGCACTATACGATAGAGATCGACCTGAAGCCGGCGCTGGACGAGCAGAAGCTGGACGCGCGGGTGCTGCGGGACATCGGAGAAAATCCCAACCGGGAGATGGGGACCATCGCCGCGGGGCTGGTGCCCCACAGCATGGCGCCGGTGGTGCTGCGCCGGGCGGGGCTGACCGGAAGCGAAAAGGCCAACAGCCTGACAAAGGAACAGCGCCGGGCACTGGTGCAGGTGCTGAAGCACTTTACGCTGGAACTTACCGGGCCGCGGCCCGTCAGTGAGGCGATCGTCACCGCCGGCGGCGTGAAGGTGGGAGAGGTAACGCCAAGCACCATGGCGTCGAAGCTGGTGGGGGGATTGTTTTTTGCCGGCGAGGTGCTGGACGTGGACGCCTATACGGGGGGATTTAATTTACAGATCGCATGGGCGACGGGGTATCTGGCGGGGCTGAGCGCCGCAGAAAGCGAGGAGATGACATGACGGAGAGACAGTACGCAGTGGCCATCGATGGGCCGTCCGGCGCGGGGAAGAGCACGCTGGCCCGGGCGGCGGCGGAGGCGCTGCATATCTTATATGTGGACACCGGGGCCATCTATCGGACCATCGGCGTGTATATGTATCGGCACGACATCGCGCCAACGGACGCGCCGGCGGTGATCGCGGCGCTGCCGGAGATCACTGTGGCCCTGCGGTATGACGAGGAGGGTCTGCAGCGGATGTATCTCAACGGCGAGGACGTGACGAAGGAGATACGCCTGCCGATGATATCGAAGTACGCCTCAGACGTGTCGGCCATACCGGAGGTGCGGGCGTTCCTGATGGAGCTGCAGCGGTCTCTGGCGCGGGAGCACAGCGTCATCATGGACGGACGTGACATCGGGACCGTGGTGCTGCCGGACGCGGAGGTGAAGGTGTTTCTGTGCGCGGATGTGGAGACGCGGGCGCGGCGGCGGTTTTTGGAGCTGGAGCAGCGGGGCACGCCGAAGCCCTTTGACGAGGTGCTGCGGGATATGGAGCAGCGGGATTATAACGATACCCACCGGGCGGCGGCGCCGCTGCGGCCGGCGGATGATGCCATTATGATCGACAACACGGACATGGACTTCGCGGCCAGCCTGGAGCTGCTGCTGGATGTGATACGGGGGCGTGTGGCATCGTGAGAAATAAGTTTTACGCGGCGGCGTGGCGGGTGCTGCGCCCGCTGGTGCTGTTTTTTCTGCCGGTGGACCTGCGGGGAACGGAGCATCTGGAGGGCGGAGAACCGGTGCTGCTGTGCGCCAATCACTCCAGCGCCTGGGACCCCATCCTATTCGTGCTGTCCATGCCCCAGCGGTTCAACGTGCGGATCATGGCTAAGAAGCAGTTGTTCTCCATCCCCATCGTGGGTGGATTCCTGCGGGCGATCGGTGTGTTTCCGGTGGATCGGGGCAACAGTGACATTGGGGCGGTGAAGACCGCCATACAGAGCCTGCGGGACGGGTGGAACCTGTTCCTGTTTCCGGAGGGAACACGGGTGAAGACACCGGGACAGGCGGATGTCAAGTCCGGCGCGGGCATGATGGCCATCCGTGCCGGCGTGAAACTGGCGCCGGTATATATCGGCACGAAGAAGCGCATATTCCGCAAGACGCCCATCATAATCGGCGAGCCCTTCGAGCCGGAGTACACCGGCCGCAAGGGTACGGCGGAGGAATATACTGCCAACGCCCATGAGGTCATGCGGCGGGCCTATGCCCTGGGAGGGATCGAATGCAGGTGATACTGGCGAAGACGGCGGGGTTCTGCTACGGCGTGGAACGGGCCGTGCACATGGCGGAGGTGGCTGCCCGGGAAGGCGGCTGCGTTATGCTGGGCAGTATCATACACAATGACCGGGTCATCACAGCGCTGGAGGCGTTGGGTGCGCGGCAGGCGGACAGCCCTCAGCAGGTGCGGCCGGGAGAGACGGTGATCATCCGTGCCCACGGCGAGACACGGGAGGCTTTGCGGCTGCTGGAGGAGCGGGGCGCACAGATCATGGATGCCACCTGTCCCCATGTGCTGCGGATCCACCGGCTGGTGGAACAGGCAGCCCGTGCGGGCCGGACACCCATCATTATCGGAGAAGCGCACCATCCGGAGGTGATGGCCGCCGCAAGCCGCTGTGAGCGCAGCGTGGTGCTGGAAAACACGGCAGAGCTGGCTGATTGGGTGGCGGCGGACCCGGCGCGGAAGGACATGGATTTGCTGGTTACCGCACAGACGACCTGTATTCGTTCGATATGGGAAGAGTGTGTAAAATTTTTAAAAAAACAGTGTACAAACGCCGAAATCTTTGATACAATATGTGATGCTACGCAAAAACGTCAATCCGAGGCGGCGAATATCGCCGGACGGGCGGACGTTATGGTCGTGGTCGGAGATCGTAAAAGTGCCAACACCAGACATTTAGCGGAGATCTGCAGCACACGCTGCGCCCGGGTCTATCAGATCGAAGGGCCGGAGGAGCTGCGGGTCGGGTCCCTTAACGGATGTTCTGTGGCGGGGCTTACAGCCGGCGCGTCCACGCCTGCGGGCATCATTAAGGAGGTATATGCAACGATGAGCGAAGAGATCAAGAACATGGAAGCTACGGAAGAGAGCTTCGAGGAAATGCTGGAAAAATCTTTTAAGACTTTGAATACAGGAGAGAAGGTAACCGGTATTGTAACGGCGATCGGCCCCACCGAGGTGCAGGTCGATCTGGGCTGCAAGCAGGCGGGCTATATCTCTGTGGACGAGCTGTCCGCAGATCCCAATGTGAAGCCTGAGGACGTCGTCAAGGTCGGCGACGAGATCGAGACCTATATCATCCGCGTCAACGACGTGGAGGGTTATGCCATGCTGTCCAAGAAGCGTCTGGACGCTGTCAAGGTCTGGGAGGATATCGAGAAGGCCCGCGAGGACAAGACCACTCTCGAAGGTAAAGTCACCGAGGAGAACAAGGGCGGTATCGTCGTTAATGTCAAGGGCGTGCGCGTGTTTGTGCCCGCTTCCCAGTCCGGTCTGCCCCGCGGCGCTGAACTGAGCACCATGATCGGCCAGACCGTTTCCCTGCGGATCACCGAGGTCAACCGTGCCCGCCGCCGCGTCGTCGGCTCCATCAAGGCCGTGACCTATGAGGCCCGTCAGGCCGCCCAGGCGGAGATCTGGAACAACATCGAGGTCGGCAAGCGCTACACCGGCACCGTGAAGTCCATGACTTCCTACGGTGTGTTCGTGGACATCGGCGGCGTGGATGGTATGGTACATATCTCCGAGCTGTCCTGGAGCCGTATCAAGAACCCCGCCGAGGTCGTCTCCGTGGGCGATACCCTGGACGTGTACGTTATCTCCTTCGATCCCGAGAAGCACAAGATCTCCCTGGGCGTGAAGGATCGCAGCATGAATCCCTGGGATAAGTTCATGGCTACCTACCATGTGGGCGATGTGGCCAACGTGCGTATCGTGAAGCTGATGACCTTCGGCGCGTTCGCCGAGGTCGTGCCCGGTGTGGACGGCCTGATCCACATCTCCCAGATCGCGGATCGCCGCATCGAGAAGCCCGGCGACGTGCTGACCGAGGGCGAGATGGTGGATGCCAAGATCACCGCCATCGACGAGGAGAAGCAGAAGATCTCCCTGTCCATCCGCGCGCTGCTGGCTCCCGCCGCTGACGAGGACGCCGACGAAGAGTAATTAGATCGTAAAACACCTCCGCTGCCCCACAGGCAGCGGAGGTGTTTTTGGTTGTTTTCACAATGGCGTGCAGGGGAAAATATCTTGCGACCTTGCGGAGAGGCATGGTACAATCGAGGTGGGCAAGAGAATTTAAGAGCATTGTGCTGAAGATAGAACGGATCAATTGGAATTTGACAGGGGGAGCGTGATTGTATGAAAAAGTTGATGGCATCAGTGTTAGCGTTGGTTTGCGTTGTTGCTATGGCGGGCTGCGGAAAGTCGAATGTTGGGGACTATCCTGCGACGATAATGGTAAATGGGATAAATTACTATTCGACCGATAATGCTGTTCCCGTTGAAGTAGACGAGAGTGTTATTCAGTACACCACGTCGTATGCGGAGGATGGCGTTCCCCGAAAAGATGGTGAGGCAAACTTCAACAGAGACCTGGGGACTCCGTATGCTGTTATTGAGGAAGACTTGGTAGTTGTCCTTATGGACAATGAGTGGATAGAGTTCAAGGCAAAGTAAGAGCGATCTCGGGTCGCGAAAGAGCGGGACGATGGGAGAAGCGTGCCGTACGAAAGGGACGGGGGATGAAGCAGGGGAAAAGAAAAATAATTTTGGGAGAGTTGCCTGTTTATGGGCAACTCTCCCGGTTTTTTGGCATAGGGGCAGAACCGGATCGCAGGAAGGGGGGAGCGCATATGAAAAGAGCAGACGTGAACTGGGGAGAGGTAAGGCGTAAGTATGAGTCGGGAATGTATACCTATCAGCGATTGGCAAGGGAGTACCATGTGTGTACGCAGACGGTGTGGCGACACGCGGTCAAGGGGCAGTGGCAGATCGGCCGGGAGGAGGCGGAAAAGCAGATACTCCGGCGATGCCTGATGGCCACGGCAAAGCTACTGGAGACGGCGGCTGCCGGGGCCACGGAACGGCTGGAAAGCGGCGAGGGCAGCCTGAAGGAGGTCAAGGAGCTGGGAGGTATCCTGCAGGCGCTGGTGGGGACAGCGGCAAAGATGTGTCAGAGCGAAAAGGACAACGACACGGCGGTCAACGAGATACGGGTGATCATGTCGGAGGAGGTAGAGGCGTTGAGCGGATGATATCCATGCCGGACCTGTTCATTTTTGCACAAGCATTCCCGGGAATTCTTGTGGGTTTCGTCAATTTCCCCGCGGGCTGCATTGTGGTAAAATTAACAATTAGAAAATTCAGCCTTCGTCGGAAGGGATAGGAAAGAACAGGGAGGAACAGGACATGGCTTTTGCTGATTTTCAGGCGCTGTACAAGCAGAAACTGACCACCGCGGACGAGGCGGTGAAGGTCATCAAGTCCGGTGATTGGGTGGACTATGGCTTCTGCGCCATTCATCCCCGGGTGCTGGACGAGGCGCTGGCCCGCCGTGCACCGGAGCTGGAGGATGTGAAGGTCCGGGGCGGCATCAGCCTGTGGAAGCCGGCGATCTTCGACATCGAGGATCCGGTGCATCACATCATCTTCAACTCCCACCACATGAGCAGCGTGGAGCGCCATCATATCGCCAGCGGCGCCGGGTTCCATGAGCCCATGCGGTACTCCGAGCTGCCGCGGTACTACTACGACCACATCACGCCGCCGGACGTGGCCATGTTCCAGGTGGCCCCGATGGACAAGCACGGGTACTTCAACTTCGGACTGTCGGCTTCGCATGTGAAGGCGGTGTGCGAGATGGCCAAGGTGGTCATCGTGGAGGTCAACGAAAATATGCCCCGGTGCCTGGGCGGCTTTGACAACTGCATCCATGTCAGCGAGGTGGACATGATCGTGGAGGGGCGCAACGACCCCATGGGCGTCCAGCCCAGCGGCACGGCTACGGAGGTGGACCGGGCGGTGGCGAAGCTGATCGTGGAGCAGATACCCGACGGGGCCTGTTTGCAGCTGGGCATCGGCGGTATGCCCAATACCGTGGGCGCCATGCTGTGCGAGTCCGACCTGAAGGATCTGGGCGTACACACGGAGATGTATGTGGACGCCTATGTGGATCTGGCTATGGCGGGGAAGGTCACGTGCATGAAGAAGAACATCGACCGGGGCCGGCAGGTGTTCGCCTTTGCCGCCGGTACCCAGAAGCTGTACGACTATCTGGACGACAACCCGGCATGCATGGCCGCGCCCATCAGCTACACCAACGACATCCGCACCATCGCGGCCATCGACAACTTCATGTCCATCAACAACGCGGTTGACCTCGACCTCTTTGGCCAGGTAAACGCTGAGTCCGCAGGAATCAAGCACATCAGTGGAGCCGGCGGACAGCTTGACTTTGTTTTAGGTGCTTATCTCTCAAATGGTGGTAAGAGCTTTATCTGCTGCTCCTCTACATTTACTGATAAACAGGGCGTTATGCATTCCCGTATCCGCCCGACTTTAGCAGAAGGTTCTATCGTTACCGATACACGTGCCAACACACATTATGTTGTGACCGAGTATGGTATGGTAAATCTGAAAGGACTTTCCTCCTGGCAGAAAGCTGAGGCATTGATCTCTGTTGCTCATCCTGATTTCCGTGATGAACTGATCGCTGAGGCTGAGAAAATGCATATCTGGAGACGGTCGAATAAATAGTTGACCGTGAGTTTCACTTAGGAACTGCCGCTTGCAGGTGGTGTTACGGATTTTCGCAGGTTGTGTTAATTGCATGCCAATAAAGTGTATAGAAATATAAAAAATAGAACTGTTTGTTTTCAGGAGCGCTTCCGCTTGTTGTCGCTGGCAGCGGTACTAAGAAAGCATCCATCGTGATTTCAAAATCCAATTACATTGGCTTTTGAAATCGCAATGTCTGCTTTCTAAGGACCGGCCGCTCCCAAAATCCTGAAAACAAATCAGTTCTATTTTTTATTAAGCCAAGACTGTGTGGCATGCAATATCCAGATTGTGAAAATCCGTCAATCCAGAATACGAGCGGCAGAAATCAAAGCCAACCAAAGTTCCATAACGTAAATTGCAGATTTTGTGGTGCAATTCACAGCGTTGATTGGGCATGTATAAGAGTTCTCTCACAAGTCATTCACAGCGTAAATGAAAAGAAAAACGATATAAACAAATATTATTTTCTTCGTGAGCTATGAAGATGGGATTCTAAAAATATTTTCCCATGGTGAAATTATAGAACACTTCCAGAGCTGACGCTTCCATTGAAAGAGGCTGCTGCGGCAGATGAGCCACTGTCGCAGGTGGCTGTATCTACAGTGCCTGCATCGGCGGTGGCATTTAACTCGGCATTCATCTGAGCTTCCGTTTGTGCTTCCATCTGCTGTAATTCACTCATCTGCAGTCCGACATAAGACAGATCGACGGTTGCTGCACCGGCTGCAGTGGAAATACCGCCGTGTTTGTAATCCATAGTATTTTGCAGATATTTCATATCCGCTTCGTTGATGTTGCTGCGCTCTTCATTGCGGTGCATACGGCGTTTGCGGATGATTTCCTGACGTCTTGATTTCTCTTTCTGTACCTGCTGAATCTCCTCTGTCGCCATCTTTTGTTTCAGATCATTTTCTTTCTGGTGGACGCGGCGTTTCACTTCGGACTTCTGCTGCATTTCTTTTGCTGATTTTTCACGTTCATATTTCCGCTGTAAATTTTCTTCCTGTTTCAGATTAGACACCTTGGACTGGGCGCATTTTACCATTCTTTTTGCGTGTGCGAGGGCAATCTGTACCTCACTGTCATCATATTCCCCGGTTCCGAGGCAGTGCTGTAAATTATTGACTGTACTTTTTGCCTTGGTGAGAACCGCAGCGGCAGTCCGCGACTTTGTGGCGCGGATAAGCTGTGAGGAGATTTGTTTTGCATTATAATTAAGAGATTTTTTGGTTGACTTCCTTGTGCTAAAGGAACTGCTTTTGGAAATTCCAGTGTTTCTTGTGTTGATCGTGGCAGTGGAGAATCCATTCATCGTTCCGCCCAAATAATTGCTTACGGTTAAGTTCATCTTTATTTCCTCCGTGAAATAAATTAGACAACTTGTTTCGATAACTTATATATCGGTAAGTTGGGGGATTTTGTTCAGTGTATCTAAGTGCTTTTGGTTGCATGAAAATTTAAAAGAGGATATACTTTTTTATATATTTTAGCAAAAATGTATGGAATTTTT
>OLGA01002619.1_pt1 | contig 12472 bp, 10 predicted proteins | sample 1604881 | NCBI WGS metagenome assembly OLGA01 (sample SAMEA3888896, study PRJEB22519) | human gut metagenome | biome: human gut; feature: human-associated habitat; material: faeces | place: Denmark | collected 2009
TTCGCAGAGAAGCAGAAAGGCTGCTGCGCCAGCATTGGGCCAGCCTGAATGGATCACGGGAAAAGGAATAACAAAAAGGAGTGAGACACCATATGTCTCACTCCTTTTTGATTAATTGAATAACGGTATCAAGACTTGCCTTATGGAAGAATCACTTGGAACCTCTCGCACACCATAACCAACTATCGTTCCATTCGCATGCTTTCTCAAATGAGGCAATACGAATTCAGTATAGAGGTCTGTAGCAAACGTGTAGTCTCCTCGACTCATAAGATGCTTACGGAGATAACAATTCATTATACCTACTGCGTAATCAGCCAACTGAATTCCTGTGCTTTGAGAGCTACATTCTGTCAGCACACCGTGATACACATTTTCGTATTTCACAAAGTCACCTTCGACCATCATCCGATGACAGGCATCTTTGAGCTGCTTGACTTTATCCTGATTTAGCTCATCCATAATCATTGTGGCAAAGCCGTCGGGACGGGTATCCATCTGGATACGCTGAAATGCCTCTTGCATGTGAAATTTCAGCACCTCATTCTCCGCTTGATAGCATGGCTGGGTGTATACGCAGGTCACTGTGAATATGAACAGCAGAGAGGGCTTGTCCACCACACGGTTGAAGAACCGGCGATAGTACCCTTTGAGCTTGTCAGGAGTAAAGGATTTCAGAAAATCGGCACGGTATTTTCCTTTTGAGATTTCCCACAAATCTGACCACTTGATTTCTTCGCCAACCGGGACACCATACTTAGTATTGAGCTCCTGAATCTCTCTTTGGAACACACGATAATCGCTGGCAGATAAACGGACATTTGCCCGTATGTAGAAGGGATGGCTGCGACGGAACGACTCAGATGGCCGCTTATTATATGCACCAGCTTCATCAGTAAAAATGTAGTATGCTTCGGCCACCAGCAACGCTCCTCTCTGTTTATGCGTTTTCCAGTCTAAACAACTCCCATTCCGGTTGCATTTCTTTAAGCGCCTGGCTATTGCGAATTTCTTGTGCCAGTGCTTTTGCAGCCATATCTGTTTCATTGGCAATATATGGTTCTCTCTGCTCTAAAACCTTGCTGTCAAATGTCCCTAAATGGCGATGGATATAGGTAGCAAAATCTTCAGCATCCTCATTGCTGCCAAATAGAAGGACGACATCCAGCAGTCGTCGTGTTGCATACTGCGCTTCGTTTCCATTGGCATTTCCAATGTGGTATTCCAGAAACCGCAGCAATAAATACAGAAAATCAGAAGTCACATAGTACCTTAAGCAAATGTTTGGATCGCTATAGTTTCGATATGGAATATACTTCGTTTCAGGGCAAGGCGCAGTCATTCTATGTCCATCGAGTTCGGTTATTTGACAAGAAAATAGCTGCGTACTGTAATGATATATTTTCAGAACGCCATACTGTGTTCTTGTATCTGTTTGCAGATGATGGTAGAACACCCGGTTTCCCTCTTTGCTGATGCCGTCCTCATCTTCCTCGTATTCAATGGAAATCGTATATTGCGGAAACAGTTTGTGGTAATAACGCGAATCTTCCTCTGCCCATTCATCCGGTTTCCGCAGCAGAATTTTGACCTGCTCCAGTGGTGTTTGCAACAAGCCGAAACGCTTCTTCCAAAGATACTCCACATCACGAATATCCGCACTCTTGTCAATGGGCGTATTGTTATCCATCACTCGGGTGTAGATATGGAACGCCTGTACCGTTTTCCCCTTCTTTGGAGGATCCGGCTTGTACTTTTTGTCCGTGTAACTCTCGGTCAGATAGTAAGGAACATCGGTTGAGTTTTTGATAATAAACACGTCTACTTCGTGACCTTCCAACCGAATTGTGCGCACTTCTACTCGAGGGCGTATTTGTCCTGCAAACTCTTTTTGACTTAGAAAGTCAACTATGTTCTGTTGATTTCTTCGGTGAGGGTCATTCTCGACACCCATAATTTCAAATGTCTTATCACGAACACCCAGAATCAAATAGGTATCTCGGTCTGCCCGGTTGTTCGCAAGGCAAATGATATCATGCAGCAAAGCAGCCCTATCCTCGTGGTAGCATTCTTTGAAATCCCACCAATCATCCTCCCGCCCAGTGCAAATCAATGATTCTACTAATTCAGTTAAATCTTCGTCATAGTTCAACATCGAAGCACCCCATTTATAAAACGCAAATCAACCTACAAAGTGGTTGCTATAGGATCTAACTAATTCTCCACGGCGATAGTACTCGATATGGATTTCCTTCTGCCTATAGTTGATTTCATAATATACGCCCAATACATACCGGCACACATGCTCTGGCAAATTATGATCCCACGCCCACACATCATCAAACGAATCTTTCGTAAGGGCAATAAGCCGTTCACGGTCTTTTTGTTTCTCCGCTGACGGAGCATTGGATTTTTTCATTTCAATGGCGATTAGGTTGTCTTGGTCTACATTCTCACCTCTGCTGTGAAGGATTAAATCACAATTTATGGGGATTATTTCTTCTTGCTGCCCTCGGATGGTTTTTCGAATGGTCTTGATACCACCCGCATTTCTGTTATACTCCACATCCGTGTAATATCCCGAATAAGAGTCATCTTCCTTGATGATATCGTGGATATGTAGCATCAGCACACCACACAATGTCCGTTCAGCGACCTCGGTTCTAAATAAGCTATGTTCGCCCTGCAAGAACGCAAGGTTTGCTTCTTCAAACAGAGAAACCAGTTCGTCATAAGTTTTCATTACGTTCCCTCTATTTGAGACTTCAGCGAATCAAATTTTTTCTTTCGATCTATATGCTCCAATCGCATGAACGCAAGCAAACACATCTGATAGACCTCGTCATACCAATACTCCAACTGTTCATCTGATAGGTCGCCAACAGGTTTTTTATACTTTGTTCCCAATTGGTCTATATTGTTATGGCGTATATGAAAGTTATTGAATGTATAGAATAAGTCGCTGGAAAATGTTTTATCAATTCTTTCGAGGATTGTTCTCTGCGGTTCGAGCAAATTCGCAAGATCAAGCAAAGTCGTTTTCTTTTCTGCCAGATTTCCTTTCATCGAATAATGGTTATAGGAAATCAGCCTATACGACAAGCTCTCTGGAATAAATTCACCTTCAGCAACAGCTATTGCAGCAGGGTCTTTCTCCACAAAAATAGTAAGGCCATTCTGCCCCGCCTGCATATATCCGATTTTTTCAATCACCTGGCTAATTTGTTGTAGATAGAATTGAACATTAATTAGGTTTGTTGGCATATTCCCATATTCATAAGGATAACTCAAGGAAACACATTGGTATGCTATAAGTAGGTTTTCAATATATTCGCACAACGAAATTAAATGGTCAATATTGAAATTAGTCGGATCTTTTTCAAAATGAAATCCATGCAAATCATTAAACTCATCTAACGAAAGACATGTCCCTCTAAAATGAAAAGCAATAAAATATGTGCTGAGCTCATCATAAACGGATATTCGGTTTGTGTTTGATACTTGAATGCTGCGATCATATAGCATTCCATAAAGTTTTTGATATTCTACCTTAATATCTATCTTAGCATCTTTTAAAATCTGCGCAAAATTTCGTCTCATGGATTCACCTGCTTTCATTCCACCGTGGCTTGTCCGTTCATGAGCACGGGGAGAAGCCAATCACGGAGCTTTGTGAGTTCGTCGTTTTCATCCTGTAAAGACTGAATTTTCTCAAACATCGGTTTTACAATCTCGTAGAATGCCTGAGATATCGGATCTGGAATCTGCGGAATTTTATAACTATTCAGATTATCTTGGTTAATCTTCTTCTGAATTGATCCTGTCATAATTTTTACAACTGGAATATGTTGCAACAGCAAATACAGAAGTTCGTTGCTGTATCCATTACATCCTTGTAGAACATGAGCGTGGTTGTTGACCCATGTTTTACCCCAAATCATCTGAACAATTGGATTGCCTTTCACGTCCATTACCGATCCGTCTTCGGCAATCAACACATACTGTCCATCAAAAATATGCCGATTGACATAGTCCATTATGCCAGTTGCACCATAATAAGGGATGCCGCCCTTCATTATATCGCGCTCGTTCTGAGACAGCGGCACACGTTTCGAATCGTAGTTCCGAGTGACACTACCAATGGAAGAGACCTGCCACCCCTTCGGAATCTCCCGCTTGAGTTGGTCATTCCAGACCATCTCACCGCCGGAGGAACAATAGGGCTTGCCGTTTTCATCCGGAAAGTCAAACTGCGTAAACCAGTAGTCGTAGAGTGTTTTGGCCATGGACTCGAGTTTCACACATAGATTTGTGTTGTTGTCAATCTTTTGGTCTATTGTTGACAGCACTTCAACAACAGCATCTTGCGTTTTTCGTTCAGGAAGTGGGATTGGATAATTAGGATAATCTTCTACCGAAATCCTATTGACGGTGCTTCCCTTTACCGTATGATTTGCAATAAAAGCACTCCACTCAGGAGAGAGAAAGTAATAATAAAGCCAACGCGGATTAACTCGGCTATCTTTTGCTCTCACGATTGCCAAGCGACGGCCAAGACATCCATAAAACCCTTCCGGTATCATTGCATACCGACCGAGTGTTGCTTCGTAAGAAAAAACAATATCATCACACTGCGGCGTTACACGCTTTGTCCAGATTTTGTAGTCACTCTCGGAAAGATAGCTAAACTCCGCTGAATTTAATCTGCCCCCATCAGTTACAGCATCAATTCCAAGGTAAATTGGCCCGCTTTTGGTTTTTATCGGTGTTGCATGAGGGCCATCATAAACATAGCATATTTCTCCAATAGGCACATATTTACTCATACTTCACCCGCCCCAGCTGCGTCTTAATCTCGCTTTCTAAGCGGAGACTTTCTGCAAACATTTCATCTAATCGCGCAGTAAATCCGGTCATCTTCTCGGCAAATTCTTCCGGCGTCAGCTCCACATATTCGATCTTGACTTCAAAATACTGACCGGCAGAAAAGGACAGTTTTTTTGCTTCGATATCCGCATAGCTGACTGCCACACAGAAATCATCCTCCAATTCTCCTGCGTTAAAAGTGTCGATGATTTTAGTGATTTCATTATCACTCAAAACCGTTCGCTGATTCTTGCCATCGACTTTTACTTTTGTTCCCAACTTGGATGCATCCATCAGAATCACGTTTCCATTTGCATTTTCGCGGTCGATGAAAAGAATGGAGACATTGGTGCCTGTGGTGGCAAAGATGTTAGAGGGCATAGAAATCACACCGCGAAGCATCTTTTCTTTTACCAAATACTCTCGGATCTTTTTTGCAATTCCCGATTTGGTCAAAAAACCTGTCGGAACAACAATCGCTGCTTTTCCCTTGGGGGCAAGTGAGTATAAAATGTGCTGGATAAACAGCAGATAGACTGCCATTTTTTCTATGTCCTTTTTGGGAATACTCGGCACTCCTGCGAAAAAACGCTTCTTGTGATTATCTCCTGCCAATGTATCCCTACTGTCAGAGAAGTCCATGTTAAAAGGCGGATTGCTGACAATATAGTCAAACGTGGCAAGCCCGTCGCCTTTGGCGTTTTTGTGATAAGGCCGCAACAAAGTATCGTCATGTACGACATTGGGCAGCGAGTGGACGAGATTATTGAGAATCAGGTTCAAGCGCAGGAACTCGTTGGACTTCTGGGAGATGTCCTGGGTATAGATGGTGCAGTTGCTTTCGCCGATTTCGTGGGCCAACGCCAGCACCAGTGTGCCCGAGCCTGCGGCTGGGTCATACACCGTCACATTCTTTGCGCCGTTAGGTACCATGATTTTCGCAATGATGCTGGCGATGGAATGTGGCGTATAGTATTCGGCGTACTTACCGAAATCCTTATTGTAGTCCTTGATCAGATACTCGAATATTTGAGCAAAGAAATCGTACTTCTGCTCAAACACACTATCGAAGCTGCATTCAGCAATCTTGTCGATGATAGCACGGCAGAAATCGTCCTTCTTCTCAGCCTCAATCACATGCTGGGAGATACCGCTGAACAAGCGCATCTTGGACTGGCCGCCAGTCCGGACAGAAAAGATGTCGATGTTGTATGTAGCAATATCCAGCAGTGTATCATCAAAGAGCATATGAAAATTTTCTTCATTCTTACGGTTGAACAGGTAAGAGATAAAATGAGTCTGCTTCAGTTTTGCAGTATCCGGGTCAAAACCAAGCAGGAACAGTTCATAGTCATCATCGGTCATCTGGGCGAGTTGCTTTTCGGCATCTGCCGGGGACAGCTTTGCCAGCGCAGGCTCTACTCGCTTCGCTTCGAAAAGGAACTTGTCGTTGAGGAACTTGTAAAGGAAAACCTCAGTGATGATCTTGTACTCGCTGGAGGCATTACCCAAACCAAAATTGGTACATACGGCCTTCAGACTATCGATCATCTGCTTGGTTTGTAGAGTAATATTGGAATCCATTATGATGCAAAATTCCTTTCCGTAAAGTATTCGTTGGAAATACAGGTGCCGATATACTTAATCTGCGCAGCAGAGTATTTCAGATGCTGGGCATCAAGCTCCTGCTTAATCATCGGGAACATGCCCTGCATGAAGTAAGGCTCGTTGTCCATCAAGTGACTATTGGAAAGCACTTGGGAATCCACCCGGTGCTTCAGGTGCGTAAGGACTTGATGCAGTACGACATCCCCGGCAATAGGAGGCGGCGTTTCACGCAGGCGTTTATGGGTACGCATGAATTTCACATCGCCATCGTATTTAGCCGCCAACATCTGGTCAGCAAGATTCTTTTGCTCGGCCAGTTTACGGATGCGCTCCAAGGCTTCGATATCCGCTGTCATTTCGGCAGCGGTCAATTCCTCGATATTCTTCTTAGCCAGCAAACGCTGCATTTCTTCCAGTAGTGTGACGTACTCAGGGTCTTTTGGGTCGAGCGTATGCAGAACGGCCTTGCGGGTCCGATTGAGGGTATCCTGATATTTATCAGCAATCACCAGTTCTTTCTCGGAAACCTTGCGGAAATGGAACTCAATTTCGTCCATAGCAAGGTTCAGAATAGCGCTCATATCCTGGGCTTCTTCAAGGAGTTTCTTCTGGTTAATAAGCGCAATCCTATTGCAGACCTCGCTATAAAGGGCACTGATGTTGTTCAGGTCAAATTGGTCAGCCAGTTCGTCATAGCCGAACAGTTTTGCAACATTGAACAATTCTTTATACAGTTCCAATGCACGGCGGAGCTGTATGAGATCCTGTTTATCGTCTATGGCAGAAATCTGCTGTGAGAACACCTCCGCATTTCCAGTATCATACAGGAACAGTACGTCCTTAATGTCCTGCAAGTCTGCTTCAATTGTCTCCGGGGATTTGAAGATGTTATCATACTGCTTGAACTCATCGCCCAGTTCGGCCTGAAGCTCATCGAAATATGCTTTATTGGTCTTATCAAATTCCGCACGGATATCCGCAAAATCGACCACATAACCGTATCGATAATTCTTGTAGGGCCGGTTAACCCGGGTCAAGGCCTGTAACAGATTGTGGTCTTTGATAACACGTCCCAAGTAGAGTTTCTTCAGCCGAGGAGCATCAAAGCCGGTCAGCAACATGTTGTAGACCACGAGGAAGTCAATCGTGCCTTTTTTGAAGGCGTCTATATTGTCTTTTCGGGTCTCTTTGTCGTCTGCATCATGCAAAATCAATGCCGCAGAATAGGGATAGGATTTTAACTCTTCAAAAATCGCACGCGCCTGCTCGGAAGAATCGCAGACGATCATACCACCGATGGATTCATCGTTCATGGCGATACGGCTCTTGCGGAAATCGTCCGTAATATACTCGACCAAGGCAGAAACATATTTCGGATGGGCGTACATCTCTTTCTTATCGAGAGAGCCTTTGAGCATCTCAATTTCTTCCAATGCTTTTTGCAGCTTTTTCTTATAGGTAGTTTCAATGCCTTCGCGAATCAACTTGAGAGTATATCCATCAGCAATAGAGCGATTGTAGTAATATTTGTGGATATAATTACCGAACACAGACTTGGAATCATATTTTTTGCCTGCAATCGGCTTTCCGTCATCATCGTAAATCGTACCAATCAGTGGCGTGCCAGTCAATGCGATCATAACCGCTTCTCGGTCGGAGGAAAGTAGATTGGCCAGGAAGGATCCGGTGGGTTTATAGCTGCGGTGGGCTTCATCCAAGAAATAGATGCGCTGTACATTTACTGCATAGTCGGACTGTTTCGCAATGGATTCCTTGGAGAACTTCTGAATATTGACCACCGTGATCGTAGGTTTTCCGGTGTTGTTGACTGTTCCGGTGGAATGGATGTTTTTGATGAAGTCATCCTTGGAATTGACTTCCTCTACATGAAGTCCACGAGCACGGAACTCATTGGCTGCCTGTGTCAATAGGTCAAGACGATCTACGATGAAATAGAATTTTGCAATCGTTCCATGCTTCTGATAGTAGTCAGTCAGATAACGGACATTGTAATAGGCAAGCGCTGTTTTACCACTGCCCTGGGTATGCCAAATGATGCCGTTTTTTACCCCGGCATTCAATTTGTTTTCGATTGCTTTAGTAGCAAAGAACTGTGGATACCGCATCAGATGTTTTTCCAGATGGGTGATACCATTTTCATCTGTCCGTTCTACATAAGCGATTGCATATTTCAAGAAAGTTAGAATACGCTCAAACGAAAAAAGCGAAGTGATAATTCTATTGGTAGGCGAAACTGGGGAACTATTTGTTACATACTCCGGGCTATACTTGATGCTACTCAGATTGTTATCGGTCAGAATGAAATTTTCAACCGCCTCATCCTTCTCTGGCACGGAAGTCAAGAGCTTTTCGTCTTCCTCTCGGAAATGACTAAAAAACAGCTTCTCATAGCTGATGGTGGAGTAGAATGCTCCTTCCAGAGGGATGGCTTCGGTGTCATCATATTCGCTATTATTGGAGAACACCATGATCTGAGTCAAGTTGATAAACCGTCTAAACTTCTTATTCTTAACCCGCATCAACATGCGATCATATTCGGCCTTGATGCCGCCCTTGTTGTTAGGCTTTTTTACTTCGATAAAAGCCAAAGGAATACCATTGATAAGTGGAGTGATATCAGGGCGAAATTCATCAGAACCATTCTTGCAAGTCATCTCTGTGACCACATGATAAGAGTTGACTGTCCCTCCGAAATCTTCAAAATCAATCAGTTTCAAGCCGTTGTATCCATTGATGAGAACTGAATAAAACTCCCTGCCCAAATCATCGTTTTCCAGCATTGCTTTCAAAGCATTGACAATTTTCTGGACATCTGTGGTAGTCAAGGAAGTAGCATTGATCCGATTGATTGCATCACAAAGAACATCGACCAAAATGTTGGTATCGTCGTCGACGACTCCTTCATATTTTCTCAGAGAGATGTATTTATATCCCAGACGAGTGAAATGCACCAATGCAGGAATTTTGACTCGAGAGTTTTCATTGTGCGGCATTGTGCAATCCTCCTTTGTGGCAGAATTAGTTTTTTCCTTATGATTTCAACTTATAAATGCGGTTTCGATTGCCGCCCTCTGTAACAATCGTTCCCTCAACGATCATCTCGCTGAGTATCTGTCTTGCTCTTGCGTCTTTAACGCCGAGCATATCGGAAATATCTGAGCATTTTGCAGAAGCATGATCTGTAAGATATTCAAGGATGGCGATTTTTTGTGAGGCGGTTTTTGTACCTTTATCGCCATTCTTTATCGCTACTTTTTTATCGCTACTTTCTTTTTTGAGTAGCGATAATGATAGAATAATTCTGTCCGGTTCAGAGAGCTCCACGATAACTGGCTCTTTCCACCCCTGCTCACGCCAGACACGGAATATATTCGGAATACCACTTCCAGCACGCTCACCGATATCGATTAGATTGAACATCTTCAGCATAGTTCCGTTGCGAGGGTCGGATACGCCGCCGCTTTTCGCAGCGTCGACCTCAATGCGGAAACCGCCGGGATTGGCCATGGTGATGGAATCACGCTTTTTGATGATGACCAAGCCCTGTCTGCCATAATAGTCAGCATGAACCAGGCAGTTCGCCAACGCTTCACGCAGAGCTTTATGCACATTGGTATCATCCACTCTGGTGCCGCCCTCCATCTTGAATGGTACCTTGATGTCCTGAATCACCTTGTTGTAGACCCGGAAATAGAAGTCGTACACATTGCCGCTCCAGTCGCCGGAGGATGAGATGATGCGGTCAGTCCAGCGAGTGTCGGCATCGTACTGTTCCTGATAGTCCAGGAAATAGGCATTAAATTCCCGCACGATGTCGTATTCGTTGCCGAACATGAGAAGACCTGCGGAGGTGGGATGCTTTTTCCCATCAGAGCCGATACCGACAGCACCCAGCTTCAAGAGGAAATCTTCATCCTCAAGAGCCTCCCAAATATGACCGGGACGGGACAAACGCATCCTTTGGCGGTAACTGCGGACGCTCTCTTTGTTGAATACGGTCATATCCATTTCATTTAGCACAAGCATGTCCTGAGTTTTCGCGGAAGCGTCGCGCACCATGGCCTGATATTCTTCCTTGGTGCAGCGGTAGTCGCTCTCACCATTTCGGCGGTAGGTGCAGAGCGGATTGCCGTCTACATAGACCGGCTTGTAGGAGCGTTCTGCACGGGGTACATTGATGACCACGATATGGTTGCCGTCCACCTCCTGAACAAACACATCCTTGGAGGACAGAACATTCACACTGGTCTTATTGGGGTTATTGGCGATGTCCCAGAACTCCTTGATGAGTCTGTCCGGATCGGGCAGATCTACCGTGTGCAAGGATTTGTCTGCCCATTCTTCTACTCCCAGCAGGATAATACCGCCGTGGGTATTGGCAAAGGCGGAATAGGTTTCCCAAATGCTCTTGGGAAGCCCGCCGAGGGCTTTCTTTGCCTCAATACGGTTGTTCTCCCGATACTGCTCGATTTTGGAAAAGTCAATCATGGTTTTCCTCCTTTACGAGCTCTATGATATCGCAGAAGTCGCAATCCAGCACAGTGCAGATCTTCGTCAGAATCTCTGTGCTGACATGCTGGTTCTTGCCCAGCTTGGCAAGGGCGGTTGTAGACATACCGGTAGCCAGACGCAGATCCTTCTTTTTCATGTTTTTATCGATCAGGAGCTTCCACAGCTTGTTATAACAAATCGTCATTGTAACACCTCATCCCCGGAGTATACACTGATACAGGTTAATTCTAACACAGCAGCTTCAGTTTGTCTATTGAGAATCCAATTTTCAGATTCGTGATGTCCTTTCCGGACGAGAGATTTCGAATTATAAACTGGCAAAGGGTAACCGCAGGAATGCTTTTTTTGCTCCCCTGCGGTTATTTCATTGTTTATGCGGCGCAATTTTTGAGGTCAGCCCATGATGCCGATTTTATTGCCGTTCTCGTACATATCCTCGGCGTACTCGACATGGTTGGGGCCTTCACTTCGTATCCAGCCGAAGCCGGGGACATAGACCATATCCGCCAATCCGTTATCGTTGGTTATTGGCTCCGGTGCCGATTCAGACTGCGTAGGATGTACCGGGGTGGGATCTGTCTGCGTAGGAGGTGCAGATTTCTGTTCTGCCACGGGTTCATCTTCTATTTCAGGTGCAGGGACGGGTAGCTCCTCAGTGGTTGTTTCCGTGGCTGATTTAGTTTCCGGCATTTCCGACTCTTGCTTTTCTGTGATTGCTGGCAATATTAGTTCTTCCGGCTCCGGAAGTGTCGGCCGTGGAGTGGTCACGTTGGCCGTTTCGCTCGGTGTGGGTGTTTTCTCGACCTTTTCAGTCTGTGGCCACACAGCGGCACACAGGGCGAGACAGGCGGTGATTGCAGTGGCAATGATGATTCTTTTTTTCATTTTGTTTCCTCCTCTTTGGATATAAAATGATTGAGTTCTGTGGACAACTCACCTTTTGCGGAATAGCTATCAGAATTTCAGAAGAGTATCCAGAACATTTGCTGCCTGCTGAAGCTCGCTCTGAGTGGCTTTGTTTGGTATATCTTCATCCTTTTGCACCTTGTGTGGCAGATAAGGTTCATAGTTCTGCCGGGTTATCGACGGCCGGTAATGTCCCAGCATCTGCGCCAGTTCCTTGGCTTCCATTCCGTTCCGCAGAGATAGAACGGCGCAGGTGTGCCGGAGATCTGTGAATCGAATGTGGTCAAGCCCCGCTTCCTTGATGATCTCATTATGCATCCGACGTACCATCTGCGGCGAGTATGGCCTCTGCGTGGCCGGATGCATGAACACCAGCGGACTGTTTGGATGCTTGGTGTGTTCCGTGATCAGGAGGTCGACCACCTCCGGTATAAGAGTTATAGTTCTTGTCTGATTGCCGTACTCCACCAGCTCTCGCCGTTCCACGGCACGTTTTTCTGCGATGGTCAGCGTCCGGCTTTCGATATCAAGGTCGCTCCATTTCAGGGCGATTAGCTCG
>OLGA01002625.1_pt1 | contig 12438 bp, 13 predicted proteins | sample 1604881 | NCBI WGS metagenome assembly OLGA01 (sample SAMEA3888896, study PRJEB22519) | human gut metagenome | biome: human gut; feature: human-associated habitat; material: faeces | place: Denmark | collected 2009
GCCGTGCCGCAGCTGCCGGAGCGGTGCTTAAGCCGCAAGGCGGGAATTATGCGGTGTTGCCTTTGGGGTAAAGTGGCATGGGGACGGAATTACCAGACCGCAAAGAGAACCGGTTAAAGGGGTATGATTACAGTGCCCGCGGCGTGTATTTTGTTACCATATGCACCCAAAACCGTGTATGTAACCTTGGTTCAGTTGTAGGGGCCGATGCTCGCATCGGCCCGCATGACGGGCTCAACCCTGATGTGCATATTGAATTATCACCGCTGGGCCGCATTGCTGAACAGGCATTATTGCAAATGGATGGTTTGCTGCATTATGTAATTATGCCAAACCATATTCATTTTTGGTGGGCATCCAACCCAAAGCGGACGGGACGATGCAAGCATCGTCCCCTACAAATATTTCCCAGGTTGTCCGCATTTTCAAAGGGCGCGTTGCTCACAGGGCCGGGCATTCCGTATTCCAACGCTCTTTCTACGACCACATCATCCGCACTGAAACCGATTACTGGGCCATTGTGCAATAAAACCCGCTCAAATGGGTTTTGGACCCACTGTATCAGGAAGGAACACCATGAACCTGTATGACAGAATTAAACCCGGCAAACGGCGGCGTGGCTGGGGCGGGGCGGTGTTCCTGGCGGCGGCCTGTGTGGTTCTGGTAATCTGCATTGGCACCATTGGCTGGGCGGCGCGTTACCACCAGCGCTACCGCAGGTTTTCCACCGATTTTGCCGCCAGTGTGGAAAACGCGGGCAAGATCGGCGCTGCGCTGACCCGCAACGGCGAAACCTCCTCCCTGGACCCGGATGCCAGCAGCCGGTTATGCCGGTTGATCTGCGCCGCCGGGGCGGGCAAAGTGCAGCCAAACTGCCCGCAGGGGGAACCGCTCACCGTCCGCTACCACAGCGGCGCGGTGCTGGACTTGTGGGAAGTGGAAATACCCGAAGAGACCGCCAAAAACCCCACCGGCGTTTTTGTGCGTTATACCTTTGCCGATGGAACGGTTTACCAATATGACACGGACCAGATCCAAATGAACGAGGTCCGGCTGGCCCTGGGGCTACATTAACCCCAGGTATTAAGAGGGGCGCTGCAACAGCAGCATACAAAAAGGGGGAACGTATATGATCGCAATTATTGATTACGGCGTGGGCAACTTGTTCAGTCTGGCTTCCAGCCTGAAAAGCCTGGGGCTGGAAACCAAAGTGACCCGCGACGCTGCCGCCATCCGCGCGGCGGACCACATCATTCTGCCCGGTGTGGGCGCGTTTGCCGATGCCATGGCCAAGCTGGAAGCCACCGGCCTGGTGCCCGTTATCAAGCAGGAAGTGGAGCACAAACCGCTTTTGGGCATCTGCCTGGGCATGCAGCTGCTGTTTGAAAAAAGCTATGAGTACGGCGAACACACCGGCCTTGGCCTGATTCCCGGCGAAGTGTGCCCGATGGCAGACGATTTGAAAGACCCCCACCTGAAAGTGCCGCACATCGGCTGGAACCGGCTGGACATTGTGCCGGGGCGGGAAAACGACCCGCTGTTCAAGTACACCAAGCCCGGTGAGTATGTGTATTATGTGCACAGCTTTTACGCCAAAAACTGTGCCGCCAACACGCTGGCTGCCAGTGAGTACAGCATCCCGGTAACGGGCGCTGTGAAAAACGGCCTGGTATACGGCACGCAGTTCCACCCCGAAAAATCCGGCGATACCGGCCTGCGCATGCTGCGGGCCTTTGCAGAATTGTGAGGTGCAGCCATGAAGTTATATCCTGCCATTGATCTGCGCGGCGGGCAGGCCGTGCGCCTGTACCAGGGCGATTACGACCAGATGACCGTTTACAATGCAGACCCCGCCGCCCAGGCACGGGAGTTTATTGCCGCCGGGGCCAAGTACCTGCATGTGGTGGACTTGGACGGCGCCAAGGATGACACCACCGCCAACATGACCACCATTGCCGCCATTGCTAAGCAGGGCGGGCTGTTTATCGAGGTCGGCGGCGGCATCCGTGACGAAGCCCGCATTGAACAGTATCTTTCCCTCGGCGTGGGGCGCTGCATCCTGGGCACCATTGCCGTAAAGGATTTTGATTTTACCGCCCGCATGGCGCAGAAATACGGCCCCAAAATTGCCGTTGGCGTGGACATGCGCGATGGCCTTGTGGCTGTGAACGGCTGGAAAGAAGTCACCCCCGAACCGGGCGTTGCTTTCTGCCGCCGCTGTGCCGAAGCTGGCGTGCAGGCGATCATCGCCACCGATATTTCCCGCGACGGCACAATGCAGGGCACCAACATGGACCTGTACCGTGAGCTGTTGCAGATTTCCGGCCTGGAGATCACGGCATCCGGCGGCATTGCCCGCATGGAAGAGCTGGCGGAGCTGCAGGCCATGGGCTGCCACGCCGCAATTTTGGGCAAATCCATCTACACCGGCGCCATCGACCTCAAACAGGCTGTGGCACTGTATCAGGAATAAGGGGGCTGGGCGCATGATTACCAAACGCATTATCCCGTGCTTGGATGTAAAAGACGGCCGTGTGGTCAAGGGTGTCAACTTTGCCGGATTACAGGATATGGCCGACCCGGTCGAGATGGCCCGCTATTACAACGCGGCCGGGGCTGATGAGCTGGTGTTTTATGATATCACCGCCAGCGTGGAGGGCCGCACGATTTTTACCGATATTCTGCGCCGCGTTGCCAGCGAAATTTTTATCCCGCTGACGGTCGGCGGCGGCATCGGCAGCCTGGAAGATTTTGACCGGGTGCTGAAATGCGGTGCCGACAAGGTCAGCGTCAACTCCGGTGCCCTGCGCGACCCCGACCTGATCCCGGCGGCAGCCCGGCGCTACGGCAACCAGTGCGTGGTGCTCTCGGCGGATGTCAAACGGGTGAACGGCCAGTTCCGGGTATTCGCCAAGGGCGGTCGCGAGGACACGGGAATGGAAGCGATAAGCTGGATAAAACACTGCGTCGATTTGGGCGCGGGAGAGGTCGTACTCAACTCCATCGACACCGACGGAGTAAAGGGCGGCTTTGACCTCGAAATGCTCTCTGCCGTGTGCGACGCGGTTAATGTGCCTGTCATCGCATCGGGCGGCGCAGGCAGAATTCAGGACTTTGTCGACCTGTTCAAGGCCATACCAAAGGTCGACGCGGGGCTTGCCGCTTCAATTTTCCACTTTGGAGAGGTTAAAATCTCCGACCTGAAAGCCGCTCTTAAAGAAAACAACATCACAGTGAGGTTATAAAAATGGTTGAAATAAGCGAACTTAAATTTGACTCAAACGGTCTTATTCCCGCCGTCGTCGTCGACTCGATAACCAAAAAGGTGCTCACCGTCGCCTATATGAATGCGGAGAGCCTGGAAATAGCCATGAAAAAGGGGTTGACCTGCTTTTTCAGCCGCTCGCGGCAGCAGCTTTGGCTCAAGGGCGAGACAAGCGGAAACTATCAGCACATTGTCAGCATCACTGCCGACTGCGACAAGGACGCACTGGTGGTGGAAGTGGTCAAGTCCGGCCCGGCCTGCCACACCGGGGCCGAGAGCTGTTTCTTCAACGAAGTATACGTCTCCCCGGAGCTGAAACAGTTCAGCTGGCAGGGCCTGTATGAACTGATCAAAGGCCGCAAGGATTCCCCCAAAGAGGGCAGCTACACCACCTACCTGTTTGAAAAGGGCAAGGAGAAGATCCTGAAAAAGGTGGGCGAAGAGTGCACCGAGGTCATCATTGCGGGCGAAAAAGAGGATAAGGAAGAAACTGTTTACGAGATCAGCGATCTTGCCTACCATGTTCTGGTGCTGATGGTCAGCGCCGGCATCACGGTGGAGGATGTGACCCGTGAACTGGAAAAACGTCACGTCATTGACCACAAGGTCAAACAGGAAAGGATGCAGTGAATTATCTATGGCAGATTATAAGAAGTCCAGTGTCCATTGCCACTCCACCATGTGCGATGGCAAAAATACTTTGCAGGATATGGCAAGTGCTGCATGTGCGCAGGGCCTGACCACGCTGGGCTTCACCGGCCATAGCTACACCCAGCGCGACCGCGAATACTGCATGAGCCCCAGCCGCACCGCCCAGTACAAGGCCACCATTGCCAAGCTCAAGGCCGAGTACAAGGGCAAGGTGGATATCCTGTGCGGCATCGAGTGGGATATCCTCAGCGAGGATAAGCGCACCGGCTACGATTACTGGATCGGCAGCGCACACCACCTGTACGGCAAGAACACCGGCAAGTATTACGAGATCGATTTCCGCCCGCAGGACCTGTGGGACTGCATCAACGACGACTTTGACGCAGACCCCCTTGCCGCTGTGGAAGCCTACTTTGCCGAGGTGGAAAAGGTGGCCGCCCTCAAGCCGGATATTCTGGCCCACATCGACCTGATCAAGAAGCTGAATGCCAACGGCGAGTTCTTTGATGAAGAGTCGCCCCGCTACAAGGCCGCTGCCCTCAAGGCTCTGCAGGCTGCAAAGGCGAACGACTGCCTGCTGGAAGTGAACACCGGCGGCGTGTATCGCGGCTACCGCAAGGACTTCTACCCCGGCCCGTGGCTGCTGGGCGAGTGGCAGAAGATGGGCGGCAAGGTCATCATTACCTCTGATTCTCATGATATCAACAGCCTGACCTACGGCTTTGACGAAGCTGCCGCCGCCATCAAGGCTGCAGGCTTTACCAGCGTGCAGGTGCTTACCGGCAACGGCTTCGAGACGCAGGAGCTGTAATTTTATGGCACGGACTCCTTCCGTCACCTTCGGTGACACCTCCCTCTGAGAGGGAGGCATTGGCAAAACCAGAAACTTTACCGTCATGCCAAAGGCTCCCTCTTTGAGGGAGCTGGCAAATCCGGAGGATTTGTCTGAAGGAGTTCAGGCCCGCAAAAAGATCGATCATCTGCAATGCCTTTTCCTGTTTTTTATCAATCGGGAAGGGATTGCAGATGTTTTGTTTTGTGTACAGATATCTTAAAAGTTATAATTTTGGAGGAACCCTATGACCCACGCGCAGCCCCAAAAGAAAAGCGTCTTCAACATGAACGTAGACCTGATGCACGGGCCTATTTTAAAAAGCCTGCTGCTGTTCATGCTGCCCATTCTGGTTTCCAATCTGTTCCAGCAGCTCTACAACACGGTGGATACCATGATCGTGGGCAATGTGCTGGGCGATACAGCCCTTGCCGCCATTGGCTCCTGCGGCTCGATCTACGAGCTTTTAGTCGGCTTTGGAATCGGTATCGGCAATGGCCTTGCCATCGTTGCAGCGCGCTCCTACGGCGCGCAGGACGAAGACCTGCTCAAGCGCACGGTGGTGGGGTCGGTCGTCATTGGCCTGATCGCCTCGCTGGTCATTACAACGGCAGGCTTTTTCGGCCTGCATGCCCTGCTGCAGCTGCTGGATACCCCGGCAGAAATTCTGGAAGATGCCTACAGCTACATCATCGTGATCGACCTTGGCGTTGTGGTCATGTTTATGTATAACCTGTGCGCAGGCCTGCTGCGCGCCATTGGCAACAGCGTAATGCCGCTGGTGTTCCTGCTCATCAGCTCGGTGCTGAACGTGGGGCTGGACCTGTGGTTCATTGCCGGGGTTGGCATGGGCGTGCGGGGCGCAGCGGTGGCAACGGTCATTGCACAGGGCATCTCGGTGGTGCTGTGCATCCTGTATGTGCTGGCAAAGGTGCGCATCCTCATCCCGGAGAAGAAGCACCTTGCCGTGGGCTCCCACCTCTATTGGGAGCTGTTCAGCCAGAGCATTTCCATGGGCCTGATGAGCAGCATCGTGTCTGCGGGTTCGGTGGTGCTGCAGTACGGCATCAACGGGCTTGGCACCCTGACCATTGCGGGGCACACCGCTGCCCGCAAGCTGTTTGCCTTTACGGATATGCCGCTCATCTCCATGGCGAACGCCGGTTCCACCTTCGTTTCCCAGAACCGCGGCGCAAACCAGCCCGACCGTGTGCGCAGGGGAATGCGGCAGATGTATCTGTACTCGGTGGTGGTGATGGTCGCCGCCGTGGTGCTGATGAACTTTGGTGCTCAGTGGATGGTGCAGCTGATCTCCGGCTCTTCGGAACCCATCGTGCTGGAAAACGGTGCGCGGTACCTGCTGTGGAACGCACCCTTCTATGCGGTGCTGGGCGTGCTGCTGTGCACCCGCTACGCGCTGCAGAGCCTTGGCCAGAAGGTGCTGCCGCTGTTCTCCAGCGTGATCGAGCTGGTGGGCAAGGTGATCTTTGTGCTGGTGTTCATCCCGAAATTCCAGTACAATGCGGTCATCCTGTGCGAGCCCATCATCTGGTTCTTCATGACGGCATATCTGGTGGCGGTGTACCTGCACGAGCCCTTTGTGTTCCCGAAAAAAGAAAAGTAAAAACAAGGCTTTGCAGCGATAAAAGCGACTGCAAAGCCCTGTTGTGTTTTGATGAAAAGTATGCTATCATAAAACTGCCGCTTTGGCGGCAGGGCGCTGTGCCACAAACACAGGCGGCTTTTTCTCCTTACCGGCACCTGAGCGCGCCGGGTAAAGAGATTTTTCTTGAAATCTCGCTCCCCCGGACGCTTGAGGGCGGAAAGGGGGGATGCACCATGACGTTTGAACAGGTCGTATTGCTGCTCACGCTTCTCGGCGGAGCGATCTACGTTACGTTTGAAATTACATGGACTGTTTCTCACAGCGATAGACGCAAGAAAAAATGACCGCCTCCAGCTACCAACTTGAACGGTCATTTTTCTTGATCTGATTCAGTAAGGAGCGAGCCGTTTGCGGGCCAGCGCCTTTCTATTTATAGTATAATCATTTCACAAGGGACTGTCAAGGGCGCATCCGTGAGCACTTGACAGCCTTTTTACGTTACAGCGCCGAATAGCCAAAGCTGTTCACCAGCGCATCGATGTGCTGGCCGGCCTTGCACATGGGGCAGTCGCGGCTGTCAAAGCTGGCGTAGTCCGGCAGGCTGGCGGGGTCAAAGATAGAGGTGACCTCATAGCCCATGCACTCATGGGTGGTGGCAAAAATAGCGGAAAGGCCTGCCACGGTGCCGCCGTAGTAGTTCACGGCCTCCACAGCGGCCTGCACGGTGTAGCCGGTGGTGATGGAAGCGGCCAGAATGAGCACATGCTTGCCCTTGACCATGGGGGCCAGATTGTCGCGCAGGATGATCTGGCTGCCGGTGGTGTACTCCGGGGTGATCACATAAATGGTCTGGTGGGCGTTCATGTTGGCAAAGCCGTCCTTGGTCAGCTCGTTGGCAAGGCAGGTGCCGATCACCTGCGTGCCGTCCAGACAGAGCACGGTGTCCACAATGGTGCTGTGCTGGTAAGCGGCCACCAGCTCCTTTGCCACGGCCTTGGCCTCGGAAAGGCGGGACTTCTGGGTGGTGACATCGATGTAATAGTTGATATGGCTGTGGCTGGTAGCAAAGTGGCCCTTTGCCACGCGCAGGAACAGACTGCTCTTATTGGTGGGAAGCTTTACCATATTGATCATCGAAACAGCACTCCTTTTCAGGTTTTCCGGGTTGCCCCTCAAATGCAAAAAGCACCGCATCGCTGCGATGCTCCTGCACATTTTTATAACCCTATTGTACCGGAAAAGAAACCTGTGCACAAGGCATAAATCCACTAAAAAACTTTGTGCATTTTACATGATATCGCCCAAAACTTGGATACAAATGGCCCGCATACGCAAAAAGACCCGCACCTTGTGGGTGCGGGCCTTAGACATAATATAAAATCAAGCGGTAGGGATACTATCCTTGATGGCATCGGTGATATCCCAAGTGCCGTAGATATCATTGTAGGAATCATTGGGTTCACCAGTAGCGGCATGCTTGGGAGTATACAGCACAGCTACTTTGGTAGCACCGGAGAGATCCAGATTGAGAGTCAGAGTGGCCTCGGTGACGCTGTCCTTGCTAGCTTTGGGGTTAGCGGTATCGCCCAGACTGGGCTTAGGATTGGTATTATAATAATAGTGCTTCGTGCCCTCAGCAGTCGTAACATCGACCTGGAAATGGCTGTCAGTAATCTCCAGCAGTTCGATCTTGGTGACGATCTTGAAGTTGCAGGTCAGGGTCTTGGTATTAGGATCATAACGCGGTTCTTTGCCAGCACTGTTCAGCACAGTGGCTTCACAGATGCCGTCGCCCGGCTTCAGGGTGTCACCGGCCTTGCCGACAGGACGGTTCGGGTTGGAGCAGCCGGTCAGCATGCCGGAGCCTGCAATGGCAACAGCGGTAAGAGCGGTATATTTCATAAAGTCACGGCGGGAGAATGTATAGGACATGTTCGTTCCTCCTTTAAAAAGCAGATCAGTACGGCATTGCGGCATTACCTATAAGATAGGCGAAACCGGGCCGGATGTCAATGCCTTTTGGCAAAATAAAATGATGAAATTTTGAGCTGTGACGTTGTTTTGCGACGAAATTTCGTCCTGTGCGGGCCGCGTATCAGGCGCGGGTCACGTCTGCAGCGGTCATGACGAAGGTCATGGTCTTATCCGCTGCAAAGGTGGGCATGTAAGTAACGCTCAGCTGCTGCCAGCCCTTGGGGACCATCAGCATCAGCTGCAGATAGCCGGTACCCTGCGGGGGCAGATTGGTGGAATCCGAGAAGGTCTGAGAGTTGGAGTTGTACAGCGAGATGTTGGCACCGCACTCCACGCTCTGGCCGTCGCAGGAAGCAGAGAAATCGGTAGAAGCTGCTGCCAGTGCGTGGAAGTTTGCATCCACGTTCTCCTGCGGGGGCACGGGATAAGCAGCATTGATCTCGGCCAGATTCTGTGCGCCGATGTTGAAGGTCTGGTTCTTGGTGCGATTGACCACGGTGACCAGAACAGCAATGTATTCGTAACCGGCCTGTGCAGGTGCGGTATCAATGTTGAACAGGCTGGTCAGCTGAACGCCAAGGCCGTTCCAGTTGCTGACCTTATCACCGACCTTGACATCCACGATGGTGGCGCTGCCATTCTGCTGGCAGCCGCCCAGCAGGCTTGCTGCGCCCAGAGCAGCAACGGATGCGCCAGTGCACTTGAGGAAGGTACGGCGGGAAATGGAGTTGGACATAAAATAAATCCTCCTTTTGATAGGAAAAACCGTATTCCAGAATGTTCTATTCTGTTTATACCCTTTCTGCCCGAAAGATGCAAGGGTTTGGGGGCTGAATTTACAGCTTTTTCACAGGAATATCACCCTTCGTGGGTAAGGCCCTTCACATGTGTTTCGCTGGTTTTGACCAGATTTAACAGGCTGGGCGTATAAAGCGGGAACTCGCGGGTCAGGCTTTCTGTGGTCATGGTCAGGCAGGCCGGGTCCTTTACGCCCTCGCCGCCGTTCACATCCTGTCCGTCCAGCAGGGCTTCCACGTTGGCTTCGGACATGCGCATCACGGCATCGGAGCAGCCGCGCCAGCGGATGGGATCGATGCTGAACATACTGGCGGCGTTGTGCGGCTCGGCCGAGTACAGCAGGCGGAACATTTTGGCTACGGCCATCATCAGGTAGGCGCTCACCTCGGTGGTAAGGGCCTTGCTGTGGCACTGGCCGATCTTGGCGTACAGCACGTTCAGGCCGTTGGAGATCAGCTTTTTGTTCATGGTGGGCAGCACGCTGCCGTGGTAGATGTTGTCCTTCATCTTGTCCGGGTTCGGAAGGTCTTCTGCCGAGAGCATCATGCCGTTGCGCTCTGCACTGCGGCCCAGAAGATAATCGCAGGAAACATTATAATAGTCTGCCACGCGCACCACAAAGTCCAGGCCGCATTCGCGGATGCCTTTTTCGTAGTGGGACAGCAGCGCCTGCGAGACGCCAAGATCCTCGGCGGCCTGCTTCTGGGTGATGCCGCGTTCCTTGCGCAGCAGCTTGATGATACGGTTGAATTCCATGATTTTTGGCTCCTCAAAGTTCGATATAGGGGGACATCCTTGTTTTTGGTTTACAGCAGGTTGATTATACACAACGGAAAACCTTTTGTAAAGCAAGAAAAGTGACGATATTTTTCGTTGATTTTCGTCATTTTTGTCAAAAGACTTGCTCTGGACACCATATCTATGCTAAACTATAGGTATTAACGCATACATTTTGTGGCGTGCGCGGGGCCGTAGCTGCCGCCAAAGAGCAAAAAATCTGGCAGACGACACGTTTTTCTGCCAGATTTTTTCTCCGCAGCGGGTTTTGCCGCCCATTCCCGTGCCGCCGCACAGCGATAAAGAGAGGCACTATCCATGAAAACGTTCAAGCTTCATCTCATCCGCCACGGCATGACTGCAGGCAACCTGCAGGGCCTGTACATCGGCAGCGGCACCGACATCCCTCTGTGCGACGAGGGCCGCGCGCAGCTCAATGAGCTGAAAGAGCGGTTCGAGTATCCGCAGGTGGATACCGTGTTCTCCTCCCCGCTGCTGCGCGCGGTGGAAACAGCCAACATCCTGTTCCCGGATGCAAAGCACACCTTTACCGTGCACGACCTGCGGGAGGCCGGCTTTGGCAAGTTTGAGAACAAGCCGGTCAAGGAGCTGGTGCACGACGAGGACTTTAAAAAGTGGATCACCCCCGGCTCCGGCTATGTGCCCGAAGGCGCAGAGCCTACCGACCAGTTCCACGCCCGCTGCGCCGAAAGCCTGATGAAGCTGTTTGAGTATATGATCCGCATGGATGTGACCGAAGCAGCCTGTGTGACCCATGGCGGCGTGATCATGAGCATGCTCAGCCAGCGCGCGGTGCCCACCCGCCGCCCGGAGCAGTGGATGGCAGACCCCGGCTGCGGCTACACCGTGCAGACCGATGTGCAGCTGTGGATGCGGGACCGTCTGGTGGAAGCCATCGACATCGTGCCCTTTGGCTATGCCGATACCCTGCGCGGTCAGGCTGAGACCGAGGAGAACGAAGCCTTTGAATAAGGATTCGGTTACAGTTTCGGCCCATCCCTTGACAGAAGCGGCGCAATCCTTTATTGTATAAGGGAACGATTATTTTAGGAGGAAGTTCCATGTCCCAGTCCATTTCCCGCCGGTCATTCCTGAAATGTGCCGGCTCCGGTGCGGTCAGCCTTGCGGCAGCGCTGCTCACCGGCGTACCTGCAGCGGCACAGCAGCCGCATCTTGCAGGCGAACCTGCCCTGCTGGACGGCAAAGCTGCCGTGGAGCTGCTGGGCTATGCCCCTGCGCAGGAAATGGGCAATGTGCTGGTGTACCTCTCGGTGGAGAACCTCTCCGCATCCACCCTGCCGGTGGGCGCAAGCTATCTGCAGAGCCGTGAGGTGTGCACGCTTGGCGACCTGTACAGTATGGGCACCGGCGTTACCGCTGTGTGCGATGGCAAGCCGGTGCGCTGCGGCAGCTTTGCTGCGCCGCTCTACGGCGAGAACGCGGCGGATGCTTCGGTGTTCACCCTGAACCTGACGGCGGGCCGCGGCGCGCTGCTGCACTGCTTCTGCGCAGTGCCGGACAACTGGCAGACGCTGGAGCTGACCTATCACCCGGATTTCGCGGCGGGCCGCAGCGTGACCTTTACGGTCAACCGCAGCACTGACCACGCCGTGCTGGGCGTGGTGCCCACCTCTCCTGCCGAGGTCGGCAGCGTGGTGGATCTGTAACTCCTTCAGTCTCGCATACGCTCGACAGCTCCCTCGGAGAGGGAGCCTCTGGCGAAAAGGAAAACTTGGCCGTATTGCCAAAGCCTCCCTCCATGAGAAAGACTTCCCCCGGCCGGGACAGATTCTCCCCGCGCCGGGGAGAAATGTCACCGCAGGTGACAAAGAGAGGAGCAGATGTCACGCAAGTGACAAAAAGGAGAGCAGTGGCATCGCGTCCGCGATGACGGAAGGAGTTCCTGAACGTAATAAAAGACCATCTGAGATGCAGTTAAAAATGCCTCAGATGGTCTTTTTTTGTTTTGTCAATTCAGCACATTCTGCCCGGCGGAATCCAATACCGTCAGCTCCTGCCCGGTCACGCTGGAGACCAGCGCAATGTAGCTGCGTCCGGTGCGGATGGTCAGCGGCCTGCCGTCGGCATCGTAAAAGGCAAAGGTGGAGTCTGTGCCCTGCGTCCATGTGATGTGCCACAGCTGGCTGCCGTTCAACCAGACACCGCCGCCAAGGGACAGGTCGTAGTCCAGCGTGGTGCCGTCGTCCCGCAGGCTGGAAGCGGAGTAAAGGACCAGCAGATTGTCGAATTGCGCCTGCGCGCCGGTGTTGGCATCCAGCTGGGCGGTGCCGTCGGCACGGAGCATCCCGTAGGTGCCGCTGGCCGCATCGTAGGCAAAACCGGTGGTGCTTTGGGGCGCAAAGTTGATCTGCACCTGTTCGGCATCCCGGGAACCGGGCTCCGGCAGACGGGGCTCTTTGGCCTGCGGCAGCAGGGCGGGCAGAGCGGAAATGGCAGAACTGTCCTCGGCAGTGCTGGCCGAGGAGGAAGCGCTGCTGCCGTGGTCGCCCAATG
>OLGA01002632.1_pt1 | contig 12414 bp, 13 predicted proteins | sample 1604881 | NCBI WGS metagenome assembly OLGA01 (sample SAMEA3888896, study PRJEB22519) | human gut metagenome | biome: human gut; feature: human-associated habitat; material: faeces | place: Denmark | collected 2009
CCCCGTTATTCTGTTCTCCAATTTTCTTTATTACCTCGCTTTTCGTATAATTTGTTCCGAGCCGCTCCCCTCGAATAGATTTTTGTTTGTTCGGATGCAGATAGGAATAATCCTTTCCGTCCCGCGTGATTTTTACGCCGTAACATTCGTCAAGATATTTTTTAAACTCGTCCTGCGATTTCGTTTTCTTTACCGCTTCGGCTATGACTTCGCGCAGTTCTTCTTTCCAGCTCGTTCCGCCTTTTAATATGATTTTCTTTTCTGCCGCCGTTCTGCTGTTTTTGCCGCGCTTCCGAAATTCCGTTTCCGTAAAGCCGTATTTTCTGCCGATTGCGTTTACTTCGTCTTTCATTTTTACATAATCTTGCTTTGAAAACTGCAATTTTTTGCCCGTAATAGGATCAACTGCGTTTACGATAATGTGACTGTGTACGGTTTTCGTATCCGTATGCGTGGCGATTACGCATTCGTAATTTTTGAAAAACGCTTCCGCTATCTCTTCCGTATACGCGTGGGCTTTTTCTATCGTTACGTTATCTTTTCTCGCGCAGGAAAGTTTAAAATGATAATACTTCCGCTCGTCGTATTTCTCGCCTTTACCGAACCGCGCCGCCGTATCTTCAAATTGCTTTGCATAATCTTCATCCTCGAACAAATTTTTCACCGACACGATCGCCGCTTTCTTCGGATCTGTTATGTATCTTATCCCATTTTTCGGTCTTGCCTTGCTCGCACTGCATTTTAAAAGAGGCATCGTTTACCCTCCCGCGGCGAAGGATATTTTCCGATACAATTCTTTTAAGTACGCGATACAGTTTTTTATTTCCCGTTCCGTATCCACACCGAAATAACTATTTCTTACCGCCTGATTCAAATTGTTTCCCTGCCGCTTTAATTCCGCAAGTATTTCGCCGCTGCGCTCGATTACGATTATAGGCTTATCCGTGATAGAGCGTAAAATAAAGTCTCGCATCGTAAGTCCGCTTTTTGCCAATTTGTCGTCGATTAAATTTTTCTCTTGTTCGCTTACCCGAAAGGTATACGCAAACGGTCTTGTCCTTTTTACTATAACTGTTCCTCCTTTTTTATTTATTACGCCGAAATTTTCAAGGGCGGATTCATTTCGCCCGTTAAGAAAATTACGACCACAGTACCCTCACGGAAAATTTACGCAGTAAATTTTCGTGAACTACTCGGGGTATTAGGGGTGTGCCCCCTAACGAGGCGACTTGTTAAGTCGGTATTTGGCAATCCAAATACGTTCCTCGCTATCACGTCGTGGCAAAGTTTTCCCCCTTAACTTTTCGCTCGACCACCGATGTTTTAAGTCTGTCGGAAAGACTATAAATTGCACATTTTTATCACCTCCCACATTGTCTGCTTATCCAGCGGCGAAAACGCCGAAAATATTCCGGTTTCCCTAAAAAGGGCGCAAAAAAACCGCCGATATTTTCTATCGCCGACTTTGACCTTATTTAGGCAAAACCCTCTATGACGGTCAATCATTCTATTAAATTCAGACTAAATTATTTCTTTCGTTTCTTCCTCGTTTTCTTAGCGAAACTCAGCAGTTCTTTGTTTATCGCTTCTGCCTTTTCGTCCGCATACTCGCTCGGATTATAATACTCTTCCGGATTTTCAAATTCGGAAACGTAGCCGTTTCGACGCGCTTTGGCGTTCAGTTCGGGGATTGTTCCGTCACAACCGAAATAGTCTTCGTAATTGAAAAACACCTCGTCGTTCGCTAACCGCCAATAACCTTCCCAACGAAAATCCCGCAGCTTTAACGGGTTGTCCGTATCGCAAACTTTTGCTATTTGCAACTCTTTACCCGTAAGCCGAGGCTTGTCCCCTACGTAAACGATACGATTAGCCCTTTGCCTGCCGATTTCGTCATACACGGCTTCGCGGCGAATTATGCTTTCCTGCTCCAGCTCACTTAATAGTTTTTGCATGGAACGAACCGAAACGTTAAAAGCGTTTGCGATGGTCTCCACTTTCATTTCACGACCGCTGCGGCGGCGCAAATAATTTTTCAGAACCTCTTTACGCTTTTTACCCGTAAGTTTCCGCATCTGAAGAGCACCGTTTTCATCAAAGAAATAAAAGTATCCGTAACCTTTTTTCGCCATTTCCCCTTCCATCAGTAACAAAATTTCGCCCTATGCTTAAAACGCCCTTTTGAGTGATTACAATCCAATTTTTACAACATAAGGCAATAAAACGTAGAAAACCAATAGATTTTAGCGTCAAAAAAATCTTAAAAATTTTTTCTAAAATAGGTTGTCGCCTCTTTCGCTTAACCGCGAGATTGCAAATCTATCGTGTAAATATATTGTAGCATAATAAATATGACCACTTACGTCATATATTATATAAAATTTCGCTAAAAATAGCATCGGTCAGATGTCCAAGTTTAGGGACATTTGACCGCTTTTGTAAAAGTTTCTTGATTTTATTGTTCGAAAAGTTTATCAAACAACATTTTATTACGTTGCTGAGCGTTTTCGAGCAGTTTTTTGTAAGATATAATTTCAATATAAGCCTTTCTATTTGAATGATAGGTAAAATAGCCTTCATTATCGGGAGTTGTTGTAAAATTATTATCTATACAAATCTTTTTAAGTGTCGGAGTGATATCAGCAATAATATATACGTAAATTGGAAGATTTTCAAGTTGCCCTGAAATTAATCTACCATTTTTATCTTTTGCCTTTCCTTCTCTAATCAATGATATATAATCTAATACTTGTTGAATCGGGTTATCACTATTGTTGTAATCGTCACGCATTGGTCTCTTAAATTCAACAATCGTTAACGCTTGATACGGCATTGTTTTGGGAGTATTATTAAAAGCTAACCCTACATGATATATAGCCAAATCAGTTTCTTTGGTTGAACTGCTTTCAATAGGTTCCTGAGATTTTAACGTTTTATCGGAAGCCAGATAATAATGATAAGATAATTTTTCATCAATTATCCATAAATTCATATCTTCATATTCTAAGTCATCCGAAGTTGCTATCATTGGACAGATTAACTTATGAACGACTTCTTCCAAACTGTATTTCTGTGTTTCAGGATTAGCCGCAAGGGAATTATCTAAAATATCTAAAATCGCTTTTCTTTTGCAAATATAGTCGGTTAAACTTGCTTTCCCTATAGCCGATACACCTTTTAAATATTCTTCTTTTAATGTTTTAATTTCATCTGTATTATATTTCTTCGCTTTTTTACTTAGTTCAATTCCTTTCTTTTTAATCTCTTTTTCCCAATCTCGTTGAGTGGAGTATAACGCCATTTCTAATTTATCATCTTTTGCATCGTTAGGAATATTAAAATAGAAATTTGGACAATATTTTTTTAACTGACGATATTTAGGTGCTTTGGTAAAAATATATTTGTCAATCCTATCTCTTTTTTCTTTTTCTATGATTTGCAAATCCTTTTCTAAGAAAGAAGAAATTATATCAATGGTTTTTTTAGTTAATGTATCCAATGATATATCAACAAATCCCATCTCCGTCTTATCTTCTTCAGGAAAGTTAAATTCTGTCCTCTCAGAATTAACCATCTCGTTTAAATATTCAGACGTTAAATAAGCAAAGTACCATTTTTTCTTTCCATCATCATTAGAAATGTTAGATTGTAAATTTGGAATATGTTTCCTTAAGTCAATATGTGAAACTTTTCGATTGTCTGCGCATAAATACAACTTGTTGCTTTTATTAATGTTGGAAGCCTTTATGTGGTAAATATCAAAATTTTTATCCAAGATTTCGAAAGATGTTTTTTCGACTTCATATTCAGCTTCTTCTTTATAATATTTATTAATCCACAAAGTACCATTACATTCGTCGTGAATATATATGTTAGGAATTTTGCCTGTAATAAAATCAATAAAGAAGTGCTCTATAATTAAATCAGCCAAAATTTTTAAGTCAGTAGGAAAATCAAATTTATATTTTGTTTTGATGCTCGTTAGCTTAATAGTAGTAAGTTTTTTATCCGTTGTTTCAACATTCTGCTCATTTTTAAGTTCGTTCTTTGGTTCAAAAATAAAACTTCTTTTATACGATTTGCCGTTTTCTTCATAAACGGATGATACTTCTTCAAAATCAAAAACTTTTAAGCACGTAAAACGCCCAACGCCCTTACCACCTTTATTTTGTTTAAGGTCGCTATAGCACGTTAAAAACGAGTTAAAGTTTTCCAAAGTAAAGCCATCTCCATTATCCGTAACAATAATGTTATTGACTTTTTGTTGCGCTTTCTGTTGCTCCAACGAAACCCCAATTTGCGCTTGGAATATTGGATCTCTTTCAATTTGAATATCTATTCGCCCATCACTTTGATTAGAATTGTTAATAGAATAAATGGAATTAGATATAACTTCAAATAATGCTTGATAGCCTTTTTTAGCATCAAGTCTTATTTCGTGTATTTTTCCTTCTACATTTGTCGAAAATTTTGATGACATAACAATCTCCTTTATATTTATTATTCGTCGTAATACTTAATATCTTGTCTTGTAATTGGATTATGTGTTATAGATATTCCATTTACTATATATAAATCCGAGCGAATCGCCTCACAGTCCTTAGGATTAAAAAAGACATAGTTTTCACCTTTTGAGTCTAGTGAACTCTTAAAAATTATACCGTCAAAGCCCATATTTGCAAAGTGCCCTGCCAAATATTGAGTGAAGGAATAATTATGCCCTATGTTGTGTGGAATTGAAAATTCTTCAGCTATCTTTCTTAACAAATCGGTAAGGAGCTGACTTTCCATATCTCGTTCCATTTGATTGGCTTTAATATTCGTCAAATCGGCAAAAAGAAGGTCTTTTTTTGTAACAAATTCTGCAACGGAAATTTTCTCATTTATAGTAGGACGAAGTTCATAAATAACTGTATTTATATTCTGACAAGTATAAAGATATGATATTCCTTTTCCATTTAAGCGATTTTCAACGGCGTATTTTGAAGGTGGCGCGCCTGATTCATTTTTAGAATAACCTTGAAAATCCGTTTGTGTATCATATTTCCACTCTTCAAACTGCTTATTTGTCAATACCGCATCTTCTATATCAAAAATTCTCCCCCTAAAGAAATTGCTTCCTTTATGGATTTCATAAACGAATAATTCTCGATTATCGTATAATAAGTCTAATAGTTTAGACTGGTCATAATATCTATTAACCTTGTTTACTATAGTTTTCCATTTTGAAAACTCGTAAGACAAATCTTTAAGGCTCTTTATGTTTTTCATCTTTTATACTTCCTTATTTTGCAGATTCTTCGACGAAAGCAATCCCTTCAATAGATTCTCCTTATAAATCTTTGATAATATTCAAGAATTTATCAAACGAATAGCATCGGGATTGCTTGCAATTTCGTTTTCGCTCACCCTGTAGTAACGGAATTTACTATCTGCTTGCGCTTGCCACATCTTGCCGAGTTCTGCTTTTTCACGACTATCGTCGTTAGACGTTAAGTGTTCGCCTTTCGTTTCAATCATTACGATATATCCGCTATTCGTCATTACGATAAAATCAGGATAAATAAGCATTATATTTTTCGATAACGTCTTTATCATCATAGAAGACGATAGGAACTGAGTTGAAAACGTTTACCGAGTATTGGTCCACGTAACCAAAAGATCGATAAGACATCAAGTGAGAAAAAACACGCATTTTATCCTTTCTCTTTTCGCTTCTATCTTGTAAGTATTGCGCATAATAACAGCCAAAATTGAGATAATAACTAGCGCCGCCAAATTTATCCATTCCATTTTAATTTTCTCCTAAGTTTAATTCTACCACATTTAATACGACAACTTCCGTCACTTTTATAAAATTTCTTAGATTTTTTCTACTCTAACGTAATATGTTGCACGGCTTGCGCCTTTCTTTTCGATAAAGCCTTCTTTAGCAAGCTTTTTGAGTGAACTTTCTACCGAACTATTGCTAAGCGACGGACACATTGCTACGATATCCATTTTTGTAAACTTGCCGATTTTATTCGCTACGGCTTTTTTAACCATATCGAGCGCCGACTCGCTTTCGCTTACAATTTCCATTCTATCTTCAAAATCTCTATATGCCGAAATAATCGTGCTAAGCAAATATTTAATAAACGGAACGGGGTCTTCTTTTCCTTCATCCCAACCGGCTTGCGCCTTTTCTAACGCATCGTAATATGCGTTTTTATTTTTCGCAATTTTAGATTCCAAGGAAATATACTTACCTACCATATAGCCGTTTCTATATAAGAGCAATGTCGTAAGCAAACGGCTCATTCTACCATTACCGTCCGAAAACGGATGTATGCACAAGAAATCGTGAATAAAAATCGGTATCAAGATAAGCGGGTCTACTTCGCATTTAGAAATCGCTATATTAAACTCGTTGCAAATCTTTTCTATCGCATCAGGCGTTTCGTAAGGCGCAGGCGGCGTAAACAAAATACTTTCCTTGCCGTTTTCGGTTAAAGTAATATAGTTTTGAACGTTTTTGAACTTACCGCCGATACTCTTGCTTGAATGACTATATAAAATCTTATGAAGTTGCAAGATATAGTTTGAAGTCATAGGGATATACTCAAAACTTTCGTGAATAACGTTAAGCACGTCCCTATACCCTGCAATCTCTTCTTCGTCACGGTTTTTAGGCGTAGTTTTATCCGTCAAAAGTTGTTTTAATCTCGTATTCGTCGTTCTTATGCCTTCAATATCGTTGGATGATTCCGTACTTTGGATTTTTGCAATTTCCACAAGCTTATTCAATTTTTCAGGCTGTTGCTTTAAGTAAAGTTCTTGCTTACCCTTCGCTTCGTGGATGGCAGTAAGATAACTTACGATTTCGGAATCCCATTTTAGGTCTTTTAGTAAAGAGTAGTTAAAATCTCTCATAAAATACACCTCTTACGTTTACTTTCTCCCAAATTATAAAACTTTTTACGAGAAAAGTCAATAGATTTTCTCTTAAAATAAAAAGGTTTCTCGCAAATATTGTTAGTTTTTACGAGAAAGTTTCTTTTTCTAATAGGATTTGCTCCAAATAATGCTTATAAAGACCGCCAACCACTTTGGCGGTCTTGATTCCCTTATAAATAAAGGCTTTTAGCGTCAAGTACGCCAAGATCGCCAAGGTTTTTGATACCCTATAAGAGTACCCACCTTTGGCGTTCTTCTTTTTTATTCATCTATATCTTCTGCGGGTCTAGGCGCATTTTTTTGCACCACAAAACAAGCTTTTCCCAAGCCTCCCGCATGGTAAGCATTCTCTTCCCTTTTGCCAAGTAAGAAGCTTCCCACGCAAACGAATACGCTTTTTTCATCGTTTCCGTCGATTGAAAGTGAAATTTGGAATTGGTCCTATACATCTTAAACATCTTGAAAAACTGCGATTTGCCGTAAGGTTTTTGCCCCGCCGCCAAAGTTCTTTTATAATATCTGCGCCACATAACGAAAATCGTGAGTTTTCTCTTCTTTTTATCCTTTTCCAACTCGTAAAAATCGGGTGCGGCGTACTCTTCTTTGCGAACACGTTTCGGATAAAGCGTTTTGAGTAAGTCGTAATCGGACGTTTTATTTGACAAAGGCAAGTCGATACCGCACTGTTTAGCCCTTTTAATCGTTTTCAAAACGGTAGTACGAGAACATTCGCAAAGTTTAGCGATTTGCGTTGTCGTATTTCCTTTATGATAATATCCTAAAATAGCCTTATAATTGGTCATTACTGCAGTTTTCCGCCTTTTTATCCGAATTTAATTATATGAATAGTATACCATATCGAATTTCAAAAGTAAAGTGTTCAACTTCGGTGGAATAAAACTTTTTTCAGCGATTTTTTGGCTTATTTTTTGCCGTAAAAAGATAAAAACAGAGCCTGCATCTAAAAGATACAGGCTCAAAACCACGATATATGGTGTTTTTATTTAGTTTCGACCCAAGATTTAGGACCTGGGATTGCGAATGTTCGCCTGCGCAAAAGCTTTCAAAAGCGACCGATAGGTAACATTACTGTCTGCAATCGAAAATCGCCCGTCTTCGGAATATATGTTATCGCCCGACTGTACGCAATATTTTTTTCGCGTTTTTTGCGCCGTTTTACCGCATTTTTCTGAATTTTTCGCCAATCACCACTAATAATAAAACTAAAATAAAGAATAATTAAATGCGTCTTTTTACGATTCATTCAGCCGCCTTAACAACTCTTTAACAACGGTCGCCACCTCGGTATATGGATTTTTTGAAATCATGTTAAGTTCCTCGGCATACCTGCTGTTTTTTGTTTCCGAATTTTTGATTGCAATCCAGTGTTTGTCATACAGTTTTGCAACATCCACAACATCCATACTTTCCGTATACCCCGGTAATTTCTTTACCATTTCTTCTTTAACGCGTTGAGATGAATGAACTACTTTGGGCGCTTCCGTAAAATAATATAAAAGCCAGATTTCAAAGCATGGATTAGACGGAATAATTTCTATGTTTTTATATTTCTTTTTGGCTTTGACGTATTTCTCATATTTACATTGTTCCAAATCTAAATCCACCAGGCAATACACCTTATCACCCAATTCGGGATCCAGTTGGTTTTCTATAAATATATCTGCGGCTTTTTTCGCCATGCTGGCGATATCTGTAGCCTCACTGTTCTCTATATGTAAATTGAAAGGTGCTTTTCTGGTATTGAAATGTCCGAAATACGTTCTTTCAGTCTTATTACGCCCTTCACAAACAATAAAAATAAGCGGTTTTCGGTCTCGCTTATATTTCGCACGCTGAGCCATACTATACCCCCTTAATGAAAGGAATAGCACCGAATCTTCCCAGAAGATACGCCTTTTCAATATTTTCGGATGTTCTCGGCGAAAAATCGGATAACGGATACATTTCCGTTTTACCGCTTTCATAATCCCTTTCCGTAAACCAGATATCGTCTCTCCTGAAAATATTTAAATCAAGCAGATTCGTGTCATGCGTATTTGCAATAAGCTGAGCGTTATTCGTATTGATGTTTTTGTCCAGAAACATCTTTACAAGATATTCTACCATCAACGGATGAAAACTTTTATCAAGTTCATCCACGAATAAAACTTTACCTTCTTTAAACACATAGTACAGTAACGGAGAATACATAAACATCTTGGTGGTACCGACAGATTCTTCGTTTATATTCAAAGCATATCTTCTGGTCCCCTTATCACTCATAACGTCATGATACGTCATAAAATCGTATACGTTTGAATTTTCAAGATGCGCTATCGCTTCTTCATTCCCTTTGGTTGCTATACGAAGAAATTCCTTGATAGTGTTTATGTTTTTACCGACATCTTTAATCTTTTTCGAATCCACGCTGAAATCGCTTATACTAATATCCGCACTATTCAACATTTTCAAACAAAATGCTTTATATTCATTAACTTCATTATTGGCGTAAATTCTATCCAGATTTGCTTTCCAAAGCGGCTCTATATCCAATGCTACCATTATGGTATTCAGAAAATAATCCACCACCGGTTTGGTTTTTTCATAATTCCACGATGCCGAGGTAACCAAAAACAACTTGTTTTCCAGATTTCTGTCCTTCAACACATTCAAAAGCTTTCCATCTTTATTAAAGTCGTAATTATTTGTATTTGTTCTGTTGAAAATCATTGTAGGCTTCGCAGAATAATAAATATCCAAGCGTTCATCGATCACCTTTTCTCTCGTACAACTAAAACAATAAGCGTATTTTAATCCATCCTTAATAAATGTAACGGAAAATTCCGACGGCTTATTAAAACAGTCGTCGCAAAACTTAAACGGACTTACAGGTATAGGTCTTTTTTCGAGTAAAGCGTTTGAGTTGGCAATAAACGAAACGACAAAAAGCATCGCATTGATAAAAGACGATTTACCCGAAGCATTTGCCCCGTAAATCATTCTCGTTTTCGAAATCCTGTCTTTTTTCTCAACGATCAGATTTTCCTCATGCGATTTATCTTTGTTGGCAAGCATTGTAAAATCACATTCGTCGGCAAACGACATATAGTTCTTAAATTTAAAATCAATGATCATAACGATACCTCTTGATTATATTATATTTTTTAAACTCCAAAAAGTCAACCAAAACCGCCTCATTACGCAAATATTTTTGCCGTTTCTGCATTTTTTATGCAAATCTAATAAAAATAATTGGCAGATGGCGGATTATTTTCTGATAATCCCCTTCGTTTTGGTTCTTCAGATCTATTGTCAATCTCTTATTGTCTTGTTGTAATAATTTTGTCAAATCAAGATTAGACTAATCTTGATTATTCAAAAAAGAGTTCCTCTACGTATATAAAAGGAATAAAATCGGATATTGTTTTATTGTAAAAAGGAATAAAATCCGATATTCGTTTCTTCTAAAAAGGAATAAAATCGGAATATCGTAAACCCGAAATCTGTTTTCAATCTGAAAGCATTAAAAAACGCCGCCCTCCGCAAAAGCAGAGAACGGCGTTTTTCTGTCCGCCGGTAAAGTTACATAAACACTCTTACCGTCAGGTCGTGCCATTGATTTTGCCTGAGCATTCCGTCACGCTCTTTCCGGTAAGATTTCGCCTCTTTATAGTCTATCGTAAACTCCCACACAAGCCTTTTCATATCGTCGGATTTGTCTGCAAGGTCAAAATTCATATACCAGTTGAAACACGTTTCCGTAACGGGAACAATCGTGCCGACGAACTGACCGATTACGTCTCTGTCGATACGATGGTCGGTAAAATCCATTTTCGCCAGCAGAAAATCTTCCACCCTTTTCGCCGGATCTTCCGGATTTCCGTTCGGCACCATTCCCGCATCCAGCACCCGCCGTTTGCTCAGCAAATCGAGTTTTTCTTTCTCTATCTCGCTTTTGAACTCGAAATACGATTCCCGCGTTATTTCGTCCTCCAGTCGCATACGGGTAAGTTTTTTCAGTTTTTCATCTAACTTGGCAAGTTGTTCCGTTACCCGATCTTTCACCGTTTCGGCTTCGCGATATTCCATAAACACGCCTACCTGATATAACGACGACACTTTGTTCAGAATATCTTTCTTGTTTCCCCATAAACCCGAAAAAATGCGCCTTGCCATCATTTCAAGTTTCCAGTCGCAGATTTCTTTCAGGTCGCAGAACCCGGAATCGTCCACACCCGCCTGTTGCCTTGCGGTTTTTGTGCCGTTATTCAACTGATTATGCCAGCCAAGAATAAGCCGAACCTCGGTCTTGCGGCGTGTTTTCAGACTAATACTTTGTTCCGCAACCGCCATATACGGATGTATTATGCCGTTTGCGCGCCGCGTCTTAGCCTAAAAACGCGCCGCAATATTTGCCGGCAACCAAAACGTTGCTATTTTCGATGATTTCTGTCGAAGGCGACTTTGTTCGTACTTGCTGTACGGGCGAAGGCACATTCGGCATAAAGCGCGGAAATAGCGGCGTTTTGGCGGGGTTTGGATTATTCTTGGCTGGCATAGCACTTATATCCGTAAATCAACTCGCCGTTTCTGTTCTTCCGCCACTTGTTTCTGCGCATACGATAACCGCAACGGCAGCGGAGTTTTTTCGTCCAGACGTCGTCGCTTGTATGAACGCCTGTCAGATGACTCTTTTCCCCGTTTTCCGTAAGAATTTTATTGCGACGGACGCGCTGTTCCCGTATCTGACGGCATCTGTCCCACTGTTCCTCGCTTATAATCGGCTCGAAATCGCCTTTCACATACAGATATGTATCTTCGTCGCGGTTTCTTATGATTTTCTGTTCGAGAAAATTGTTTCTGCGCGATTTCAGATACGCGGGGTACCCCTTATAGGTTGAATTATGCAATATCCGCGCTATCTTGCAGTTTTTCCAGCGCACCAGCCCGGAACTGTCCTTACGTTTCAGGCGTATCAGTTCGTTGCGTATCTGCGACATCCCCTTGCCCGCGGAATACATATCGTAAATCATACGCACCGTTTCCGTCGTTTTGTCGTCTTTCACTGAGCTAAGCCAGTTTTTATAAACCGTCGTTATTGAAAAATTTGTGTTTTGCATTTTTGTGTGTCGCCTTTGAAATCGTTTTTTTAGTGAAATTATATATTCGAAACAAGCGATTTTCTATTTAAAGAGATAATTTTTTGAAGCTGTTTTCCGCTGTAAAACCGACGTAATTGCGAATTGTTTTCTGGTAAAATTTATATCGTATATAATTTATAAAGAAGGTTCGGAATCGAGTGAATTTCTCACTTGTCTCGGAGAACGACCGAAATAGTTTTTGAATTCGCGGTTAAAATGCGATATCGTTTCGTAACCGCTTTCATAACAAATATCGGTGACGGAAAGATCGGTCGATATAAGAAGCTTTAAAGCGGAGTCGAGTTTAAGCTGTTTTAAGTACGTTTTGTAGGTTTCT
>OLGA01002634.1_pt1 | contig 12411 bp, 8 predicted proteins | sample 1604881 | NCBI WGS metagenome assembly OLGA01 (sample SAMEA3888896, study PRJEB22519) | human gut metagenome | biome: human gut; feature: human-associated habitat; material: faeces | place: Denmark | collected 2009
CCTTGTGACCGGCAAAGTTAAAATCTTCAATTTTCATTTTACCTAAATTTTATTTAGTTTATGTACTAATTTATTGTTCTAAACCTTTCTGCTGGTTTCAAAAACCGAAGGCAAAGATACAAATTATATTTGAATCAGCAAAATATAGTAGCGGTTTTTATGATTTTTAGTAGATGAAATCGTCTGTTTGCTATATCGGGTTTGCAAAATTCGTGTTTTGCGCTTCCTTCTGCCTGATTTGTTAAACAAAATGGAGAGAAATGAAATATATTCTTAACAAATTACTTTTTTTTTGGATTTTTCGATAATAAATAGTACCTTTGTGCGCAGTTAAAACGTTATTACATATAAATGAGATAAAATGGCGAAAGATAAGATTGCTTTTGTGTGCAGCAATTGCGGACAGGAAAGTGCCAAATGGATGGGCAAATGTCCTAGCTGCGGACAATGGAATACATTTAAGGAAATTCGTATTGCTGCTGATTCCGGATCGCAGGCTGCGAAGAATGCCGGAATGACCATGCGTCATGGTGGGGCTGCCACGATGTTTGGCGGGCAGCACAGCGAGCATGACGCTGCGCCGATGAAGCTTCGCGATATTTCTGCGATTGATGAACCGCGCATCGATATGAGGGACGAAGAGCTGAACCGTGTGCTGGGTGGCGGAATGGTCCCTGGCAGCATTACGCTCCTGGGCGGTGAACCGGGAATCGGTAAGAGTACGCTCACCTTGCAGACTATTCTGAACATGACTGACCGCCGCATCCTGTATGTGAGCGGAGAGGAGAGTGCCCATCAGATTAAACTCCGTGCCGACCGGTTGGCTAAAGGACAGGCGATGCTCAGAGATGGCTCATCTGCGGACACTCTGAAAACGGCTTCTCTTTCATCAGAAGGAGCTTTTGATCATATTACGGTTCTCTGTGAAACTCAGTTAGAGAAAATCTTCAGTCATATTCAGGAAGTGGCTCCACAGCTGATAGTTATAGATTCTATCCAAACTATTGCTACGGAAGAAGTAGACAGTTCGCCGGGTTCTGTTTCCCAAGTTCGCGAGTGTGCAGCCTCCCTGCTCCGATTTGCCAAGACGAGTGGCATTCCGGTTATTCTGATAGGACATATTAATAAGGAGGGAACGCTTGCCGGACCAAAGATTCTGGAGCACATCGTTGATACGGTGATTCAGTTTGAGGGCGACCAGCATTACATGTACCGCATCTTGAGAAGCATCAAAAACCGATTCGGAAGTACTTCTGAGTTGGGAATCTATGAGATGATGCAAGGCGGACTCCGACAGGTGAGCAATCCGTCGGAACTGCTTCTTACCGAAGATCATGACGGACTTTCGGGTGTTGCCATTAGTGCTGCCATTGAGGGTGTCCGTCCGTTCCTGGTAGAGACGCAGGCTTTGGTTTCAACAGCAGCCTATGGAACTCCGCAGCGTTCGGCAACGGGTTTTGACCAGCGCCGTTTGAATATGCTTCTTGCGGTTCTAGAGAAACGTGTGGGGTTCAAGCTGATGCAGAAGGACGTGTTCCTGAATATTGCCGGTGGATTGAGAGTAACCGATCCTGCCATGGACTTGAGTGTGTTGGCAGCCGTATTGAGCAGCAATGTTGACACGCCTATCGAGCAAGGTTGGTGTATGGCAGGCGAGGTAGGTCTGAGCGGTGAAGTCCGTCCGGTGAGCCGCATCGAGCAGCGTATTGCTGAGGCTGAGAAACTCGGATTCCAGCACATCATCATTCCGAAGTACAACAATCATGGTTTCGACCATAAGAAATATAAGATAGAAATTCATCCCGTAAGGAAGGTGGAAGAAGCATTCCGCTGTCTGTTCGGGTGAAGTAAAAAGTAATCATATAGTTCAAAGTTCAAAATTCAAAATTCAAAGTAAAATGAAGGATTCAGTAATCATTGTGAGCGGTGGCATGGATAGCATCACGCTGCTCTATGATAAGAAAGACGAGATTGCACTCGGCATTAGTTTTAACTATGGAAGTAATCATAACGAGCGTGAAATTCCCTTCGCCAAGATGCATTGCGAGCGTTTGGGAATCAAGCATATTACGATAGATTTGGGTTTCATGCATCAGTATTTCAAGAGTTCTCTTCTTGAAGGTGCCGATGCAATTCCTGAGGGTCATTATGCTGATGATAATATGAAGAGTACGGTGGTTCCTTTCCGTAATGGAATCATGCTGAGCATTGCCATCGGCATTGCTGAGAGTAATAATCTGAAGAAAGTTTTCATCGCTAACCATGGTGGCGATCATACGATTTACCCAGACTGCCGTCCGGAGTTTATCAAGGCGATTGATGAGGCTGCTGAAGCAGGAACGTTCGTTGATGTGCGCGTGGTGGCTCCTTATACGAATATTACCAAAGGGCAGATTGCGGAGATAGGCAAGAAGTTGGGCATTGACTATGCTGAAACCTGGAGCTGCTATAAGGGCGGTGAGAAGCATTGTGGCAAATGCGGAACCTGCGTTGAGCGCAAGGAGGCTTTGGCCGAGGCGGGTATTGAGGATACTACCGAGTATGAAGAATAAGGATGACGACGAACCAGGCGTTCTTCGTTCCCTATATATAATAAGGTGTAATCAGAATAAATATAATAAAAGAAAAATGAAAACAGCGATTTTATCTGCGGCGTTGATGCTTGCATCAACTGTTGCAATGGCTCAGAAGAGCAACTTCCAGTTGAAGGTGGATTTGAAGAATTTCAATTCCGATTCTGTACTTGTTTACAAGGGCAGAAATGTTAAGATGGATACGGTTTTGGTGAAGAATGGCAAGTTTACCTATTCTGCAAACCTTGATAAGGCAGCCGGATACGTTTTCCTCTCACCTGAAGCTTATCGTGGTGCAGGTCAGTTTATGTTCAACTTGCCTTGTGTTCCTGGCGAGAAGGCTGAAGTTAAGGGCGATGCAAAGACCCGCTTCGATATTTCGGGTTCTAAGTTCTATCAGCAGTATCATGAGGTAGATGTTCTGCTGGAGACTGCTAATAAGGAGTTGGGAGATTACGAAGCTTCCCTGAACCAGAGGATCAAGAATGGTGAGACCCAGCAGACCATCATGGCAGAGTATGAGCAGAAGGCTCCTGCCCTGCAAAAGGCAAAGGACGATAAGATTTTCGATTTCGTAAAACAGCATCCTGATTATGAGGCTTGTGCTACTATCATAGAGCAGTTTGATGATGTCAGCAAGATGGAGAAACTGCTGGGCTTGCTCTCTGAGAATGTGAAGAACGGCAGAATGAAGGCTTTCTACCAGCCAATGATTGATATGGCTAAGAAGCGTGCTGAGGCTGAGGAGAAGGCTAAGAAGGTGCAGGCTGCCGGTGTTGAGGCTCCTGACTTCACGCTGAAGGATATTAAAGGAAATGATTTCAAGCTTTCCAGTCTTCGCGGCAAGATTGTAGTTCTCGATTTCTGGGGTTCATGGTGCGGATGGTGCATCAAGGGAATGCCTAAGATGAAGGAGTATTACGAGAAGTACAAGGGCAAGTTTGAAATTCTTGGTGTAGATTGTAATGATACAGAGGCTAAGTGGAAGGCTGCTGTTGAGAAGCACCAGTTGCCATGGATTCATGTTTACAATCCGAAGGACAGCAAGGTTCTCAGCGATTACGCTGTTCAGGGCTTCCCTACAAAGATTGTGATTGATGCTAATGGTAAGATTATCAAGACTATTGTTGGTGAGGATCCTGCTTTCTACACTTTGCTTGATGAAGTGTTGGGCAAGTAATGTTAACATAAAACAATGTCGCCCTGTAAGTGCAAAATTACATTTGCTCTTACAGGGCGATTTTTTGTTTTGTATTTTTTATTTCTTTTTCTTCTTCAATTCCAGTTTCGGAATCTTGATTTTCTGTCCGGCTTTTACGGTGCTTGTACCATTCAGGGCTTCTACGTAGCATTCCATGCCAGAACCTAAATAGCGGGTGCTGATCTGTTCGAGGGTCTGACCGGCGCCAACCGTAACGGTCTGGGCAACTCCTATGATTCGGTAAGCTCCCGTGCGTACGCGAGCATCCTTGTCAAACTGGGATGATGCTATTTTCGAAGTAGCCTTTTCTTCGGCTTTATCTTTAGCCTTTTCTTTCGCTTCAGCCTTAGCTTTTGCTTCAGTCTGCTTAGCTTTTTCAGCGTTAGCACTTTCCTCATCCGAATTTTCAGCCAGTTTTACTGCTTCTGCAGTTTTAGCCATACGGATGCTGTCTTCCATCGCTTTCTGGCGGAGTTTCTGTTCCTGAGAGAGTGGGGCGGCAGCTGGTTTGGCTGGGACTTTCTTGGCTGGAGCCTGATGATACTGGTTTAGCTGCATGGCTAGATGATCACGCTGGGCAGTCATCTGACCATAGTTGAAGGCAAACCATCCCATTCCGCCAATCAAAGCTACTACGATGAGACAGACTGCAACGACCAGATAGCGAGGAATAACAATATGATGAGAATTGGAAGATTCTTCTTCCTCCTCTTCTTCTTCAGATTCATCTGATGCAGGTACTGCAGGTTCAACAACTGCTTTTAGGGCTTGCTGTTGCTGGGCTAATTCAAGCTTCTCTTGCTCAAGTCTTTCCTGCTCTTGCTTTTCCTGCTCAAGTCTTTCCTGTTCCAGCCTTTCCTGCTCAAGTTTCTCCTGCTCAAGTCTTTCTTGCTCAAGTCTTTCCTGTTCCAGTCTTTCCTGCTCTTGCTTTTCTTTTTCAAGCTTTTCTTTCTGTATTCTTTCCTGCTCCAGTTGGGCTTGTTTTAATTTTTCCAGTTTAGCTTGTTCAATAGCAATTTGCTTTGCCAGTTCGTCTTCGTCTTCTTTTTCCTTTTCCTTTTCAGATCCGATTACGACAACCTCCGGATTTGGAGTTGCAGTTTTTTCTTCGTCCAGAAAATCGATTACTTGTGCAGGAGCATCTTCTGTCTGTTCTTCTCCAAACTTCTCATCTATTTCATCGAAATCTACGCCGTCATTTACCACCACCGTTTCAAATTGGGCGAATGGCTTGTTCACGATTTCTTTCAGGATGTTGTCAGGCGTGAAGGTGAGTTTGTCTCTGCCTTCTATGGTGAAGCGCTCGCCCGTGTTCACATTGATGCTTTCACGGTCTTTCGTGGCCTGTACCTTAAAGGTGCCCAGCCATTTTATCTTCACCTGCTTGTCGGCATCGAGTCCCTGGTTGCACACATCAAACATCTTCCGGATGAAGAGTTCTGCTTCCACCTGGCTCAGACCGCTCTTATCAGCAAGCAGTTTTCCGAGTGTATTTAAACTGAATTTGCTCATTGCTCATCCCCTCCATTCTTTAGTTTTTCCTTGACCGAAGCAACCGGTCGGAAACCCAACACCAACTTAGGCGGCACCAGCTGGCGCTTCTTGGTAGTAGGATTAACCACCACTCGCTCCATGCGCTTCTTCACTTCGAAGGTGCCAAAATTGGGGATAGAGACAGCTTCTCCATCCTCAAACTCGGCAATCATAGCGTCTATCGCCTTGCGCACCAACTTCTGGGTGTCTTCCTGCGAATAGCCGGTTTGCTGAGCCAGTTCAGCGATGTATTCCTTATTGTTCATATTTATTTAATATGTAATCAAAATTTCTAAAACTCCAGGCTATGGGGGAGAGAATGATTATTTCACCACCTTGCCATAGAGGTCAAATTCCTCGCTTGCAGTAATTTCTACCTGATAGAAACAACCCACGCGCAGTCGCTTCTCATCGGCACGGATCAGAACCTCAGGGTCTACTTCCGGAGAGCAGAACTCTGTTCGTCCGATGTAGTAATCGCCTTCCTTGCGATCGATGATAACGGTCATGGTTTTGCCCACCTTATCAGCCTCAATCTCAGAGCTGATGTCTTGCTGCAGAATCATCAGTTCGTCCAGCCGGCGCTGCTTTACCTCGGCAGGCACGTTGTCTTCGTAGTGGGTGGCGCTGTAGGTTCCTTCTTCCTCAGAGTAGGCAAAAGCGCCCATGCGCTCAAATCTCTGTTCGCGTACAAAGTCGAGGAGTTCGTGGAAATCCTCATCTGTCTCGCCTGGGAAACCAACCATCAGCGTAGTGCGGATGTGAATGCCTGGCACGCGTTCGCGGATGGCCTTCAGCAGATTGATGGTTTCCTGCTTCGTTACGTGGCGGTGCATGCTGGTGAGCATGTGGTCGCTGATGTGCTGGAGGGCAATGTCGAGATATTTGCATACGTTTGGCTTCTCGCGCATCACGTCCAGAAGATCCATCGGGAACTGGTTTGGATAAGCGTAATGCAGGCGAATCCATTTCACGCCCGGAATATCAGCCATCTCGCTGATGAGTTCGGTAATATGATGCTTGCCGTCAATATCTACGCCGTAGTAGGTGAGTTCCTGAGCGATAATCTGAAACTCCTTCACGCCTTCTGCCACCAGTTCGCGCACCTCCTGCAGAATCTCTTCCTTCGGACGGGAAACGTGCTTGCCGGTGATGATAGGAATGGCGCAGTAGGCACAGTGGCGGTTGCAGCCCTCAGCTATCTTGATGTAGGCATAATGGCGCGGAGTGGTGAGATGACGCTGGCCGTTGCAGGATGAAACTTCCGCCTTGCCGAGTTCCTGCAGGAGCTGCTTGTAGTTGAATTTGCCGTAGAACTTATCCACTTCGGGCATTTCTTCTTCCAGTTCCTTCTGGTAGCGCTGCGAGAGGCAGCCCATTACGTAGAGCTTTCTGAGTCGGCCTTCTTCCTTAGCCTGGATAAACTCCAGGATGGTGTCGATGCTTTCCTGCTTTGCATCCTCGATGAATCCGCACGTATTGATGACGGCAATCTCGCCCTGAGGGCGCTTGGAATCGTGAACACAATGGTAGCCGTTTGCCTCAAACTGCTTCATCAGCAACTCGCTGTCTACGAGGTTCTTCGAGCAGCCCAGGGTTATAATATCTATCTGATTTTTCTTCATTTTCTAATTTTTAAAGAGCGAGTCTACGAATTCTGTCTTGTTGAAGAGCTGCAGATCTTCCATACCTTCGCCCAGTCCGATGTATTTTACAGGCACCTTGAGCTGGTCGCTGATGCCGATGACAACGCCGCCCTTAGCGGTTCCGTCGAGCTTGGTGATGGCGAGCGAGGAGATGTTGGTAACGGCAGAGAACTGCTTAGCCTGCTCGAATGCATTCTGTCCGGTACTTCCGTCGAGCACGAGCATTACCTCGTCTGGTGCTTCAGGCATTACCTTCTTCATTACTTCCTTTATTTTCTTGAGCTCATTCATCAGGTTCACCTTGTTGTGCAGTCGGCCTGCCGTATCGATGAGCACCACGTCGGCGCCGTTTGCCTTGGCGCTCTGCAGGGTGTCGAACGCCACGCTTGCCGGGTCGCTTCCCATCTGCTGTTTCACTACAGGCACGCCCACGCGCTCGCCCCAGATGCAAATCTGCTCTACGGCAGCGGCACGGAAGGTGTCGGCAGCTCCCAGAACAACCTTCTTTCCAGCCTTCTTAAACTGGTAAGCCAGCTTGCCGATGGTGGTTGTCTTGCCCACGCCGTTTACGCCTACTACGAGGATAACGTAAGGCTTATGGTCGGCAGGAAGTTCCCAGTCTGCCAGGTCATCGCTGTGATTCTCGGAGAGGAGAATGGCGATTTCCTCGCGCAGAATGCGGTTGAGCTCGCTGGTTGAAACATATTTATCGCGGGCCACACGTTCTTCGATGCGGCGGATAATCTTGACCGTGGTTTCTACACCTACGTCTGAAGTGATGAGTACCTCTTCGAGATCGTCGAGCACATCATCATCGACGGTAGACTTTCCGGCAACGGCGCGCGCCAGTTTGCCAAACACACTCTCCTTGGTTTTTTCAAGTCCCTTATCGAGAGTTTCCTTCTTTTTGTTGCTGAATAATCCGAATAATCCCATAATCTTGTTTTTATTTTGTGCAAAGATACTCATTTTTTTTTATTTTATGGCTTTTTCACTTGCTTTTTCTCCCTTTTCAAGAAAAAAAGTAAAGATTTAGAGGGTTTTATGTCATGACAGAAGAGTTTTCGCCGATATTGTGGGTTAATAAGGTTTAATAAATAATGTTGTCAGATACAAAAACAAATCGCCCTGCAAAGGACAAAAGCGGTTTGGCTTCTGGACCCCTGCAGGGCGTTCTGTTTATTTCTTCATCATTTCCTTTACGGCTCTTTCGAGCTGGGTATCATGGCCATTGATGAAATCTTCCGGACTGTTGTAAACCTCGATGTCTGGGTTCAGCTGGGTGTTCTCGCCGAACACGCCACGCATGTCGCGGCAGCCTACCTGAGGAATACCGAATACCAGCGTGTTGTCCATCAGCGTTTCCCACCATACGGCTGTCATGGTTCCTGCTACAGGAGCACCGATCAGCTTGCCGATTCCGAGTTCCTTGTAAACCCATGGGAAACCGTGACCGTTGCTGTAATCGTTCTCGCAGATCATGACGCAAGATGGCTTCACCCATTTGTTGAACGGATCGCGGCCAACTACCTTACCGTGAGGCACAAACTCCTGATACTGCTTGCCGTTGAGCAGGGTGCAGAGATCATCGTGCAACCAGCCGCCACCATTATGGCGCTCGTCTACGATTACAGCGTCTCTGTTTCGGTTCTTGTCGCTCAGCAGTTCGCTGTAAACGGTGCGGAAACTCTCCGAATCCATCGCCTTAACGTGAACATAAGCGATGCGTCCGCCCGAAATGCTGTCAACGAAAGCGCGGTTGCGGTCTACCCATCGCTTGTAGAGCAGGTTGTTGAGTTTGCCCTGAGAGATAGCCTTCACCGTAACCTCCATCTTCTTGCCATTGGCGTTTCTGATGCCGAGTCGTACATTCTTGCCAACCTTTCCGTCGAGCAATGGGAAGTAGTCCATTCCGGCTTTAATCTCCTCGCCGTCGATGCTCTCGATGATGCTGCCGGCTGTTACGCCCGTATTCTTCACATCGAAAGGACCACGCTTGATAATCTCCTGAATCTTCAGGCCGTTGCCCTGGTACTGAGGGTCGAAGAATACTCCCAGGTTGGCGGTGGTAAGCGCGCTGTTCGAAGCGTAGTAGCGAGCTCCTGTATGCGAAGCGTTCAGCTCGCCAAGCATTTCGCTCAACATCTCCTGGAAGTCGAAATTGTTGTTGATGTAAGGCAGGAACTTCTCATAGGTCTTGCGGTAACCTTCCCAGTCAACACCATGAATCTTAGGGTCGTAGAACTTGTCTTTCACCTGTCGCCATATGTGGTCGAAGAGATACTGGCGCTCCTCGGCTGGCTTATAGTTGAAGTTAGCCTCAAAGCTGATGTCCTTGGTGCTGAATCCGCTCAGATCCACCTTCTTGATACTGCTTCCGTTGCAGATGAAGAGGTTCTTCACATCCTTGTCGGTCTGCAGGTTGCCCTGGCCTACGCCCTTCATCACGAGCTTGGTAGAGCCGTCCTTCAGGTCGTGCTGCCAGAGGTCGTAATCATCCTCGAAGGCTGCCTGGTAGTAGAGCTTGTCGCCGTCTTTAGAGAGCACAGCATCGCCCATGTGCGAAGAGTTTGCGGTGAGGCGTACGATTCTGTCGCGGCAGTTTTCGATGTCCAGTTCCAGTGGCTTTACCTTTTCCACCTCTATCTTTCCGGTCTTCTTCTGCTTTTCGTCAGCTTTCTTTTTAGCCTCTTCCTTCTTTTCGTCTTCCTTCTTTTCCTTTTCGTCCTTGTTGGCGTCAGCCAGTTCTATCTCTTCCTTGCTCATGTTGAAGCGGTTGTAGGCGTCCAGGTCGAAGAACATGATGTAGGCATCGTCCTCAGCTCCCCAGCTTCCATGACTGCGGTAACCGGCTCTGTCGCTCTGGAAGAGCATTGCCTTGCCGCCGAGCACCCATTTGCCGTTGCTGTCGCTGTAGCCGGAATTGGTCAGGTTGTGAACCTCTTTGCCGTCAGCCTTTACCAGCGCAATATCCTGGTTGTTCCAGCCGCCGTTGCCGATATAGGTTGAAAGGAGCCATTTGCTGTCTGGCGACCATTCGAAAGCGATGTCTCCATCGCTGTAAGAGTAGACGTATTTGCCATCGAGCACGGTACGGATTTCCTTCGATTTCAGATTGATGATGCGGAGTGCTGCACGGTCTTCGAAGAAAGCCACTTCCTTGCCGTCAGGAGAGTATTGAGGATACTGCGATGTAATGCCTGTTTTCACCAGCTGCTCTTCCTCGATGTCGGTAGCGTAGGTGAAGTTCTTCTCTTTCTCGTTCTTGATTTTAGACTGGTAAATCTGCCATACGCCGTTGCGCTCGGCTGCATAGACCAGAGCTCTGCCGTCTGGCGAGAAGCTCAGGTCGCGCTCCTGCTGCGGTGTGTCGGTAATGCGCTTGGTAGTGGTATATTCTACAGAAGTTACGTATACGTCGCCATGCATCACGAAAGCCACTTCCTTGGCGTCTGGCGAAACGGAAATCTCTGTAGCTCCCCAGCTTTTAATCTGACGTACGAGGCTTGGAGCATCGTTATCTGTTGTAATGGAGATGTTCACCTTCTGAGGCTCTCCACCTTCTTTCACGGTGTAGATTTCGCCATCATATCCGTAGCAGAGCAGGTCGGCGCTGGATGCGGTGAGGAATCTTACCGGATTGCCTTTGTGGTGGGTAATCTGCTTGTCGCTTGAACTGTTGAGGCTGCGGCGGTAGATATTGAATGTGCCGTCCTGCTCGCTCAGATAGAAGAATGATTTCTCGTCTGATGTCCATACTGGCGAGCGGTCTTCGCCGGCAAAGGTAGTCTGCTTGGCAAACTTTCCGTTACTCTTCAGCCAGATGTCGCGTGCGATAGGTGATTTCTGGTGTTTGCGCCAAGGGTCTTCGTATCCCTTTTTGTCGTGGTAGAGAATGTCGCCGTTCTTGGCGATGCTGATATTCTCCATGGTGAGGGTAGAGAAGAGTTCTGGTCTTCCGCCCTTGGTGCTTACCTTATATACTTGTGGGAATGTGTTGTCGCCGAAGATGATGCTCTGGGCTGTAGGCTGCAGACTGGCAGAGTAGAGCACATGGTCGTTGTCTGCAAAGGCGATAGGTGTTTCGCTGCCGCTGTTGGTGGTGAGTCGGGTAGGAGCACCGCCTTTTGCATCGATTACGAAGATGTCGAGACTTCCTTCGCGGTTAGACTGGAAGGCAATTTTCTTGCTGTCAGGGCTCCATACAGGATGCGAATCGAAGGCTGCATGGGTTGTGAGCTGTCGTGCTTCACCGCCGTTGACAGAAACACTGTAGAGGTCGCCTTTATAAGCGAAGGCGATGGTAGTGCCATCGGGCGAGATGGCTGGGTAGCGCATCCAGAGCGGATGTTCTTCTGCGCTGGCAGAGAGTGCTGCTGAGAGCAGGGCTACTGAAAAGATTAACTTTTTCATTTGCGTATGTTTTATGTTTGAATATGCGTTATAAAAATCTCTTCTCTTTCGGGGCCAGAATACTATTTCTTGCTCCTAACGGATGCAAAGGTAGTTATTTTTTGCGATATTTAAGCATAAAAAAAGAAAAAAGTGAGAAAAAGTTTGGTGTATTCAAAAAATATATGTACCTTTGCAGCCGCAAATAAGAAAAGTGGCTGATTGCGTTATTGGTTAGCTGGTTTGCGTTTTGAAAAGTGTTGGTTCCGTAGCTCAGTTGGATTAGAGCAACAGCCTTCTAAGCTGTGGGTCTTGGGTTCGAACCCCAACGGAATCACTATAATAAGCAAAATGAAACTTATTTGTACAAAAATAGCGTGAGAGAACAATAGTAGTAAGTTACTTATTTATAGGCACTTATCTCTGTTGTTCTTTTTTGTTTTTAAATATATTTTATCACTTATTCCTCTTTTATGTACTCTTTTTGTAAATGGCTATTAATCAATATGTTATGAATTTGACGTATTGAGAAATCATCCATGTGTGTTACAAATGTGTTATCAAAAAGCGCTAATGTGTTACCAGAATAGAGAAGTTGAAATCCTTAATGACCTTAATGACCATGACCTTAATGACCGGAAAATGGCCCTAAACATTCATTTGTTTTTCTGATGAAATTCCTTCCTTATCTTAGCCATTGCTTCCGTAGCTATGTCATGGGTTTCTATCAGCAATGGGCTCTTGTGGTATTGCACGATTTTGACTCCGACTGAGTTGTGCCTTTTCTTTACCTCGATGCATTGAATGATCAAGTCCGGATTGGCTGATTTAGCCGTTGGAGTCTTGTCAAAGTTCTGAATATAGGCAGCGTTGGTCAGGAAGAGAATGTCGGAACCTTCCGGTATTTCCTGCATTACCTTCACCATGAGGGTTAGCATCATACGGAACTCCGTGGTGTGGAGGTCGCTGATTACATCACGGCTGATGATGTTGCCGTTATGCTCAATTACTACGGCAGCACCACCAGCTCGCTCTTTATGGCCATAATCACATGAACCACCTATCC
>OLGA01002638.1_pt1 | contig 12388 bp, 17 predicted proteins | sample 1604881 | NCBI WGS metagenome assembly OLGA01 (sample SAMEA3888896, study PRJEB22519) | human gut metagenome | biome: human gut; feature: human-associated habitat; material: faeces | place: Denmark | collected 2009
CGAGGGGATGGAAGGGAAGAAGCTCCTGGGCTGCTGGGCCCACGCAAGGCGCAAGTTCTTCGAGGCCAAGGTGGAGAATGAGAAGCTGGCGCTTGAAGCCCTGTTCTACATCCGGCGGCTCTATGATGTGGAAGCAGAAGCGGATGCCCTTGACGCGGCAGACAACAAACCCGACCATGAGCGCAGGAAGGCCCTGCGGCAGGAAAAGGCTTATCCGGAAATCAAGAAGTTCGAGACGTGGATGGAGGCAAGCATCCTCAAGTGCCCTCCGAAGTCTCTGATGGAGGAGGCCATCTCCTACACCTATAAGATCCTTAAAAAACTGTCGCTCTACGTCACCGACGGCCGTTACAAGATAGACAACAATATGGTGGAGAACAGCATCAGGCCTCTGGCCGTCGGGCGCAAGAACTATCTGTTCTGCGGTGACGACGACGCCGCACAGAGGGCGGCCGTGGTCTACTCCCTGCTAGCCACCTGCAAGGCACGCGGCGTTAATGAACGGGCGTGGCTTGAGGATGTCCTGCGCCGGATCCCGGAATACGAACAGGCAGGGAAAGACTACGCAGACCTTCTTCCCGCAAACTGGCGCGCCTTGTCCGCAAAGTAACTCGAGCCAATATCACACTCCCATAAAAAGACTGCAACCGGCATCACACTGATGCAAGTTGCAGTCAAACTTTATCGACGCACGTACTTCCTCGAATGCTTACGGATAGTAGGCTATATCGACAAGTACCACACTCAGAATGAAGCCATTTATATCATCAAAGATGGTTCCGGGGTTGGAGGCGTTTCGTATGTCACTGGCAAGTGTTCCTCAACAGGAACATTGAACATCTTGCAAGCTAAAAATGGCCATTCGCTCAAATACCTTTATTACCTACTAAAAGTGTTTAACTTTGTACCATATAAAACAGGAATGGCTATACCTCACATATATTTCAAAGACTACGGCAAAGCCAAAATCTTTTGTCCAGCATACCCTGAGCAGCTTGAATACGCAAAATTATTATCCTCAATAGATGGTAACCTACGGATAGCCCTGGATAGTCTAAAGAACTTTAACTTGCAGAAACAATACCTACTCCGTCATATGCTCATATAAACATTTGACGGAGTAGGTATTGCCGTTGAATATTATAGTATTCAAGTATTGCTTTTTCGGCCTGTATCTTTTCAGCTATACAATCCAACATTGCAGAAATGCGTTTTTGATTATCCAATGACGGAAGTTTTATACTTGCTTTCTCGAAATCCGCCTTACAAAGATTAAATCTTGTGCTTCCTTGAGCAAATGGATATATGAACTTTCTAAATGCCGTTGATGTCACGTAATATGACAGGTATGGCGAATAAGCAAGTTGATTTCTTTCAATGTGAATGCCAAAGCAAAAACTGTTCAGATACACTTCTTTTTCTCCCAGATAAACTGAACCAATTCCAACTTCTTCAGGTGTTTCTGAAGATAGAGTGAACAGTACATCACCTGTTCTGACTATATTCTGTTTTTCCCCATCATTGATACGAACATATTGATAGTCTGTTTCATCCACAATAATGTTTGAATAGACATTCAGGTATGTTATGAATGGTTTTCCGGAACCAAAATCTTTTGCCGATTTTCCAGATAACCCGGAATAAGAATATCCCAACTCCATAAATGATGTCGTAATATCGTTCCCATATTGTTCGTACAAAGAATTGTTTAGCCCTATCATTAGGGAACATTGCCAAGGTTTGTAGCTATGTCACGGCTTTAGACACCCTATCGGAACAACCAGAACTCCATCTTCTGGACGTTTGTAGGCGAATTTGCCGATGCCAGTCAAAACCATCATAAACGAAGGTGTTTTCATTCTGGTAGAGTCAATTTTTGAAGATAATGTCTTAAGGCTTTCCGCCCCTTCTTTGATTAACTCTGCACCGCCTATCTTCACTTCTACCAATCCATAAGAACCATTCCTTAGATGTATGACAGCATCACATTCAAGGTTGTTCTTGTCCCTATAATGATAGACCTTGCCATCCAGTGCATCCGCATATACGCGAAGATCTCTTATGGCCAATGCCTCGAAAATGAACCCGAATGTCGCCATATCATTTATCAAGTCTTTAGGCCCCATACCCAATGCCGCAGTGGCTATCGACGGGTCAATAAAATACCGCGTGTCTGAAGTTCTTATTGCCGTCTTGCTCCTTAAGTTTGGATTCCAAGCGATAGAATCCTCAATAACGAAAATCTCTTTTAACGCCTTGATATAACTGTAAACAGTACTGTCTGACATCCGCTCATCCCCGTTGCTTTTGATGTCCGCAAGGATGGTTCCGACAGTTGCCTGTGTGCCTTGGTTTCTGGCGTATGAGCGCATAATCCGCTTTGTCAATTCTTCATCCCTGTCAATATCATCAACCCGTTTAATATCATTGCTTACAACAGAATCATAATAGTCGAATGCCTGGGCCAACGCCGCCTTCTCACTCTTTTTCAGAACAGCCTTTGGCCAACCTCCACGACAAGTAAGATAAGCGAGCCTGTCCAAGTCTATGTTACTGACGCCATCAACCGTGTCCGGATTGATGAACAATTCCTCCAAACTGACATCTCCGGTGGAATCCTCCGACTCCCATAGGGACATTGTACGTAGTCTCAGGCGGGAGATACGTCCGGTTCCAGTGTGATGGATATTCTCTTCCTCAATGATGTTTCCATTCTCATCTTTCTTCGGTTTTGGCGGTACAGCGGAACCTGTGAGCATAAATTGACCGTCCTCGTTACGCTTATCGACCTCATTCCTTACCGCATCCCAAAATTGAGGCGCAATCTGCCATTCATCAATAAGTCTGGGGGGGGCTCCCGCAAGAAGCCTTGAAATGTTCGTTCTCGCCAGTGCTAGATTTTGGCCAAGAGTGTCAGTGTCGGCCATTGATAGAATGCTTCCGGCCTGTTGCGATGCCAACGTCGTCTTTCCGCAATACTTAGGCCCCTCTATGAGAACGGCCCCGAAGGCTTCTAGTTTCTCTGCAAGCAGGCGGTCTGCCACTCTATTTTTATATCCATTCATCCAACAATAAATTTTGGACAAAAATAATGATTTATCTTGTTAAAAACAAGTATATTAAATAAAATCTGATGCGACAGTTGGCCGATTTTTGATGCGACAGTTGGCCGATTTTTGATGCGACAGTTGGCCGAAGATTAGGGACTCTCCTGATAGTTATTGGCATATTGTGGAATCATCGAGTCGCACCTAAATTATTCTCTGAAAGGTCGTACTGGAAACTGCCTATTTTAGTCCTGTCTTGATTCAAGGATTCGAACAATTTCAGCCGGGGTCACCACGAATGGTCTGATAGGGAAATGCTTGATATTTCCAGTTATGAGGTAAGAATCCTCTTTTGACAATGCTATCTCATAAAAGACGACATCTTTTGGATCTGGAAACTCTACATCCACCGCAGGTGTCCTGTCAAGGCATAGCCCATCTGTCACAATTGCTTTAAGGACGGTCTCAATCAAGGTTTTATCCAAATGAAATTTTTCCCTTGAAAGGACAGACTGATACTCCTGAAGAATCTCATCATTATCATTATACAGTGGGACAATCTGTTCCGTCACAATAGCCCGAAAGACTTTCATCGGGTTGGAATCTATTGATTTTGAAATCAGTGCTGAAACAAGTACGTTGGTATCGACTACTGCAAATATCTTATCGCTCATTGCGCACCTCCTGAATCTCCGCATTGATTTCATCCAGAGACATATCCTGCGCGCCGGCCTCTTTAGCCTGCGCCCTCATTTCGATAAATGCGTCCCAGGCGTCCTGATTTATCTGTCTCTTTGAAGATGCCTTTATCTCAAATGGAATCTTTCTTTCCCGTACAACAGCTTTCATAAAGACAGTGATGGCAGCGGTGCTGGTGAATCCAAAATCATCGCATATCATATCGAACTTCTTCTTCAGAGTCTCATCCACTCTCATAGATAATGTTGACTGTGCCATAACGCTAATTTAATATTTAAACACAAAAATAATATATTGTACCAACAATTACAACACAATGTATTGATTTTCGCAATCAGCATTACGTGCTTGACAAGTGTCAAAAACATTAATCGCAAAAGAGAAGAGTGACCGAAATGGATTCTGGTCACCCTTCTCTTTATGTTGATCCGAACAAAGTCTTTTATATCTCCTGCCGCTTGCGACGCCAGTTGAGCATCGGGAGGAGGAAGGAGATGACGGCGGCGCCTAGCCAGAACCAGCTGACGTAGGTGAAATCGTGTTTGGTCACGGTCTCGCCGAGTTTGTTCACCACCTCGACTGTGTTGTTGTCCAGAAGGAGGCCGGTGACTACGTTCTGCAAGCCGGCGGCGGCGTAGGAGGCCACTCCTACGATGCCGAGGGCGGCTCCGGAGGCTTTTCTCGGAACGAGGTCAATGGCCATCAGACCGCCAAGGAAACTGATCAGAACACCGATGGCGATTCCGAACAGAACCATTGACAGGATGAGCGTGAAATGACTGCCGTTTCCGAACAGGAACAGGTAGAGGGAAATCGCCTCAAGGACACCTGCGGTGAAGGCGGGATATTTCCTGTCTCCCTTGAACACCTTGTCGGACAGCCAGCCTGAGAATACCGTTCCCAGCACTCCGAAGATCGGGTTGATGCCGATGATCGCGGCGGCGGCTTTGAGGTCATATTCATAAGTCTCCTGAAGGAAGATCGTGCCCCACTCGTTGATGGCGTAGCGGCTCATGTACATGAACGCGCTGGACAGGGCCAGAATCCACACTCCGGAATTGCGGAGAACGGCTTTCTGGATCTTTCTGGTCTCGGCCGCCCTGGCCTCGGCGGACTCAGCGGACTCCTGCGCGGCCGGCTTCTTTGTCTCCTCGCCGGAAAGTTCCTCAATGGACGGAAGTCCCTTGCTCTCAGGCGTGTCGTGCAGCCAGAACAAGATCAAAAGCACTCCCAGAAGGCCGGCGCAGGCCGCTCCGAAGAAGCCCCATTTCCAACCGAAGGCGGCCACAATGGAACCTACGAATATGAACGAGAGGCCTTCGCCGATGTTGTGCGAGGCGCTGAAAAATCCATAGTACGTGCCACGTATCCGCAGCGGGAACCACCTCGAAAGTGTGACGATGGAAGGCGGAGAGCCCATAGACTGAGCCCAGCCGTTGATGCCCCACATTATCGCGAACACTATGAATATGATAGAGCCGCTGATGCCAGCGCTGACCGCTGTGGCGCCAAGCACTCCCATAATCAGGTTGGCGGCGGCCGACAGCACCAGACCGGTGGCCATAAACCTTTTGACATTCGAGCCGTCGGCCAGGAATCCGTTGACGAACTTGCCCACGGCATAGGTCCAGTAAAGGCAAGCGCCAATGATACCAAGCTGCGTGGCGTTGAGCAGGCCGGCGTCAATCAGCGGCTGCTTCATCACGCCCATCGACATACGGCACACGTAATAGAGCGCGTAGCCGAACGTGATGGCGATGAAGGACTGGAAGCGGGAACGTTTCCAGACCTTGTCAGTGTTCTCCGGAGCCACCTTGGCGGCGGACGGAGAACTTATCCTGAAAAAATCGAGAAATGAAGCCATCTTAAATGAATATTATGACTATCCAGACGGCTTCCTAATCGTGCAATCCCTTTTCGCGGAGGTACTTGAGCAGCTGCTCAGGACGGTCGGTCTGGATGAGTGACGCGCCGTAGCCGATCACCTGGTCGTAGATGAGGGCAGGATCGCCGCAGTCAAGAGCCTTGTCATCGTCCAGATAGCCGCAGAGGCTTCCCCAGATAGTGTTGATCCAAAGCTTTGAGCCTGAGTCGATAATCTTCTTGAAGCAGTCCTCAACCTCAGGGGTCATCTTCTTCCAGCAAACCTCGTAGGCGAGAGGAACGGTGCCGGTCTCCATATATTCATTGAAAAGAGCCTTTCCGGCCTCTTTCTGGATGTCAATGATAGGCATATACATCATATTGTGCTCGTGGGCGGCCATCCTCCCGGCCACCTCGGCTACAGGCTTCTTGCCCTTGATCAGGATCTGGTCGGTGACTCCGAGTTCCTCGGTGAGGGCGAGAACCAAGTCGTAATATTCATAACCCTGATCCACGTTCACGCAGATGCGGTCCTTGCAGCACTCCAGCGCCTCGCGGAGGGTGCAGATGTGCAGGGAGTCGGTGGCAACGCCGTGCGCGCGCTTGAGACGGAACTTCTTGAGCTCATCCAAGGTGTAATCGCTTACAAGGCCCTTTCCGGTGGTGCAGCGGTCGATCGTCCTGTCGTGAGAGAGCACGAGAACGCTGTCCTTGGTGAGCTTGAGGTCGAGCTCCATTATGTCAGCGCCCATCCTGATGATGGACTCGATGGCAGGGATGGAGTTCTCCGGATAGTTGCGCCAGTCGCCTCTGTGGCAGGCCACGACCACATACTTTGAGGCCGGGTCGTGCATCTGCGCCACGATCATCTCGGCCCTGTTAGGGTACTTGGCCGCATCAACCACATTCTTCTTTGCCGTCCCGCAGGAGCAGAGGCACACAGCGGCGGCGATCAGGTACAAAATTCTTGCTTTCATATATTCATTAATTTTTAAAATTTTGTCAGTCAATGTCTAAAGAAGCTTCCTTAGTTCAGCGAGGGCGCAGGAGATGTGGTACTGGACCGTCTTGGGACTTATCATCAGCGCGTCGGCAATCTCTTGGTAAGTCTTGTGTTCGTAGCGGTTCATCCTGAAGATTGTCTTCCTTAGGACAGACATATCTTCCAAAGCCTCGTCTATGCTTTTCAGCAACTCGAACGTGTCCATTTGGAACGACGGCTCATACTGCTCCGTGCTGACTCCGACAGTGGCCTTATGGTACCTGTCGCGCACGCCCTTGCGCTTAATGAAATTCAGGACGGCGTTGTGCGCCATACTGAACAGGTAGGACTTGAGCGAATCAACCTCACGGAGAGCTTCACGGGAGTTCCAGATCTTGAGGAACATATCCTGCGTGATGTCCTCCGCCTCCGAGGAGTTCTGAAGCATACTGAACGCGAAATTTCGGATGCGCCCGGCATACAGAACATAGAGGATGCCAAGAGCCTTGACATCCCCTCCTGCTATCCGCTCAAGTAACTGCTTGTCTTCATTAAGCATTCCACCTGACAAATATAACGATTATTTACCACTTTCTTACACGGACCTTGTACATATCAATGTCAACATTGCTACTCGATTATGCTATGACTTCATTTCAACAACTTGATAAATGCGAGAGCGTCAGACGGAATCGTAAAACCGACATATTTGTCTCCCGCAGCCTTCCTGGTGATAATCTCCCACGGAGAGTCCATGTCCACTGCCAATGCAAAACAATGTCAGAACATTCACTGCAGTTTTTTATGTTTTCGTACCTTCAGCGATGGAGCAAAGCGCCCGGCTTCGGCAGCCCAGTTGGGGACAATGAATGTGGGCGCAATCACAAGAGATGGTCCCGTATCTTTATTATGAAGCAGGAACGCCAAGTCCTGTACAGTTTTTCCATTTACTGCTTTCTTGTCCATTGCGTCAAATATAGCTCAACAGAATGCCATAATCTGGAATCTTTACTTTCTGCATGGCCTCAGAATAAAAATCCATTTATCAATTCTGGTTTTCAATTACATATACAGCGAAACAGCCGAATTCTTACATAACCATACGTTAATAAAAACAAATAAATCATTTCCAATGAAAGAATCCTTTGCTTTCTCCGTATATGTTATCAAACTCTATAATTCAGATGAAACTCAAGTATATCGATGGTCCCTATGGGTATGCCCGTGATGTAAAGGCATTGGAAATATTCGAAAATGCGGTAAACAATTCCGAGTGGCTCGACGAAAATGATTCTCTTCTTTCAGGAGATATGGTGGGATTCAATTTCGGCGATGACGAGGTAAGGGCTACAGTCGAAATCGGAAAGGAAATCATTGAAGTTCATATAATTTCTCCTCTCAAGTACGATTGTGCCAGGTCATTGCACATGTCATTCTTCAGCCGGAACAACTGGCTTAAGGATGAAAACAAAGTCAAAGCCATAGTCCATAGGATATTGACAGAACTGTACTACGACTACGCAATGGTCAAATTGCGCAAGGACGATCTCGTGGCTCATTCCCGGGATTACAAGCCCTTCAGAGAATCGTTCCTGGAGCAGGAAAGGGAAAGGACTCTTGAAGCCAGAAAGGAATGCGCCATGGTCTCAAAGACAAGCGGACAGCTTAAGCGGGACTTCAAGGCAGGGAAATACACCGAGAAGGAGTACGTCGCCCTGAGGGCACCCATCCACCAGAAAATCGTAGAACTTCTTGCAGAATCGGAGATCAGGAATCCGTTCCATCAATACTTCAGGGAATATCTGGACCTGTGCCAGTTCGCATCGAATCAGGAATTGATCATAAGGCATTTCATCGGTGACATGGACGCGAATGAAGATGAAGTACTGTCATGTCAATGACGGTGTAAATCGCATCCAGAAACAGGTACTACGTCCACGCAACCGCAACTTCGAGGCGGGCATCCTGACAGATGACCCCGCTCTGGTCGCGGCCGCAAGCAATATTGCCCTAATCCCATCGATTGCCGAAAAATCTAAAAAAACTATATTTGTGTGAAAAACACTAAATCTGCCAAGGTAAGACAAAAATACGCCCCGACTCTGCCAAAAAGCGGAAGCCGGGGCGATTCGGGTTTAGCGTCAATGTCAAATGTCATGCTTTTTTAATGATTTCAAGAAGCTTCTTAACGGAATCCGTAAAAGAAGATGACATTTCACTTGGTCTGAAATAATTGCCGCAATTCCGGCACCTGACCGGCATTGACAATACTGTGGCATTGTCCTCGATATCAGGGGCTTGGAAGACATGGCCGCAATAAGGACATTTCGTGGTAACAAATCCTCGCAACATAGGCGAATTACTTTTGCTGATTGTTATTGCCAGTGCCGATGCGTTTTGCATCCTTTACTGCATTTTCCCCAAGTTTCTTGCCAGCCACAATGGCCGTTACCGCAAGAAACGCTTTCGTTGCGAATTTAATTACGTCTTTATTCATAAGATTTAGTCTATAAAGTGATCAATGATAGTGTCAATGACATCCGAAATATCTTGTCCGAGTTTCTCCCCGGTTTTCTTTCCGGTCTCAATAATTACCTTACCCAGTTCCGTAAGCTCAGAAGGGAGATTCTCCCCCTCCGGAAGATTTTGCAATAGTCCCATGCTCTAAAGTGTTTTAAAAGATTAAGATATATAAATGTTTAAAATTCACTAAATTACCACCGACAGGAATTTATGCCAGAACTCTGGCGAGAAGAAAGAAGAAGGGTGCATTATCGGTATCGCCTTCACTTCCTTCCGGTCAGACAGAAAATATCTCCACGTCTCGATCCATTGTCCATCAGGTGCCTTGAGGTCATCCCCCTGCAGTCCGCCGTTAGGGAGGTTGTTGTAAAGACGGTGTCCCCACACAATAATAATGTCGGGACGAAGCATCTCTATCACCTCAAAGAACGCAGCTTCCGAGTTTCTGAAGTTGTCCTGTGTAGGAGCCACACGAGGACCTGACATCGGGACCTGGACATAATTGTAGAATGCGACGCTGTTCCAGAACAGTTCCTTGTCCGCAAATGAAAGTTCACCACGTCCCAGGAGAGCCTGTGCGAACTTAGTGTAAGTATTCTTGTATGCTTCGTGCTCTGACATGGGATCATAGAGGTCCGTTATGACCCGTCTGGTGATATCCTCGCTCGCATCAGATACATTTTGGCAGTAGTGAGATTCACCGAGAACGAGAATGCGCTTGCCTGCAAACCCGGTCTTATAATAGTGCTTCCCTATCCATGGAAGAAAACTAATTTGTGCCATACTTTTTTATTATTTTCTGCAAAGTAAGATGCTCTATGAGTAAAAGCATTACCCACATTACAGAAAATTGCATATATTTGTAAAAAACCACTAAAATTATGTTTGAAGACAGCGATACCAGGAACAAACACGTCTGGCTCATAGAACTTCTCAGCCAGCCACGTACGCTGAAAGAAATTCAGGAATGCTGGAAACTCACCGACATCAATCCGTATCCGGGAACCGCCATGACAAGGAAAACTGTCTTCAACTGGATCAACAAGATTGAGGAGCTATACGGTATCAGCATCCAGGTAACCAAGGCAGGAGCCAATTCCAATTATCAGATTGTCTCTCGTCCGGGAGAAGACAGCGTCAGGAAATGGCTGCTGGGAACCATTTCAATGCAGAATAAGCTCATTACCAACACTTCCATCCGGGACAGGATTCTGTTGGAAGATGTTCCGTCCGCCAGAGAGTATCTGGACGCAGTCCTTGATGCCATAAAACAAAACCGCATGCTCAGTTTCGATTACGAGAATTATTGGGAGGATTCGGTCAATGTCACGATACGGCCATATTTCGTGAAATTGTTTCGACAGCATTGGAAAGTTATAGGGCCTCTTGAGAGCGGCAATAGCAGAACTATCCGGTCATACGCTCTGGACGCGGACAGAATGAAGAATCTCAAGATCCTGGAGAAAAGGTTCACGTATCCCAAGGACTTCAGTCCTGAAGATTTTATGGCAGACAGCATTGGCACGGCAACCTTCCCATCGGGTGCAGCGAAGCCGAAAAATGTCATAATTCTTGTCTGGGCGAAATACAATTTCTATCTGAAGCACACCCCTCTGCATCAGAGCCAGAGGATGTTATATGACTGTCCGGAAGACGGTTACACTATTTTTTCATACCAGCTTCACACCACTGATGACTTCTATCAGGAAATCTGCAGGTATGGCAACTTCATGGAGGTCCTTTATCCCGACAATGTCAGAGATGAGATGAAGAAAATCATCAATGGCATGAGAGACGAATATGACGGCGTTTCAAGGGCGTCCTGCAAATTGAAGGTCCCGAGTGTCGAGGAACTCCTGAAGATGTAAGTTTTCGCTCCTTTCATTGTATATGATATTACAAGAGGAGTTATTTATGGAATTCAACGAAAAGATATGGCTTCGTGCCGCAATTAACGGGATCCGTCCGATCATCGAGTATAAGATCAATACTGGGGCAGAAATCGATTTCAAAGGCCTTGTTATCAGGGAGAAACAGAATCTCCGCAAATGGTGGGAAAAGGAGAACCCATTGAAATCCTCGCGTCTCAGCCAAGATTACCGGAAGTTTCTCGCCAAATTGGACACATTGGATGATTTGCTGGAACAATCGACCAGGGCGATTGAAATCGAATGCAGGAAGTCCTTAAAAGTAAGAGCAATCTGTGAAACGGGATCACTGGCAATAGTCAGTTCGCTTCTGGACAATGCCGGCTATTCCGGATACTGGTTTGTAAGACAAAAATATCGTGTAAAACTGATGGTGCCCATAAATAACAAGACATTGATCCTACCCCTGAGATACAAGACTCTCCAAGATCAGATCGACAAGATAATTCCTGCAATAAAAGACATGGAGCGCATCCGGGAAGAATTCGGACCAGACGTGAAATTCCAATAAAATTGCTATTTTTATGCAAGATTTACTGACTTATGCTGTAAGATATAGTAGTTCACAATTGAAAGAAATGGACATAAAAGAAAAGATAACTGAACTATTGCTCTCGACCGGAAGGGAGAATATCGGCAACGTGCTTGAATACATGGAATCCAACGGCTTCTTCACGGCACCGGCTTCGGTTTCGAATCACAACAACAATGAGGGCGGACTGGCAAAGCATTCCCTGGATGTCTACGAGGAGGCCATGAGATTAAACTCACAGTTGCCGCATCCTCTTCCGACGACTTCCGTCACCATCTGCTCTCTTCTTCATGACATCTGTAAAAGTGACCAATACTACATGAACGACAAGGGAGTCGCATGCCGCGACAATGAAAAAATCAAGAGAGGACACGGAGTCAGGTCAATGTTCATACTAAAGAGAAGATGCCTGCTCCCGCTGAATTATGATGAGGAGATGGCCATTTGGTGGCACATGCGATGTCCGGATTTCCACAGCAGCCCTCACGAACGCGAACGGCGTGAATCCGAAAACATACCACTTTGCCGACTCATCCAAGAGGCTGACAGGAATGCCGCGAACCAAAGCGGCAAGAAAAAGAGTGACAATAATAGCGGAGCCGCATCAGTGGACTATGACGGAAGTCATCACAAAGACAGATAGTGGGCGGAGTATCCCATTTTTTCCAAATTATCAGCGATGCATTAACTATCGCATCTATGTTTGTAACTTATCAACATTATATAATTCAACAACGTTCTTTGACAGCCGTGATTTGAAACTAGTACTTTGTAACACTTAAAAGTTCAATATAGGATAGAGGTGCTTCAGCTT
>OLGA01002640.1_pt1 | contig 12379 bp, 10 predicted proteins | sample 1604881 | NCBI WGS metagenome assembly OLGA01 (sample SAMEA3888896, study PRJEB22519) | human gut metagenome | biome: human gut; feature: human-associated habitat; material: faeces | place: Denmark | collected 2009
TGCTGGTTTTCGGACTGGTGGTCTGCTGCTTTGCGGCGGCGCGGGACGGACTGGACAAGACCATCCAGCATGCTGTTGACGGCAGCTGCGCACCGGGTCTGTTTCCGCTGGTCAGCGTACCCACCATCGTCGGCTGTATCGGCGCGCTGCTGATTATCGTTGCCGCCATCGCCACGCTCATCGCAAAAACGCAGCGGGCGCGCGAAGTCTGGTTTTATCTCATGTCCGGCGGCGTGGTGCTGAAGATCGCGACAATGGAGATCGCGCGGATCATTCTCTGAAACGAAAGGGAAGTGTACCTATGCCGCAAATGAACAAGGGCGGAAAATTTATTTTTGGAGAATCGGTGATCCGTCCCGATGGACGGGTGCAGCTTCCACCGCAGGCCGTGGACGAATACCGCATTGCTTCGGAAGGAAAGGCTTATCTGTTTACCGGGAGCAAAATTACGGGCGGCTTCTGCGTGACACGGCAGGGACTGCTCCTGCCGTCGAAGCTGGGACATATTCTGACCGACACACCGTCACTTTTATATTATGAAGTTCCTGACGGTACTTTTGTTCCCTACAAGGGGCGTGCGTACTGCTGGACAGCCATTTCAGCGTCCGGCGAGATCACGCTGACGGAAGAAATGATGGTGTTTCTGCATCTAAAACCGGAAATGCGGCTTATTTTGCAGGATGGCTTTATCAGGCAGATGCAATGTGTAATCTGCGACCATTGTCGGAGACATAGACCTGCTGAGCGCGTATTCGACTACAGTATCATCCTTACCGGTGCAGAGGACTAAGCCTACGCTCGGATTTTCATTTGGTTTCTTTACATCGCGGTCAAGTGCTTCCAGATAAAAATTGAGCTGTCCCAGATGCTCAGGACGGAAAGTATCAATTTTCAATTCGATTGCAACAAGGCAGGACAATGCACGGTTATAGAACAGCAGATCAATGAAGAAATCCGTGTTGCCAACTTGAACGCGATATTCTTCGCCAACAAAAGTGAAATCATGTCCAAACTCTAAAATGAAGTCTTTCAGATGAGAGACAATCTGACGCCGCAAATCCTTTTCCTTGTACGGTTCTTCAAGGTCAAGGAATTCAAACACATAGGAATCGCGCAAAGCCGCAAGTCCGCCGTTCCCAGCAAGCAGGTCCTTGTGCTTTTCGTGAGAGATCATCGTCCGCTCATACAGCATACTGCCGATCTGACGATCCAATTCGCGTTTCGTGTAACGATTTGCAATGCATAGGCGAAGGTAAAACTCACGCGCTTCGTCGGTCTTGCAGCCAGTCATAATCAGCAGATTGCTTGTCCATGGAATTTCTCTCACCAGTGGTGAGAGTTTTTCGTTGTCACAATAAGTCTCATAAAACTGCTTCATACGCCAGATGTTCTGCGCAGAAAATCCCTTTGTTCCCGGATAATGCGCTTGCAGAAATTCGGAAAAATCTGCAACCACGCTTTTTCCCCAGCCGCCATCCTTCACTCTGCCGCTGACATAAGAGCCGATTTCCCAGTACATCTGAATAAGCTCTGCATTGACTGCTTTCATGGCGCGGCTGCGGGCGTTGTCGATGATATGAATGACCTCGTCAAACCGTCCCGGATTATGGGTTAATTCATTGCTCATGTCTTCGCCTCCCCAAGCATTTTCAGCATTGCTTCTTTCAGCTTTTCGTTCATCGGTGATTCCGGATCGAAACACATCTCAACAAACTTCCTCAGTTCAGGATTGTTCGCGTCAACCGGAGGTTTTGCCTCATACAACTTGCCATGCGGATCATCGCAACGGGCGAAGATGTAGTCCATTGAAACGTCAAAGTAGTCCGCATACTTGCGCAGAAGCTCAACTGTCGGAGTTGCCTGACCGTTTTCATAGCGGTTGATGCTGGACTGTGTAGAGCCGATCACATCGGCAAATTTTGATTGGGATAAACCAATACCTTCCCGCAATGCGCGAAGACGTATACCCAGTTGTTTCATGCTGTTCAACCTCCAATTCGGGTTAAGTATAGTATAATCAAAATCCGAGCAGATGTCAACCCGGATTTTGAAACTCTTGTGTGAACAGTAGGGACTCGCAACAATCTAAGATTTATTTTTCGGTTTTAAGCTTAGAAATTATAAACAACAAGTACTTTATACACCACGCAAAGAATACAACACCAATTATTAGTGCTGCAATTTCGATCTCAACAAAGATGTCTTCCGCTTTTGAGGGAATGTCTAAAAAGACTAATGAAAACGCAACAATAATCGTGATGATATTTGCAATCATTCCCACGAAGGCTGACCGATAGAGATTGTCTAAATAGCTGTTATTCCATAATCGTTCAATGCGCTCTTTGTCAATCACAGAAATCAGAATGCTAATCCCTGTAAATAAAAAGCCTCCAATTATCGCGGACATAGATATTGCATTATAATGAAAATCCGGAGCCAATTTTTCAAACTTGCTTATATCGAAGAAAGCGCTTTTAAATAATATAATAGATACTCCAATTGACAATACTAATACTAAACCTATCCATATCCAGTTTTTTAGCTTTGTCATTTATTCCACCACCAATTCAGGTTAACTTCGACAATATCTCAACAGCTCTGTCCTATATAAATCGTATGTATTTACGAGTGCATCTTTGAAATCATCAAGTGTCAACAAACCTTCGTCCTCTCTACCAAGGACGACTGTTTTTGTAAAGTTATATTGTAGCAAATCATATGTCTGTGATTTTTCGTTATAATCCTTTGCGTTTGCAGTCAACCCTTGCAGGTTGTCACCAAATTTAATTTTTATTGCGGCGATCATTTCGGCGAGTTTTGAACTAGAAGTAAATATGTTCTTGTTGCGGCGACCTACCAATTTGTATGTCGCAGTTTTTGTTCGTACATTTCGAATCGCATCGAAACTTTCAATATCCAGCCCGATGTCGCTTAGAATTTGATCTTCAGGTACAGCTACCGTAACAGATACCTTGCTGATAATATGCTTCCGAACTAATACTTGTAGAATATCATCAGTCATGATTGCTGCAAGGTGGGCAGAAGTATTTTCTCCCGGTTCAAGCGTTTGATCAAACAGGTTGCGGACAGCTGAAATTTTGGGAGCCCCGTTAATTCCAATGTAGCTCACAATTCCGCTCTCAAAATCAATAAGGCAGAAAGTATAAAGCTCCAGCAGCTGACTTTCGCGCATTGGTACATTTTCTGTTTCCAATGTTGTTCGATCTCGCAGAGCAACAGTGTTAGAAGGATTTTGCTGACCGATCTTTAAGAAAGCTCTATGCTCTTCAAAGGATATTGCTTCAATGACATAGTGTCCATTTGAAGCCGTGATATTAATTGCTTTATGATTATCGGAAAGTACCTGCATTTTTTCGTTATATATTTCCCTAAAGCAGTCTTCGATTTCGCTGTTGTTTAATTGTGTTACCCGGACAGTGCGCGTTCCCGGAAGCAGTGTTTGTTTTTCCAGTGATAGACGATAAAACGATACTTTTCTTGTTTTGCTCACCATAGTGTTTTCGCATCCTTTTCTCTATTATGTAATATCAAATCCGCCTTCAAGAATAAATCTTCTCAACATTTGGTCAATCTTCATGTTGATCTGGAATTTCTTGATAGGCTTACCCTCTATCATTTCAAGGAAGGTTTTCGCCTTTTCCGTATCCACGGTTGCCTTCAATGTGTCAAATTTACCAAACTCATTGATATTGGCTTCCGTGATTTTCGACTGCATAAAGCTACGCAGTATCGTTTCATCAACTCCGATGGCGGTGGCAAAACGGTGGATCTGGTCATTTTTGGCACTGGTCATATATTCTGTAATGTAATCACGGAGCGTTCTTCCTTCGTCAACTACCACATCACCGTTCTGGACATCATGGAGGAAGATGTTTGCGTATTTTTGTTCCTCTTGCGTGAGCGTTGCAAACGACTTGTGAAGTTCATCTAGCACAGCGGCAGTTTCCGCGCCATCCTGCAATGCCTTGATGTACTTTTTGAACCGGGAGTTCATATAGCTGGCATCAATTACACCAGTATTGATTTCCGTCAGGTAGGAGTCGATTTCATACGGCACATCTTCAACACCGGTCCCTCCGCTACCACCAGAGAATAGTTCCTTATAACGCAAAGCAAGAATCAAGTAGGTGGTTTCATCGAAGTGCAGATCTACGATCACTTTTCTGCCAGCGTTCTTAAATTCATAGGACAGCTTATCCCAAGTGAAGCCCTGTATCTTAGCGGCCTCGAGATAGCTGTTAAGCTGCTTGAATAATTTAGCAAATTGTCCGCGCTCCGTATGATCAACCGGAAGTTTTTCGAAGTTCTCAATTCCAGCAGAACGGAAGATGCTCCCAATATCATCGTACAACGCATTCATTTTTTCGAGGTTGTGTTCCAGCTTGTCGGCAAATAGGCCAAGAGGTCTATCACCAGAATACAGCTTGAACGCTTCTTCAACGTTTCTCTGCATTGTATACGGTTTACGATAATAACGAATCGTGCCAAAGGGCTTCTCCGGACCATAGAGACGATTGGTACGTGAGAATGCCTGAATCAACTTTTCGTAAACCAAAATCTTATCCAAATATAGCGTGTTGATCCATTTGGAGTCAAACCCAGTCAGCATCTGATCGACAACGATCAGTAGATCAATTTGTTGGTCGGAAGTATGTTCAATTCCTTTGTACTGTTCTTTGTGCGCCAGACGATAGGAAATGTCCTTTTTGAAGGTTGCATAAGTTGCCATTTGGAACTCCATACTGTATCTGGTATTGTAATCTTTGATGATTTCAACAATGCCCTCTTCTTTAAAAAGCCCATTACCATTGTTATCAATACTGGGGTCAAACAAAGCGGTAATCTTCAGATTGCCCTTTGCTTTAAACAGTTTATAATACTGGATTGCCTCTGGAATGCTACTGGTAGCAAAAATCGCATGAAACTTGCTGTCGTGGCTTAGGGTTGTCCAGTTTTCCAAAATATCATCAACTACGGCACACTGATGCTCTTCGCGTTCGTACTGAGAAACAGGCAGATAATCTTCAATGCCTTTCAAATAGCTACCATCTGCCTGAACATATCCAGCCATCGGCACTTTTGTGTGATCCATATAATGCAGATAGACTTTTTTCTTTTTAGGGTCTGCCAACGCTTCTGCCTCAGTAGTTGCCTTAGCTCTTTCAAGTGCAACCGCTTTCCGAAGATCACGATCTTTGTATGTTGGCACCATGTATGGATCAAAGCCCAGAACATTCTTATCACGGATGCCGTCTGCAATGCTGTACCTGTGCAGCTCATTGCCGAACACATCCGAAGTAGTGCTCATTTTCTTCTGATTTTCATCGTGGATCGGCGTGCCGGTAAAGCCAAAAAACATGGCGTTCGGGAAAGTCTCTTTAATAGTCCGCAGCATTTCGCCAAACACATCACGATGAGCTTCATCAATGATAAATACAACCCGTTTATTTTGAATCAGTTCGATGTCGTGCGCATTGAAGCCATTTTCTTCTTCCACACGGCTCATTTTCTGAATAGATGTGACAATCAACGTGTTTGCGGGATCATCGCTCCGCAGTTTTGCTACGAGAATATCCGTGTTTTCTGTAGCTTGCACAGAGTCTGTATCGTCGGCAAACCCGCGATAGTCCAACAGGGACTGCGTGCCAAGTTCAACTCTGTCCATCAGGAATACAACCTTGTCGGCATCCTTGGAAGCTGCAATCAACTGAGCCGATTTGAAGCTGGTCAGTGTTTTTCCGGAACCGGTGGTGTGCCAGATGTAGCCGCCCATCTGATCCCTATCAGCCCATCGGCGCATAGCAACGCGGCTGGTAATACGAGAAGTCGCATAATACTGATAGCTGCGCATAACCTTCAAAATACCGTCGGTATCGTCGGCAACGGTATAGAAGCCGATCAGCTGGTGTGCCATAGGGATGGAAAGCAGATACTGTGCAATGTCCTTCCAGTTGTTCAACGGCTCATTGTTGACGTCAGCCCAGTGAAAGTAAAAGTCTTTGTTGAACTTTCCGTCCGGGCCGGGGTTGGCAAAATAGACCGTTTCATCCGGCTGCATGGCAATAAAAATCTGCACAAGGGCAAACAGTCCTGTAAATACGCCCTCGTGTGCATATTTCTCAATCTGGTTGTAGGCTTGGCTGACATCCACACCGCTGCGCTTCAGTTCGCAGTGAATCAGTGGCATACCATTGATCAACAGCATGAAATCACCACGGCGGTTGGGTAAAACAGAGCTTCTTGCCTTGAACACCGGTTGCTCTGCAATCTGATAGCGGCTCTGACCGGCGGCAATTTCCTGACGGTCATAGATTTTCAGACTGACTTCTTTCCCGAAGTGCAGTTCATCTGCGGGATTGTCGCGTTTGACAGCAACGGTTTTACCATTGATAAAACCGTTGAGTTTCAGCGGCGTGCGCAGACGGGTAATCTGGTCAAGAATCTGCTGCATTTCGCCGTCGGTCAGTGGAACATCGTTCAGCCGATCCACATCCCGGTTGTTTTCAAAGAGGATCTGTTTCCAGTTTTGGATCAGATCTTCTTCTGTTTTATAGCGCAGAATTTCCGGCTCCCAGCCATATTTTTCTGTCAGCAAATTAATGAGCGCCGTTTCAAAGGCGGCTTCCTGTTCAAATACCATAGCTTGCCTCCTGTATCAGACAAACATTTTCTCAAGCAGAGATTTCTTGATGCTTTGGAGCTTTTCCAACTCACGCCGTTGGAGGGAAATAAGAGTATTTATGGAGTCAACCGCATCTCCAATGAGCTTTTGCTCTGGATATGAAGTGAATGGAATTTCTATTGTTTTCATACCTTCAATGTCAATACTCCGTCCATCTCTGATACCGTAAACGTGCGGCTTTAAGTCTGTGTCAATAAAATTTTTTGATCTGAAATATGTGTAGTAAAATCTCGAATCAACGCCTTCCCCGTGAAAAGTATGATATGCAGGACTAATAATTCCTTGCGAGTTTGCCTTTTCCAAACCGCCTTCAAAAGATCTTAAATGTACGATAAGGTCACCTTCATTAACCACCTTATAGTTTGACAGGCTTGCTTTATCGTATTGGAGTGCACGTTCTGACTCGTCGCGTCTGATTGTGCCGCTGCCTTGGATTATTGTAAGTGGAGGCAGATCCGCCCGATTCTTTTCCGAGTATTCTTCAAACACATCTCCGAACTTACGCCGCTCCCAAGGGCCAGTAAATCCCTTGAAGCGAACTGCGGGATAGCAGCTTCCATTTTGCGGGAACATCTTTTCGAGCATCGACTTTTTCACATTCGTCAACTTTTCAAACTTACGCTGATGAAGGGTGATAAGGTGGTCGAGCTGGCGAAAGAAGTCGGCTATACGGTCTTGTTCCTCAGTACCGGGCAATAAGACTGACACGGAAGTGTATTCATCAAACGAGATGTTTAGCAAGCCATCCATTCTTGCACCGGATGATACAATCTTGCGAAGTTGGTTTTCAATCTCAGCGCCATTTAACTCTATTGACATAAATTCCGCATTTTGATTTTCAGCAGAAAAGCAGTGATAAACAAAGGGAATACGGGCATTTTCTGCTGTTGTCAATGCAAAACAAGAACCGTATGGACGCAACTTGGAAGCCCCGTGATTGTACGCAAGCTCACCTTTTTTGAGAAGAATATACTTCTTCAAACTTTCTCCGGCGTTATTAAAAGCATATCTTTCAGATTGCTCAATGAAGCCATTGTTTGCCGTAATCATCATTATGGGTGCTTCCGATTCGGGGTCATTACGGGTTATTTCTTTGACTACATCACCGAGCTTACGCTGTTCCCAAGCGTCGTCAAAGCCGCGAAAACGAATGGAAGGGATTTCGGTTTTACTCATTTGCATCACCCTGCAACAGAGCTTTGAACTCTGCCAATCCCTTCATGTCGTATTCATTACCTGTCAGTTCATCGATCATGGAAGAAAGCGCTTCCTCGGATTTCTGAATCTGCTCATCCAATTCCAAATAGGTCACGGCATACTTATCTGCCAACGCCTGTGCCGCCTTATCCAGTGTGTCAATGATTGCATCCGGCATGGCACGGAGAGATGCGCACAGCGGAACAATCCATTTCAGGCGCAGGAGGTCAAGAACTTGCTCATCGCTCAGCCCTTCAATGGTTTCTTTGGTTTTCATGTGGAGCGCATAGGATTTTTCTTTGACATCCTTTTTGACGGCTTTTTCTTCCGTCATCAGCTTATCAGCACAGACCATCTTCGCCTCAAAGGAATCTTCCGGGAAGGAATATGCCTCGCGCAGCGTTTTCATATAAGCCGCGACTTTGCCCTTGGTATACGGGGCATTTCCATCTACAAACGCCCAGTTCACTTCCTTATGCTCAAAGATATATTGCAGTTTCGCCGCCTTTCCGGCTTTGGCATCTATCAATGCAGCATATCCCTGCAAGCCAAGCAATTCCGGGGAAGAGATATCTGCATAGATTTCCGCAAGTTTTGCTGCAAACTCTTTGGGGACAAATGCAGTATTGTCATCATTCAGAAACTCTCCGCGATCACCCTCATCAATGGAATCTATGATCTCCGTCAGTTCAGCGGCAATTTCATCCAATCTGGCTTCTTTTGCCTTGAGTGCATCATAATCTTCCCGAAGAAGTGTAGTCTGCACCAAATCAAAGGGAATGACATGGCCTACCCAGCCGTTCTGTACTTCTTCTTCCTTATCGTCTTTCTTTTTGATGACCATATTCGGGTCGACCTGCTTTGTGGCAGCAAAACCTTCCGTCTGGATAATTTCAAGATCAGTGGAAATCATGTTCCACTTGTCATCCAACAGTTGATACGCCTGATACTTGTCGATCAGGGGAAGCGGTGCAACACGGCCAAAGATATTCTGCGTAATAGTATCCTCAGCCTTGGAGACATTCAGATCCATCATTTTTCCGATCAGTTCGCCGTCCAGATATGTATCAAAATCTGCGAACGCTGACTGATGTGCTGCAACGAACGCTTGTACATCGGCACTGCCTTCGATAGCTTCTTTGATGTTTTCAACTGCCAATCTTGAATACGGGGTTTCATCGGCGGCAAACAGAACACTTCTCAGCTGAGGGAACGCAGTCCAATACTGTTCCAGAAAATCAATTTCATGGTTGGGAATGCCGCCGTACATGGTGGCGTAAATATCCCAAGTTTCTGTCGCTTCGGAAGAATCGATATAACGGGGAATATTCAGGTTATATCCATTGCGGCGAATCTCTTCCTTGGAGACCAGTCGGGCAAACTTTTCAATACTCTCAGGGCGGGCGGCAATAGCGTCCACAATTCTCTTGATGTCCGATGCCATTAGTTTGTTGGTCTTACCAACTTTGGTGAATCCCTTGGAAGCGTCGATAAAAAGCACATCAGAAGCTTCACGTTTTTGCCGTAAAACCATAATGATGGTGGGAATACCCGTGCCATAGAAAATATTTGCGGGCAGTCCGATAATTGCTTCGATGTTGTTATTTTCGATCAGATTTCGGCGAATACGTCCCTCGCCTTCACCCAGTCCATCAGCGCCTCCAACAGCATCACCACGGAACAGAACACCATGAGGGAGGACGATGGCCATAATACCGTCTGGTTTTACATGGTACAGGTCATGAAGCAGGAAGGCATAGTCAGCTTTTCCTTTTGGTGCCATGCCATAGCGATAGCGGGGATCGGTTTCCTTGTGAGACGGATCCCAGTGCTGTGAATACGGTGGGTTGGAAACCACAGCATCCAGATACAACGGGTTATACGTCTGAGTGACATCATCGTACATAGGCCAGTCCTGCTCCAATGTATCGCCACAGCGAGTGAAGATATTGGCTGGATTGATGCCGCGCATAACAAGATTCATACGGGTCAGATTGTATGTGTTTTCCTTCAGCTCCTGCGCATAGTACATGATGCCGTCTTTGTTCTTCAGGTACTTGGCAGCACTCTTGCCTATGGTGATCAAAAGAGAGCCAGAACCGCTCGTGGGATCATATATTTCAATTTTTTCACGATCCTTCAAGTGGTTTGCGACAATCTCAGACATAAGCTGAGACACTTCATGAGGCGTATAAAACTCACCGGCCTTCTTCCCAGCATTTGCAGCAAAGTTGCTGATCAAATATTCGTAAATAAAGCCTAAAACGTCATAGTCCTGCCTGCCATCGGTAGGAATATCCTTGATCAGCTGAATCAAGTCGCGGATAGCTTTGGTTTGATTGCTGGTGCTGTCACCAAGTTTGCTCAGACCAGTTTCCAGTGTATTAAAAATTTTGCTGAACACCTTTTTCTGCGTATCACTGATCAAGCGATTGAATGCAGAAAGAGCAGTTCTCACATTGTCAACAGTAAAGCTATTTCCCTTATCCAGCCATGTCGAGAAAAGATTATCATAGGCGATAAAATAGCCAAGGTGTTGCTGACAATAATCAACAAGTTCCTCGTTGTTCTCATGTACATGTTCCTGAAGGTCAGCTTCTTCATATCCGTCCTTTTTTAGAAAATCTACTTCTTTGTCAGAGAGAAACTTATAGAAGATGAAACCAAGAATGTAGTCTTTATATTCGTTAGCCTCGATCTTGGATCGCATTTTGTTTGCGGATTCCCAGATTTTATTGGCAAGCTGTTGTTTGTTCATAATTGTTGCTCCTTTGTAGAACTCTGCTATAATCTGTCGAATCGACAATTTGGGTAGATTCGTGACAAGGGGTTAGTGCGCCCATTCGCACCCCTGAGGTGGAATACGCCCCATTATTTCGAGTCAAGGTCGTTGAAAATAACTACTCGACCAAAGTCCTCACCACATCTATAATCTGCTCGTAGGTAATATCCTGCGCATAAGCGAACTGCTTACGGTATTTATCCCACATGGCGCGGAGTTGTGGGCTTTCCTCGATGTTGTGCAGTATTCCAGGGACATCTGTGATCTGCTCCGCAGTGCCGCGATGCTTGGCTGTTGCACTCAGCGCCTCAGCAAACACGGCTTTATCAAATTTCTGTGTTGTGGTCAGTATGTAGGCATCATAGAAATCTCTGGGGCGGGTATTGAACACACCACGCCGCAGGATGGTTTCCACCTTTTCTGCCATGACTGTTTCAATGTTATACGCCCACAGCTCATAGGACTTTTCATCATCAAAAATCTCGGAGAAGTTGTACTGCACCGCATGAGGTGTGATGGCATCACCGGTGGACACATCAATACTCATCGGGGTCAGAAGTGTGTCGAACCTGGCGTTCAGCATGACGCGGTAGCCGCTGTAAATATCATCCTCCCGGATGGGAGAGATGGTTCCAATCTCGAATACCACGCCATCGTCCAAAGAAATGGCGCAGACCTGCTCCAACGCACTGCGGATCGCATCCGGTGTGAGGGGCAGGTTTTTCAATGTGGTGTCCAAGTCCATCGTAGCCCGGTTGTCCAGACCGACGATGGCCGCCACCAGCATACCGCCCTTCAGAACGAACTTCTCTTTATACGCTGAAGCAGAAAGGCGTACAAGCAGCCGCTCAAACATATAGTTCTGCAAGATCACCTGAGCCGGGATGTTTTTCTTCTTGGCAATGTTGCGGATCTTTGCTTTCAGGCTCATTGCTTTGCTCACAGAAGCACCTCCAAGTATTGACGCAGGATGTTCGCCACACGCATCTTCTTCGCGTAAGAATTGAGCTTGTTCAAATCCTTCTTGGGATTGGCAGCGTACAGTTTCAGCGCCGCCAAAAAGGTTTCCGTTCCGAGCTTATTACGGCTGCGGATCACATCGCAAACGGTGCGTTCCAGATCGTAGCAGGGAACGAGATTACCGGCAGGCGTTTTCAGCTCGGTCTTGCCGAGATCAAACAGCTCCGGCTTGATGTAGTACACTTTACACTCTGCTTTGATTGCTGCAGAAGGGATGCATCCGGACGGTGCAGTGATTGTGTGTTCAAAAGGTGTTCTGTCCGAAATACCATGTAAGAACAGAGCTGTTTCGTGAGAGAATATGATTTGTGTTGAACGCTTGCTTATCGACAGCAGTTCATCCTCCATATCATCGGGAAGGATGTACTGTCCCTTTACAATGCGATGGATTCTATCTTCTTTGCACAGCTTGTAGAGCATAGCTTTTGAGATGCCATGCTGCGCTGCGATTTTTGTTTCAATGATACCGCCATGCTCCTTGGCAATGGCAGCGAGTTCAGCAATATAATCCATTCAAACACCTCGTTGCAATAACTCAATAATATTATACTCAGAATTACGATCACAGTCAATACGTCTTCAAGAACATTCGGAAAATATTTACAATTAAATTATGACGATAGTCAACATAGAGTATGATCCATGCTGCGATCCAAGAGGCGGCAGTGCAGGAAGGA
>OLGA01002644.1_pt1 | contig 12366 bp, 10 predicted proteins | sample 1604881 | NCBI WGS metagenome assembly OLGA01 (sample SAMEA3888896, study PRJEB22519) | human gut metagenome | biome: human gut; feature: human-associated habitat; material: faeces | place: Denmark | collected 2009
ACAAGGTACAGCCCGGCGATCTGAACGCCTACGACGCCATCGCCTTCGGCTGCCCCGCCATGGGCAGCGAGGTGCTGGAGGAAATGGAGTTCCAGCCGATGTTCGATGCCTGCAAGCACAGCCTCGGCGGTAAGCGCGTGGCGCTGTTCGGCTCCTACGGCTGGGGTGACGGCGAGTGGATGCGCACTTGGGAGAGTGACTGCGACAGCGCGGGGCTGAATCTCGTGTGTGAGAGTGTGATCTGCACGGAGACTCCAGACGACGCGGCGCTTGAGGCCTGCCGCGCACTTGGCAAGGCGTTGGCGAAGTAAAACGTTCCCCACCCAGCAAAACTGCACCTGGCAAAGCCGCACAACGCCTCCCTACCGGTACTCCCCGCGGCATTCCTGCTGCCGAGAGATCGATGCTCCCTGCGTTGTGTATAATCCCGCATGGCGGAACATTTTAAGAGAAGGTTCCCCTACAAGGCAATGTCGGCAGATTCCTCGGGTATCCCTTCGAGTACAGGCCTTACCTTGCGCAGGAACGTATCCACCTGTTCCGGACAGCGGCCAATATAATCCTCCGGCTTCAGCAGGGCGGTAAGATCCTCCTCATTCATGGAAAAGGCCGGCTCTGCCGCCAGCTGATGCAGAAGGTCACAGGGCTCCCCTTCCTTCATTTTTGCGGAAGCCGCATGCGAGCAGCGGCGGATCACCTCATGCAGCTCCTGCCGGTCTCCGCCGCGCTTGACGGCTTCCATCATCAGGTTTTCCGTAGCGATAAAAGGCAGGTATTCCCGAACGGCCTTGTCGATGATCTTCTCGTTTACTACAAGCCCGCGGGTCACATTTTTGCAGAGGCGCAGAATCGCGTCGGCGCAGAGAAACCCTTCCGGCATGGAGATGCGGCGGTTGGCGGAGTCATCGAGTGTGCGCTCCAGCCATTGAACAGATGCCGTCATGGGGGCATTTGCAGCGTCCAAAATAAGATATCGCGCCAAAGAGCAGATTCGTTCGCTCCGCATGGGATTTCGTTTATATGCCATGGCGGAGGAACCGATCTGCTCTTTTTCAAAAGGCTCCTCCAGCTGCCGGTCGTGCTGCAGCAGGCGAATGTCATTTGCCATGCGATAGGCACTCTGGGCCATGGAAGACAGGCAGTTTAAGATACGGCTGTCTACCTTCCGGGGATACGTCTGCCCACAGACGTCAAAGCAGTGCGCAAATCCGAATTCCGCACTGATCTGGCGGTTCATCCGGTCGATCTTGTCGGTATCACCGTCAAAGAGGTCCAGAAAGCTCGCCTCGGTTCCGGTGGTCCCGCGGCAGCCAAGAAATTTCATATGCGCCAACACATGGTCCAGTTCCTCCAAATCGGAGAGAAAATCCTGCATCCAGAGGGTTGCCCGTTTCCCCACAGTGACAAGTTGAGCAGGCTGATAGTGGGTATATCCGAGGGTGGGCAGCGACTTGTATTTTTCTGCGAAGGCGGCAAGATTTTTCAGCACACCCAGCAGTTCTCCGCGGAGATAACGCAAACCGTCCCGATAAAGGATCAAATCCCCGTTGTCGGTCACATAGCAGCTCGTGGCCCCCAAGTGGATCACACCCGCAGCGCCGGGCGCCGCTTTTCCGTAGGCATAGACATGTGCCATCACGTCATGCCGCACTTCCTTTTCCCGCTGCGCGGCACATTCAAAATCAATATCATCGATGTGCGCTTCCAGCTCCGCCACCTGCTCTGCCGTAATGGGCAGGCCAAGGTCATGCTCCGCCCGGGCCAGCGCAGTCCAGAGCTTTCGCCAGACCCGAATACGCTTTTCCTGGGAGAACAGATGCAGCATCTCTTCGGAAGCATAACGGGACGAGAGGGGCGATTCATATTTTTCGTACATCATGGACACTTTTCTCCATTTGGTTTTCTCAGCGGCAAACGCTGTCGTATTTTTTCTTTGTCGATCCTGTGCCATGCGCCCGCTCACCGCTTGATGTACGCATCTCGCTCCGCTCCGACGGATACGTATCCGATGTGGCAGCCGATGGCCTTTTCGATATACTCCACATAGGCCTGCGCCTGCTTGGGAAGTTCTTCCCACATGCGAGCGCCGGAGATGTCGCAGCCCCAGCCGTCCAGATATTCCGTAACGGGCTTCGCCGTTTCCAGCGCCGCGGGGAAGGGAAACGCATCCGTTTCCACCCCGTTGACTACATATTTGGTGCAGACAGGGATCTTGTCCATATAGCTGAGAACGTCCAGCTTGGTCAGTGCGATGGTCGTGGCGCCTTGGGTCTGTACGCCGTAGCGGGTGGCGACGATATCCAGCGGGCCGACGCGGCGGGGCCGCCCCGTTTTTGCGCCGTACTCAAAGCCGGCCTCCCGCAGCCGGTCGGCCTCAGGGCCGAACCACTCACAGACGAACGGCCCCTCGCCCACGCAGGTAGAGTAGGCTTTCACCACGCCAACCACTTCATCCAGTTTGGCAGAGGGAAGGCCGGACCCGACCGGCGCGTAAGCCGCCACTGCGTTGGACGAGGTGGTGTAAGGGTAGATGCCGTAATCCAGATCCCGCAGAGCCCCCAGCTGTGCCTCAAAGAGAATGCTCTTCCCGTCCTGCTGCGCCTTGCGCAGCCAGCTGCCGGTATCGCAGATGAAGGGCTTTAGCTTCTGCCCATAGGTATGCAGATAATCACACAGCTGCGCCATGGTATAGGGCTTTGCGCCGTAGACCCTGGTCAGGGTCAGGTTCTTCCATTCCAGCAGGTCCTCCAGGTGGCGGACCAGGTATTCCGGATAGAAGAGCTCGCCGGCCTGAATCGTCTTTTTCTGATATTTGTCAGAGTAGAAGGGGGCGATTCCCTGCTTGGTAGAGCCGTATTTTTTATCCTTCAGGCGCTCTTCCTCCAGTTCATCCAGTAGAATGTGCCACGGCAGCACCAGTGAGGCCCGGTCGCTGATCTTCAGGTTATCCGGCGTCACGCTCACGCCCTTTGCAGCAACGCTTTCCATCTCGCCGCAAAGACTCTTCATATCCAGCGCAACGCCATTTCCTAAAATATTGACCACATTCGGCCGGAAAATCCCCGATGGAAGCAGATGCAGCGCAAATTTCCCATATTCGTTGATGACGGTGTGCCCCGCGTTCCCGCCGCCCTGATAGCGCACCACAATATCATAGTCCCGCGTGAGCAGATCGACCATGCGGCCCTTCCCCTCATCGCCCCAGTTGATGCCAACAATGGCACAAGTTTTCATAAATTGACCTCCTGCATCATATCATTTCATCATTCGCAAGGCAAGCGCCGCTTTCGCGGCGCCGCCTTTTTTTCATCTTGTTCACCTGACGCTGAACAGCAGCTCTCCGTAAGTGGGGGACGGCCACGCGCTTTCCGCGGTCAGCGTCTCTGCTTCGTCTGCGGCAGAGCGCAGCACTGTCATTCGGGAGAGCATCTCGTCCCGAATAAAGTTTGCACCCTCGGTCACATCGCAAATGGTTTTGAATCTGGCAATCGTGCTGTCCAGTGCGTCGACCCTTGCGTCGATGCTCTCGGTCACCGCCGTCAGCTTTTTGACGAGCTTTGTTTCATAGCCGCAGCTGATTTCGCCATCTAAGGATTTTTTGTCGGCGGCAGCCCGGGCCACGTCTGCGGCATAGCGAGCAACGGCCGGAAGGATCTGCTTTCGCGCCATGTCGCTCATGGTCTGAGCCTCGATGCACACGGTTTTGCAGTAGTTTTCCAGCATGATCTCGTACCGGGAGCGCAGCTCCGCTTCGGTGTACACCCCGTGGGCCGTCAGCATCTCGACGTTCTTCGCTTTCAAGAGCTCCGGGATCGCGTCCGGCGTGGTACGCAGATTGAGCAGCCCCCGCTCCTCTGTGGCCTCCCGAATCCATGCATCATCGTAACCATTTCCGTTAAAGATAATTCTCTTATGCTCCTTGATGGTACGCTTGATTCGCTCATGCAGGGCGGTATTGAAGTCCTCTGCCTGTTCCAGTTCGTCCGCATAGCATTTCAGGGACTGTGCCACCGCAGCATTGAGCATGATATTGGCGCAGGCAATGGAATCGGAAGAACCCACCATTCGGAATTCGAACTTGTTGCCAGTGAAGGCAAAGGGAGAGGTACGATTGCGGTCCGTGGTGTCCCGGACAAAACGGGGCAGCACATCGACCCCCAGCTTCATCTTCTTTCTTTCTACATCGACGTAGGCGGAATCGGTCTCAATGGCATTCAGCACAGCGGTCAGCTCATCGCCCAGAAAGATCGAGATCACGGCGGGAGGCGCTTCATTGGCTCCCAATCGGTGGTCGTTTCCGGCCGTTGCGACAGAAGCTCTCAGCAGTCCCTGATAGTCGTCCACCGCCTGAATGACAGCCGCCAGAAACAGCAGGAACTGGGCATTTTCGTGGGGGGTCTCGCCGGGAGAGAGCAGGTTGACGCCGGTATCGGTGGAAAGGGACCAGTTGTTATGTTTGCCGCTGCCGTTGACCCCGGCAAAGGGCTTTTCGTGGAGCAGGCACACCATGCCGTGCTTAGCCGCCACACGCTGCATGATCTCCATGGTCAGCTGATTCTGATCGGTCGCCAGGTTGACGGTGGTATAGATGGGAGCAAGCTCATGCTGGGCAGGCGCCACCTCATTGTGCTCCGTTTTGGCAAGGACTCCCAACTTCCACAGCTCGGTATTCAGCTCCTCCATGAACGCGGCCACGCGCGGCTTGATGGAGCCAAAGTAATGGTCGTCCAGTTCCTGACCCTTGGGGGGCTTGGCGCCGAATAGCGTCCTGCCGGTGTAGAGCAAGTCCATGCGCCGCTCGTACAACGCCCTGTCAATCAGGAAATATTCCTGCTCCGCACCGACGGCGGGCACCACGCGCCTGACCTCATCATGGCCGAACAGCTTCAACACCCGAAGGGCCTGACGGTTCAGCGCCTCCATGCTGCGCAGAAGGGGTGTTTTCTTATCCAGCGCCTCCCCGCCATAGGAGCAAAATGCGGTAGGGATACAAAGCGTTTTTCCCTTGATGAAGGCATAGCTGGTGGGATCCCAGGCGGTGTAACCGCGTGCCTCAAAGGTAGCGCGCAGGCCACCAGATGGAAAAGACGAAGCATCTGGCTCCCCTCGGATCAGTTCCTTTCCGGAGAATTCCATAATCACTCTGCCATCTGGCGCCGGGGTGATAAAGCTGTCATGCTTTTCCGCCGTGATCCCGGTCAGGGGCTGGAACCAGTGGGTGAAGTGGGTCACGCCGTTTTCGACTGCCCAGTCCTTCATTGCGTCGGCCACCGCATTGGCTACCGACAGGTCCAGCTTGGCCCCTTTTTGAATGGTGTGCTTCAGAGAGTGATATACCTCCCCGGACAGACGGGCTTTCATCACACGGCTGTCAAAGACCATGCTTCCAAATATTTCTGGTACAGTCGTCATAGTAGTGTCTTCCTTTCAAAGAAATAAAAAGAGACGCTGACGCTGCGGAAGGCTTTGCCTCCGAGACGCCAATGTCTCTTAACATTGCAAAATATACAGCCATCAGTTCGGAAAGTCAATTGTCGATTTGTTGAAAATCATTTTTGTCGAAATATCATTTTTAGCAATTTTGATCTTACAAATCCGTGTTTTTCCCCGTTTTATCCGCGAAGCAGGAACGCTTTGTCGCATCGGTTCAAGGGTCAGATCGCTTGGAGCTCCTAAAAATTTCACATCAAAAGAATAATTCGGGATAGAAAATTGACAGAAGGTGTGGTATCATATTTCATGTTTTGTGAAAGATCGCGGTTGTTTCATGGTAATTTCCTTGCCGCGATCGCCCCAGATATGAAAAAGTTTGATCGGCAAACGTATGGTCTGAATGAAAGGAAGCAGGTGAAAACATGAAGTACACGCCAGAAGAAGTGATCCAGTTCGTTCAGGAGGAGAATGTCAGGTTTATCCGTCTGGCCTTCTGCAATGTCTATGGAAAGCAGCATAATGTGTCTATCATGCCCAGTGAGCTCAAGCGCGCTTTTGCGTATGGGATCGCCTTTGATGCCTCGGCGGTAGATGGCTTTGGTGGCGAGATTCGCTCCGACCTTCTGCTTCACCCGGATCCTTCCACCCTGATCCAGCTTCCCTGGCGGCCGGAGCAGGGCAAGGTCATGCAGATGTTCTGCGATATTTCCTACCCGGACGGCAGGGCTTTTGAACGGGATACCCGAAGCCTTCTGAAGCGAGCGGTGGCAGACGCCAGCGCCCGGGGCTTCCAGTTTGCGTTCGGTGCGGAAATGGAGTTCTATCTATTTCGCCTTGATGAATGCGGTGAGCCTACCAGAATCCCCTACGACCATGCCGGCTACATGGACATCGTACCAGATGACAAGGGAGAGACGATCCGCCGGGAGATCTGCCTGATGCTGGAGCAGATGGGGATTCAGCCAGAGAGCTCTCACCACGAGAGCGGTCCGGGGCAGAACGAAATCGACTTTCGCTACTCAGCCCCCCTCACAGCCGCCGACAACGCCGTCACCTTTCACGCGGTGGTCCGCACTGCGGCAGCTCAGAACGGGCTCTGTGCCAGTTTCTCTCCTAAGCCGCTGGCGGATCGGGACGGAAACGGAATGCACATCAACGTCTCTGTCAAATGCGATGAGGTCGCCCAGCCGCTGCCCGGTATCATCGCAGGGATTCTGGCGCATATCCGGGACATGACCCTGTTTATGAACCCCTGTGAGGAATCCTACCGCCGCCTCGGCCATAACAAAGCGCCGCTCTACGTGACGTGGTCTGCGGAAAACCGTTCCCAGCTGATCCGCATTCCGGCGGCAGTGGGCGAATACCGCCGGGCTGAGCTGCGCTCTGCCGATCCAATGGCAAATCCGTACATTGCCTATGCGCTCCTGATCTACGCCGGAATGCACGGGGTCGAGCATGACCTGCAGCTCTGTCCCGCCTCGGATTTCAATGTCTATACCGCACCCGCCGAGGTGCTCAATGGTCTAAAGAAGCTGCCCGGTTCATTGTATGAGGCTGCCGCATTGGCCGAAGCAAGCGCATTTATCCGCAAGCATCTCCCGGAAGCCGTGATCTCCGCCTACTGTCATCGATAAAGAGCCCTGATTGGATCAGGTGAAAGGAGGGGAGAACATGATCTTTCAGGAACGGACATACAGCGTACTGATTGTCACCGCCACGGACAGTTTTACCGAGAAGATCATGCCTCTGCTCCCTGTGACGGATTACTGGCCGGTAACGGTGGTACGCAGCATCGGAGAGGCGCGCCGAAAAATCTCGGAAACGGCATTTGATATTGTGCTGATCAACGCTCCTTTGCCGGACGACTTTGGAATGCGTCTGGCCGTAGATATCTGTACCGGAAGCGGTGCAGGGGTTTTGCTGTTGGTTCGGAACGATCAGTTTGATGATATCTATGCCAGAGTCGTCAGTTACGGCGTGCTCACACTGTCCAAGCCCACCAGCATGCAAATGGTGGCACAAAATCTGCGGATCCTTTGCGCCACCCGAGAGCGCATGCGTCAGATGGAAGCCAAACAGGCTACCGTAGAAGAAAAGATCGAGGAGATCCGACTGGTCAACCGGGCCAAGTGGCTGCTGATTGAGTGCCTTGGCATGACGGAACCGGAAGCCCACCACTATATTGAAAAGCAGTCCATGGACCGGCGCATATCCAAACGGGAAGTGGCGGAAACTGTGATAAAAACATATCAATAGCACAAAGATCCCGCGGATCGCAATGTGCAGAATTGTGAAAACTCTGGTTGACAAATTGCCGTCAGCCGCAGTAGAATATGAATCGTTGAACGAAGGCGTTCGTCAGAGGACTTTTGTCCCCTGATGGACGCCTTCTCTTTTTTGAGTTTTCCACGGGAGGTCAACACATGACAAAGTATATTTTTGTGACAGGCGGCGTTGTTTCCGGGTTGGGAAAGGGTATCACCGCAGCCTCTTTGGGGCGACTGCTGAAGGCCCGGGGACTGAAGGTAGCGGCGCAAAAACTGGATCCCTATATCAATGTGGACCCCGGCACCATGAGCCCCTACCAGCACGGCGAGGTCTATGTTACCGAGGATGGCGCTGAGACAGATCTGGATCTGGGTCACTATGAGCGGTTCATTGACGAGGATCTGAACCAATATTCCAATCTGACCACCGGAAAGGTCTACTCCAACGTTATCTCCAAGGAGCGCCGGGGCGCGTATCTGGGGGCCACCGTGCAAACCATTCCCCACATCACAGATGAGATCAAACGGTTTATCTATAATGTGGGCAGCAAGACGGAGGCTGATGTCGTAATCACCGAGGTTGGCGGAACCATCGGTGATATTGAGAGCCAGCCCTTTATCGAAGCCATTCGGCAGGTGGGGCATGAGGTGGGGCCCGGAAACGCCCTGTATATTCATGTCACGCTGGTCCCCTATCTGAAGGCATCTGGAGAGCATAAGTCCAAGCCAACCCAGCACTCCGTAAAGGAGCTGCAGGGATTGGGCATCACGCCGGACATCATCGTCCTGCGCTGTGATGAACCCATCACCGATCCCAGTATTTTCCGCAAGATTGCAGGTTTCTGCAATGTGAAGCCCGACTGCGTCATTGAAAATCTGACGCTTCCCATTCTTTATGAGGCTCCTCTCTATTTGGAGCGGGCGAATCTGTCTGCGGTGGTCTGCCGAGAACTGCGGCTATCCACACCTGAGCCGGATTTGAGCCAGTGGCAGGCGATGGTCGCTGCCATCAAGAGCCGCAGCAAGTCGGTAAGCATCGGCCTTGTGGGAAAATACGTGCAGCTTCACGATGCCTATCTGTCTGTTGCGGAGGCCTTGCGGCACGCCGGGTTTGCCCTTGGTGCAAAGGTGGAAATTCAATGGATCGACTCGGAGACGGTCACGGCAGACACGCAGGACGAGCTGCTCTCCCAGCTTGACGGGATTCTTGTCCCGGGCGGCTTCGGAAGCCGCGGCATCGAAGGCATGATCCTGGCGGCTCAATATGCCCGGGAGCATCGCATTCCCTATCTGGGCATTTGCCTCGGTATGCAGATTGCCGTCATCGAATTTGCCCGCCATGTACTCGGTCTTACAGGCGCCGATTCGGGTGAATTTGCCCCGGAGTGCCGCCATAAGGTCATCGACTTTATGCCTGGTCAAGGCGAGGACATCGACAAGGGCGGTACCCTCCGTCTGGGCAGTTATCCCTGTGTGATCGCCGAGGGAACGACCATGGCGCGATGCTATGGAGACGCACAGATTTGGGAGCGTCACCGCCACCGCTATGAGTTCAATAACGACTATCGAGATGCTTTGCGGGCGGCGGGAATGACCATAAGCGGGCTCTCCCCTGACGGGAGATTGGTGGAGGCAGTGGAGCTGAGCAGCCAGCCCTTCTATGTTGGTGTGCAGTATCACCCCGAATTTAAAAGCCGCCCCACCCGGCCTCACCCGCTGTTTCAGGGTTTCCTCGCTGCCGCATTGGAAAGTGGGAAATGAGCGATTTGGGGTTCAGCAGCGACACAACGGTCAATGCTGCCGACAGAGCTGGGCACTGTCGGCAGCAGGGAGATCGTCCTTTCTGCTGAAGCAAAAAGGACACAATAAGAGGAAAAATGCGCAAAGAGCATCGGGGAGGAGGCACTGCAATACCTTAGCGCACAAAACAGCCCCGACGCTAAACGGTCTTCGCATTGCAAGAATATAATACGGGTGGTAGAACAAAACGCCGGAGAAGGAGGCATTTCTCCTTCTCCAACGATTCTTAGTTCGGAGTCCGCTTCTCATGCTGCATAGCGTTTTCGAGTGGGCGGTCAAGGATCGCCTGATTCCGCGCAATCCGACCGAGGACTGCATCGCGCCGAAGGTGCAAAAAATCGAAATGCAGATTCTTCCGCCTGAGCACATCAAGGATTATCTGGAAGCCGCTGACAGGAGAGGTCTGCTCCCCATGTTCTATCTGGAGCTGGTCACGGGTTTGCGAAAGGGCGAGATCACGGCGCTTCTCTGGAGCGACCTCGACACCCAAAACAAAACCATCTCCGTCAGCAAACAATATGTAAAGAATCCCAATGGCGAACTGACGCTCTCCCGTCCCAAAACGGAAACCTCAGTTAGAAAAATATCCATTCCTCAAGATGCCATCGATTTGCTGATAGCAGAGCATAGCAAGCATCCTGAGAATCCCTACATGTTCCCCTCGCCGGCAACCGGTGAGATGTACTACCCAGACTCCGTCGTAAATCTGCACAAGAAGATCCTGAAGGACGCCGGGCTGCCGCACATCAGATTTCACGACCTCAGACACACCTTCGCAACGCTGGCACTGCAAAATGGGGTGGACGTCAAAACCGTCAGCAGTATGCTCGGCCACTATGACGCTGGATTCACACTCCGCACCTACACCCACGCTACAAGGCAGAAGCAAGACGAGGCAGCACAAACGATGGGCAGCTTCATGGCGCAGGTCATGTAAGCAGAAAAAAGGCGCAATAAATATCCCCCGGCTTAGCCGGGGGTATTTCTTATGCGGGCGAAGCCCTATGTTACCAGCCACGCCTCATGCGGCGTTGGTACGGTCTGACATCTGCATGGGGCTTGTTACCAGCTGCCCGTAAACGGGCTTAGAAGTTTCCCATCGTCAGCTGTTCGCCCATCCTATCTTCCTCTAACTGATTTCGGATGTACTCCTCTATTTTCTTTGCATTCTTTCCTACGGTGTCTACATAGTATCCCCGACACCAAAATTCGCGGTTTCTATACTTGTACTTCAGATTTGGGAATTGCTCGTAAATCATCAGTGAGCTTTTGCCTTTTAGGTATCCCACAAAGCTCGAAACCGCGATTTTGGGTGGGATCTCAAGAAGCATATGTATGTGATCTGGACACACCTCCGCTTCTACAATCGCCACCTTTTTCCATTCGCACAACTGCCGCAGGATTTTTCCTATCTCTCTGCGTTTTTCGCCGAAGAATACTTTGCGCCGATATTTCGGCGCAAATACGATGTGGTATTTGCAATTCCACTTCGTATGCGCTAAACTGTTTGTGTCATTCATTCTTGAGTGACCTCCCTTTGTTTTGTAGTTTGCAGTTGCCAGACCGCATCTCTACTATAACAGAGGGAGTTTTATTTTTCCTCATCGGCAGCAGCCTCTTTTGAACCACTCGCCCAGCGAGTGGTTTTCAGGACACAAAAAAGACCCGAAACCGTAAGGTTTCGGGTCTTTTTGTTTGCATAAGTTACTAATTTCGGACGCTGCTTTTTTCTGACCCAAACGCTGACCCCAACGGGACGTAAACTGTACCCAAGAAAATGGACACGGAAATTTGACCCATGTCCCCAGAGGGATGGACACGTGCGTGACTCAAGGCGTCAAACGAATGTGCCCTCTTGTTTCTGAAGGTTTTTGTCCGTTTGACAAACAGTGTATCTAAATCTTTTTTATCGGATGTCTAATAACCGTTTTCCATTTTTCCGGAGCAACCTTTCTTGCATCGGACAGATAGATCTCATGATGTAATCTTTCCATATTCATATCATTGACATATCCGTTCCGCTCCAAATACGCGTCCATAAGCGCGACAGTCGCGGGCTCATCATCAAACGCGCCCAAGTGCATGATTTGAACGCACAAACCTTCATCAATCGTCAAAAACTCCGCCGAGGAGCAATCCAGCTTTTTCTTTTTCGCCGCAGTATCGACCGCCCATTCAAAGTCCTCTTTCGTTATGAAATCAGGCAAGCGGATAACGGAGATCCAGTTGAACGCGGACTTATCGGTGTAATCCACGCCAGCTATATGATCCTGCCACCAGAAGCCTTCAAGCGGGGGAACGACATATTCAAAGAAGCCGACAATTTTATGGTCAGTCTTGTAACTCATTTTCAAGGTGTATGCAACAGCGTATAACACGCTGATTGCTTGCTGATATGCCCCGCCCTCTTCATTGGGATCACCCTTTCCCTTAACTGCAATATAATTTGCTTTCGGAACAATTACGATCTCCGGCTTGTTCTTCGGCATATAGAACTCCTTGTATTCTTTCTTGAAATCAAAAGCCATAGCTGCCTCCTCAAGTGATGATCTGCCGCTCTTTTTTTACGTTCAAATGATACCACAAACCTGTAAACAATTCTACCGCAACTTTTGTGAGATATAAGAAAAGTCCGGACAGCTTTCTGCCCGGACTTTCTCCCGATCATAAATTAACTCAGTCTTTACGGTGTCTCCGGCCTGCGTCTTACCGCGGACATTCTTGATAATGGCTTTGCCGGTTTCTGGATCTCGGCCAACCGTGTACCGGCCCTCCCAGCGTCCGTCCTTTCGTTTTCGGATATTGCCCTCGCCGTTTGCTCGTCGTTTTGGCATAAAATCGACCTCCTTTGTAACGGTACACAATA
>OLGA01002646.1_pt1 | contig 12362 bp, 15 predicted proteins | sample 1604881 | NCBI WGS metagenome assembly OLGA01 (sample SAMEA3888896, study PRJEB22519) | human gut metagenome | biome: human gut; feature: human-associated habitat; material: faeces | place: Denmark | collected 2009
GGATACTGGCAGACAGGAAGCATATCGGGCATTGCTTGGCGTTGATACAACAGATAAGATTACTTTGGATAATGAAGTGGTAGAACAAATCAACATTGCAATTAAGTATGATGGTTATATCAGTCGCCAGAAACAGCAGGTAGAACATTTTCAGAAAATGGAGAAAAAACAGATTCCAGATGACATCAATTATGACGATGTTGCAAATCTTCGAAAAGAGGCGCGGCAGAAGTTATCAAATATCCGACCGACTTCGCTCGGACAGGCGTCACGTATCTCTGGTGTATCGCCAGCAGATGTGTCGGTGTTGATGATTTATCTGGAGACAAAGAAACAGGCATAGGAATATAGAAAATGGAAAAAGTTAGAATATATGTAGAACAGATCACAGAGGGACAGGTGCTTTTGACCGATGCACAGCTTGCACAATTCGAGCAGTATTATGATATGCTGATTGAGAAAAACAAGGTGATGAACCTGACGGCCATCACCGATCCCACCCGTTGGCAGGGACCCGCCGCAATCCTGTACCGGATTTCCCGCTTCGTGGATTCCTCTGCCGGACTTGCAGCCCTCCTCGCACTCGTCGGCGTTCTGATCCTCGTTTTCGTCACCCTGCCCCTCTGGGCGGGAACCAGCAGACAATGGGCGGACAGGATACCTCCCTGGTCCGTCTACCGTCTGCTTGTCGGCGTCTCATGGCTGCACACCGTGGCCACGCTCATGTCCGTGGGACAAAAACCCGTGGACATCCTCGCCGCCATGCTCGCTGATCGCTCCACCACCCCCTATCTGCGGAACATTTTGCGCAGAATCAATAACCATGTCGGGCGTGGCTCAAATCTTGGCGATGCCCTCGAAAAAACGGGATTGCGCTGGCCCTCTCCGGAGCTTGTCGAAGAACTCCAGGCATACTCGAACCTTCCGGGATTCGGTGAACAGATCCGCGCCATCGCAGCCGACTGGCTCACTGACGGTATCGCCCTGATCGTGCGGGCCGCTCGTGCCCTGAACATCATCTGCATCCTGATGGTTGGCGGTCTCGTTATCCTCATGGTCACGGGCATCACATCCATTCAACAACAAATCGCAATCGGAATTGGAGGTTAGCTCATGAAAAGACAACTGAAAAAAACTGAACGCGGCTTCACCGTCGTCGAAGTCCTCATCGTGCTGGTCGTCGGACTGCTCATCGTCATAAACGCCGGAAAGCTCTCGGACTGGCTCTTCGGAACCGCCAAGCTCGCTTCCACGGAGCAATCGCTCGCTGCCTTCCGCGTCAACATCCAGCACGCCTATACGGACGTGCGCTCCTACGCCTCCATCAGCAATGACGAGCTCATCAGCGCCCTGGTCGTTCCTCCCACCATGCTCAACGGCGACGGCACGGCCATCGTCGACGCATGGAACGGCGACGTCACCGTCGCCAGTGCCGATGATGGCCGCTCATTCACGATTGAACTCACCCTGGTTCCCCAGTCTGAATGCGTCAAGCTCGGCGCTTTCCAGATCGACACATGGGAATCCATCACCGTCAATGGGACGGAAATCGACCGCGGTTCCATCGTGACGACCGATCAGTGCACCGACGCAACGGAAAACACCATCGTCTACAAGTCCCACTAACCCCTTCTCTCCGGGGAGGACACCCTCCCCGGAACCCTACAGGACGGCTCATGTATCCTCTGGCCATCATCGCTATTCTCCTCGGACTGCTCGCGACGTTCAGTTTCGTAGAACCACAGGCATCACTCCGAAACCATTCTGAACGAGCCCTTGCCGTGAACTTCTGCATCTACAGAACCGCCGTCTCCGACTATGTCCGTACCCATCCCGACATCGCCTCCGTGCCGGCCAACGCCATTGAACTCCCCACCGGCTATCGCTCCATCCGGAACTGGCAGGCCAGGATCTCGGGTGGCTACTGCTACGTCTATGGAGAAGCCTCACAGGATGAAGTCTTCGCCATAAGGGAACTCATGGGCAATTCCGTCCTGATCGGCAGAAATGTGAACTCCCGGCTGTCTCCCAGCGGCATCGCCGTAGCCGCCTCCATCCCTGCCGGCAACGTCGTCAGCATTGTGAGCCTGCCATGAAAATCTCACGTCAATCCGGTTTCACTATCGTTGAAATGCTGATCGTCCTTGTGATCATCGCCATGCTCATGCCCAGTGTCTATGACCTCTGGCGTTCCAACTTCATCGCCTTCCAGCAGGGACTGGCGGCGGACCAGATGCGCCAGGTCAACGAGGCCGCCAACGCTTATGTCAAAAGGAATTTTGAAACCCTGCTCTCCTCCGCGACGCCTTCCTCCGGGCCTCAGATCTCCATCCAGAATCTGATTGACGACGATCTTCTTCCGGACGGCTTTCGCAACAGCAATATCTGGGGGCAGTCTTATGAAATTTACGTGCGCAGCCCACACGAAAACACGCTGAATACCATCACGATCACCAGGGGCGGGCGCGAGCATGAGGAAGGCGACTCCTTCGCGACATTGACGGTTCCCGGAGCCGCTCTCCAGCTCGGTGGAGCTGGCGGCTTCGTCCCCACCGGAGCCCTCCCCGGTCAGACCGACGGCACGCTTCACGGCACAGCTGGCGGCTTCATACTCGATCTGGCCGCTCTCGGTATTGCTTCTCCAGGTCCCGGCCACCTTGGAGCCTACTCCGCTTTTGACGAGTACGACCTCGGCACGGATTACCTTTACCGCTCGGAAGTTCCCGGTCATCCGGAGTACAACCAGATGGAAACATCTCTCGACATGACCGGGCACGATATCGAAAACGTCGGCTCCATCCAGTACGTCTCCCGCACCATCTCGGACGATGACTCGTGTTCCGATGAAGACGAAGGGAAGATGTTCCTTGACGAACTCCAGGGCATGTATCTCTGCCGGAATAACCAGCTCGTCCTCCTCGCTGATACCGGCAACTCCACGCAATTTAAGACCTCCACCTTCGTCAACAACGGCGACAAGGTTGCCAAACCCTCATGCGCTCCCGGCACCGGCACAGTTCCTCAAATCTACGTCGCCCCGGCAATCGTTTCTTCCGGAGAACAGTCCCCCAGCATGGCGTCCATCCAGGCATGGGCGACATCCGTATCCGATACCGAATGGCAGGTACATCTTCGAGTCCTGAATACCAGCTCTTCCGACGCATGGATCTATCCTAACTCCAATTACGGTCGGGTCATGGTGTTTACCACCTGCGCGAAGAATTAACACACTATGAATATACCAACTGGCGGCACTGAGGTAGCCATGAACGGATCAAAACTCCCCCGCTCCTCTCTATTCGGGCGGAAGGATTTTCTGGAAGTCTACCGCCAGGCGAAAGACTTCATCATCAGATACAAGCTGCTCCGTATATGCCGTTTTTCCGAAGAAAATGGCTTGAAGCGGCTGACGATATGCAATCTCTGGCGAATCGACCGGGAAGAAGACGGTGTGCTGCATACCTTCGAATTTGATTTGCACAAAGCTGAATGGCTTGAAACAGAAGATCTGCGCAATTGGCCAACTATTCCCTTTGCCCCCATTGGGAAAAATACACTTTCGCTTAGTTGGGGCCTCTCTCTGTGCAGGGACGCTCTTCAAGCGGCGCTTTGCGCTGCTGGTGCTGATAATCTCCCCGATGGAGGAGAAAACGGTGTGCCGAGTTGGGTACGCCAGGCAATTTTCAGAAAATATTTGGGCGGAGACGCATGGAGCCGAAAAAAGCACAAAGTCTATAAAGTCAATGGATTGATTACAAAGACATCTATGGATTCTGGTGCCAGAACACTGCGGGCTATCTGGTGGAATCATTTCGTTGACCGCGACGTGCTTTCCGCATTGCTCGGCATCACTTGGCGTCAATGGACTGTTACGGAATATCTGAAATATGCCCGGTATCGTCCGGCCCTGCTGAAAGTAGCCGCAGAGCATCGGAATCTTCTCCCGGTTCTGATGGAGATCAACCCGCAGCAATGGGGCCGGGATGACCTCTTTTCACGGAAACTCTGGGTCAGAGACGGAAGAAAAAGCACGGCCCTGGACCGCAGGCCTGTCCGATCTGAAGGTGGGGATCGCATACGCAGCTTCGAGTCGGCAACGTCGTGGCGCTGGCTGTCCAGAGCCTCGTCACTCATTGTCCACGAATGGGCGGCCGTGAAAAACAACGCTGTCATTGAGGATCTGGCCCTGGCCAATTGCGGCGTTATCCATGCGCCGGTCTGCGCCTATGTGAAGCTTATTCGCTTTGCGAACCGGACCGAATTTCCGAACGACTCTCCGCTTGTCCGCCAGTTCTACCGCGTCTTTCTGAAACATTGTGCATGGATATGGAAAGAGAAGGGCTTTTCCGACGTGCGACAATGGCTCCGGAATCCGGAGTCAGATCTTACGCTCATGTCGGACTACCTCCATGCGGAAGGCTTCGCACAGGGCCTGCCGGACAAGAATTCTTCATGGGCTTCTCTGCTGCGCAGATCTGAAGACTGGCACAGACGTATCAGAATTCTGAACATGGAACGGGAGGGCAGGTTGCTCCGATGGGGTTCCATCATTCCGGAAACCGTCATTGACGGTGTGATTTGTACACCTCTCACGGATAGCCAGGCTCTGGCTGAAGAAGGCTATGAGATGTCACACTGTGTCGGCAGTTATGCCCGGCTCTGCCATAATGGAATATACCGAGTCTTCGCCCTGAAAGAGCCCGACGGGGCAAGATCGACTCTAGGGATACGACTGAGGCGCAAGGGCGTCATCACCCTTGATCAACACCGTGGCCCTCACAATTCTCAAGTTTCCCCTAAAGCCTCAGCCGCCGCCCGCAAATTACTGAATGCCTGCCGGCAGGCTCTCGCGGCAAAACTGGAATCCTAAACCTGTTTTGATGGAGAGAATCATGGCACATGCCCTACGTCCTCGTGGAGTCAATATGAAACTCATTCTCTTCCTTCTGGCGTTCCTGTTCCTCACGGCCCCGGCTCTTGCCGACGTATTTGACGCGCCATGCTCACGCTACCGCGTCCCCAAGCGTCTCGTCCTTGCCATCGCAAAGACGGAATCCGGCCTTGATCCTTGGTGCGTCAACATTGCCGGAAAGACATACCGACCCGGCTCCCGCGCCGGTGCTCTGGCCATCATCCGCCAAGCTCACGCTCGTGGCCTCTCGCATGACATCGGCCTCATGCAGATCAACAACTGGTGGCTCAAACACCTTCGTATCAGCCCTGAAGTAGCACTTGAACCTCGTAATAACGCCATGTTGGGAGTCTGGATTCTAGCCAACGAGATCAGACGCCACGGCTACAACTGGACCGCTGTCGGCGCATACCACTCACCCACTCCCGCACGTCAGCGCATGTACGCCCAGGTCGTTGCACGTAAATACAAAAATATTCGGTAGATACATTTTGTGGACAGACAAGGATTCCGCAAACCAAGACACCTTAAGAAACCTGAACCACCTTTTGATTGAAAGTAACAAAGGATGACCAAATGACCTGCAAAAAGCTCTATGCCGTTGCTGCCCTGTGCCTCCTCCCCGTTTCAGCTCTTGCAGCTCCCAAGACCACTCCCGGTCTCCCGCTCGAAAGCCTGTACTTCGGTGGGGAAAACCCTGTTTTAACGCCAGCGGAACAAAAGGCCCTCAAAATAGCCCGTGACTGGCAAGCTCGTTCAGCTACACAGCTCACCCCGGTTCCCGGCCCTGATGGAGCGATCCGCTTCCTCCACGGCTCCGTCCAGCCCTCCATTGTCTGTGCAGTTATGCAAGTTACAGACATCGAACTTGAACCCGGAGAACAGATCAACAATATCAGTATAGGCGACAGCGCCCGCTGGCTTGTCGAACCCGCCGTCACCGGTGCCGGCGTCGCCGAAGTCCAGCACATTATCCTCAAGCCTATGGACGTAGGTCTGGAAACCAGTCTCATCGTCACTACGAACCGGCGTACCTACCACTTCCGGCTCAAAAGCCACCGGACACAGTACATGCCCAAAGTCTCCTTCATCTACCCGGACGCGGTTCAGGCCCGCTTCCTGGCTCTGAAGGAACGCCAGACGGAAGAAAAGGAAAAGCTAACAATCCCGGAAACCCAGGAATATCTGGGCAATCTCGACTTCGCCTACCGTATTTCCGGTTCCGCCCCCTGGAAACCCGTCCGCGTCTACAATGACGGGTCCAAGACGATCATTCAGATGCCTCCAAAGATGAAGCAGACGGAAGCTCCATCCCTCCTCGTCCTCAACGGCGACGAGGAAGTCATGGTCAACTACCGTCTCCAAGGGGATCGTTTCATCGTCGATCAGCTCTTCGACAAGGCCATTCTCATCGCCGGTGTAGGCTCCAAGCAAACTAAGATTACCATCACAAGGGGGAACTGATGGCCATCAACCTGAAAAATCTGTTCCGCAAGAACCGAGAAGAACAGCAGTCCGATCCCACGGGACAATATTCCGGAGGAAAGCGCGTCAACACGCTCCCCTTCTTTGTTTTTATAACCCTTCTGCTCGTCGTTGCTGGTGCTTTCATTTTCTATCTTACCGCATCCAGCACCTCTCAGGGCAAGGGTACAGCAAGAGCAGTACGGCAGCAGGCTATGGAAGAAGTCTCCCACCCGTGGCCTCCCCAACATCCTTCCGCAGAAAGGTCACTGAGTTTTAGAACGGATTCTGAACCGACAAGCTTCCAGCCAACTCGGACTCTCTCCACACCCGCCCCCGAAGAGCTTGAACTCCGGGATGAAACCACCGTGGTTCGTAAGCTTCCGGAAGAAGACTCTGGAAAAGAAGCCATCACCATCAACCTTGAAAACTACACCATCACAATCACCCGGAGAGACTGATGGCCATCAATCTGAAAAAATTATTCGGCAAAAATCGGGAAGAGCAGCCGCTCGATCTCACGGCAACGCCCACGGGTTCCGGAGGAAAGCGCGTTAACCAAATTCCATCCGTCATCGCCGTATTCTTTTTGGTCCTCGCCCTGGGAGCCGTCGCCTATGTCGCACACATTCGCTCCCAAAACAAAATCACACCCGGTATGGGCAACACCACTGAACATCCAAAAGAAGGGCGTTCGGCAAGCCAGATGGCAAACGACGCTACATCTCCGTGGACTTCCGGGCAGATACCATCTGCCGATGGACGCGGGATACCCAATATGCCCGATGTACCTGACAAGTCGAAAGACGAGACAAAAACGCAAGAGCCCCAACCCCAAATGCCTGCATCAAGTCCGTTCAGCGTAGCCACTCCCCACATCGATCCCTACGCCGAGGATCGCCTCCGTATTCGCGAACGTCGCTTTCAGGCATTGGAGGCTGCACTGAAAAGCAAGATGAGCGTACAGCTCTCCGAACTGCGGAACCGATCCACAACGAGGGACATCAACACGCAACTCGCGGAAACCCGCCAGCGCCTTGCCTCCATGACCGATCCTTCCTCGGCCTATCAAACCCGTCTTGCCCAGCTCAGGGGCGAAACCGCCTCCGGAGCCGACGAGCTCTATCGGCCCACAGCCACAGACAGGAACGACGTGCGCAGGCTCGAACGGACAGATTCATGGAGTCTTGACTCCCAGGTGGAAGCTCCCGCTTCCCCCTACATGATCCGCGCCGGTTTCGTCCTCCCCGCCATTATGATCTCCGGCATCAACTCGGATCTCCCCGGTCAGGTCATGGCCCAGGTCAGCCAGAACGTCTACGACACGGCCACAGGACGCTTCCTTCTCATCCCCCAAGGAACCAGGCTTATCGGCACATACTCCAGCGACGTGGGCTATGGGCAGGAGCGGGTTCTCATGGCCTGGCAGCGTCTGATCTTCCCCGACGGGAAGACACTCGACATTCGCGCCATGCCCGGAGCCGACAGCGCCGGCTACAGCGGCTTTTCAGATCAGGTCAACAACCATTGGTTCCGCACCATATCCAGCGCCATCCTCATGTCCGGCGTCATCGCCGCCGTCGATCTGAGTCAGGATAACACTAACTCCAACGATAGTTCCGACCGCCAGCGTGCTGGCGACGCCCTCTCCGAAGCCCTCGGCCAGACCCTTGGCCAAGTCCTCGGCCAAATCATCTCCAAGAACCTTAACATATCCCCTACACTGGAAATCCGACCGGGCTATCGTTTCAACGTGATTGCCGTCAAAGACATGACTCTCCCTAGCCCCTATCAGCCCTTCGACTATTGAGGTCCTTCATGAACAATCTTTTCATTTCATTGGCGACACGAGACGGTATCATCAAATTCTCTGACTTTAATGACGTTCTCTCGTTCTTGAATGACGCCCCAAATTTGACTCCATGCTTCTACGTTATGGGTGGCGCTCATACCCTCTTTAATCCTCTTTGTCTTTTTTCCACTCGATATGGCCAAGGATGCAAAGGATTTAATGACTGGATTTCTCTTGCCGCCAGTATGGCGACTACTTTTCCCGAAAAACAAATCTACGTTTTGCCCGCTACCGATGCTCTCATGGAATTTTGTAATGAGGCTATCGCTGAAGGCTACAATTCAATAATCCAGTGCCCCTACTCCATCTCGGAAACAGGCTGGGCTTACTAACAAATATGAAATTACAAACAACGGAGTTCAGAATGTTCACCCGTCAACTCGCTACTTTTATGTTCCTTCTGGCGCTTTTGCTTCCCATGCCCGCCAAGGCAGGAGGTATCCCTGTTTTTGATGCTGCCAATCTTCAGCAAACCACTCTCTCAGCCATTGAAGCGGTCAACCAAACCCTAAAGCAGATCGAGCAATATGCTCTCCAATTGCAGCAGTACGAGGATATGATCAAAAACTCCGTCGCCCCCGCAGCATACGTCTGGGATCAGGCCCAAAGGACGATGAACAAAGTCATCGCTCTGCAAAACCAGATTGAGTTCTACATGGAGCAAGGCGGAGACGTGGACAGTTACCTCAGAAAATTCGGCAATCTCTCCACCTATCGGGGCAGTCCTTACTTTAAGGCTGCAACGGAGGAAAACAGAAAAACTTTGATGGAAGCCGAAGAACTCGGCTCGGAAGCGCAGAAAAACGCCAATGACAATGTGGTACGCACGCTCGAACAGCAGCAGACCGCTCTGAAAGAAGACGCGGCTAATCTGGAAACGCTCCAGGCCAACGCCCAGAGTTCCCAGGGCCGCATGGAAGCCATCCAGCACGCAAATCAACTGGCCAGCCACCAGGCCAACCAATTGCTCCAACTTCGAGGACTTTTAATGGCTCAAATCGCTGCGGAAAACGCTCGTGCGCAAACTGTTGCCGCGCGAGAAGCACGGCAACAGGCAATGGAAGAACAGGCTAAGGTAAGTACGTACAAAAAAAGCGACGACGTTAATTGGTTAACAACTTTTAGATGATCATCTGAACTCTTTTAACCAGTTGATATCATCACTTTTTTTATAGGTACTTTTTTTGGCTTCAGCTTCACGTTTAGCTCGTTCTGTATTTTCGGATAGCTGTTTTTCAAGAATGAGAACTCGCTCTTCAGCAATTGCCGCACGCTTCTCGGCAGCCACGGCGCGTTCTTCGGCAAGTTTGGCACGATTTTCAGCTTCTTGGTCCGTGCATCCAAATAAAAATAAACTCACTAACATCCCTATAGATAATAGAGCAACACGCATGAAAAAATTTCTCCTGTTCTCAGTTTTAACTTTTATAACAATATTACTATTAGCAGATAGTTCGTATGCTGCACTATCAACAAACAATATACTTAATGATGTCCTTGCTCGTTATAAAACAGCAGCAACATCATGGGCTGGTGTAATTCAAAATTATGCCGAATATTTCTTTGGTGGTCTCGCTGTCATGGGTTTTGTTTGGCAAATTTCTCAAGCCTACTTTCACCGTCCAGATTTTGCAGGTGTTTTTGGTGAAATTATTCGTTATGTGACATTTTGTGGAATCTTTTTATGGTTTCTTCGAAATGGCCCTTCTCTAGCTAATTCCATTATTGATGCAATGATTAAAATCGGGAGTGACGCTTCTGGGAAAGAAGTAGCCAACCCCTCAAGTATCGTTGACATAGGCTTTCAAATCTACGCAACGGCACAAACAAATCTCGACTGGTCGCCAACAAGTTTCGCAGCCTTCGGTATCTCCATTGCTGTCCTTATAATTTTCGCTCTTGTCGGCATCAATATGCTGCTCCAGCTTTGCTCGGCCTGGGTGCTGGCCTATGCCGGAATCATTTTTCTCGGTTTCGGCGGCAGCTATTGGACCAAGGATATGGCCATCAATTACTTCAAAACGGTCTTGGGTGTCGGCGTATCTCTTATGACCATGACGCTGCTCATCGGCATCGGCACTGATATTGTCAATGATACGGTTATCCAGATGAACTCATCCGGGGCACAGCAACTCACGGAAATGGCTGCACTCCTCGTCACCGCCATAACACTATTCATGCTGGTGGACAAGCTCCCCGCACTGGTTGCCGGCATCATCAACGGTGCCAGCATCGGCTCCTCCGGCATAGGGGCCTTCGGTGCCGGTGCAGTCATCGGCGCTGCTCTGACGGCTAAGAATATAGCTGGAAAAGCACTCAAAGGCGGGGCAGGCCTCGCGAAAGGTACGGTTGCCGGCTTAGGAAAAGTAGCCACCGGTGGCGCAGGCCTCGTCTCAGCATACAAAGCTTCCAAAGAAGGACTTATCGGAAAAAATACTGATGAATTCAACAAAGCTTATGAATCCGGCGGCATCAGCAGCGAATCGCTGGGTTTCGTCAAGCCGCCTTCCGCAACCGCCGTTCTCTCCGACATGGGCAAGGGTGCCGGTCAAATGGTGGCTTCTTCCTTGGGGTCGGCCTTCTCCAATGCAAAGGAAAACAGCTTCGGCGGAAAGCTCGCCAAGACGATTTCCGAAAAGGGCGAAAAATGACCGTACCCTCCCGTCTCACAACAATGAGGAGCTTTTTATGAAAAAGTTCATCTTTCTTCTGACATTGTTTCTCCTTCCCACCCAGGCTCTGTCCGCCGACCATGAACTCCCCCAGATCGACGCTGGCCAGTACGAACTCTCCGGAGACACGAAGCTGGCCTGCGAAGCGATCCTCTGCCTGTCCTCCGGCACTCGTCCCGGAGAGTGCGGCCCGGCGCTCTCCCGATACTTCGGGATCAGCAAAAAGAAATGGAAAGACACCGTTCGTGCCCGGAGAAACTTTTTGAACCAATGCCCGACTGTCGGCGAAGACGCCAGTATGCCAACTCTCGTCGATGCGATTGTCAACGGCGCGGGCCGTTGCACGGCTGACCTGCTCAACCGCCAGCTCCGGCAACGGGAAGTTGTCCGAGAGTGTATCCCCGACGATGTCTGGAGGAAAATGAGCTGGTACCAGAAGGAAAATACGCCACGCTGCCGCGACAAATACATCTGGGTTGTCGATGACACCCTGCCCTCATACTGCCGGGCCTACGCTGGCCATGAGTACACCTGGAAAGTCGGCGTCACCTATGTCGGGGAACGGCTCAACGGCGGACATTGGGTTGATGAGTAGGGAGCGGATGCAATGACTGACAATCAGATCAGGGAACTCTTCGATACCGTGCCTTTCTTTGTTGACAACCCCATAGAGGTTCTCCGCTCGTCACGCTTCATCCGCTCAATGAGCCATTGTGACTCAGCCTCGGTCAACACAGGCCTAATCTACGGAACGGCCAACCCCGTCTACCAGGGCATGACCTGGCGGGAATTTCTGAGCCACGGCAAAAAGATGAAGAAAAATCTCGACAGATTTACAGTGAACCCAGAGTATTATCTAAGCCATGAGCGTTCCGGCACTCCACCGTTCTTTTGTTTTCAGGACGGCAAGGGCTATGTCGCCGAAGATGGCAATCATCGCGCTTGTATCGCGAAATTCTTCCTCTATGCCCAGCCTTCCCCACTGCTGCACGGCGTCCATCTCGTCGAAGTCCAGACCGATGCGCGCATGGAAAGCCTCTTCTCGCGCCTAAAAAGGCTTCTCCCCCCGTACTGTGCCGTCCTGCCGGTTCACTCGCAGGAAACGGCACGCGAGGACGGCCCGGGATGGAGCATAGACTTTTTTGACAACAGCCTGCGTATCGAGAACATCCGCCGCAAAGGATACGCCGCCGAATTCAAGGCGGATGAAATCGAGGAAGGTCTTCTTCCCGACCTGTGCAATCCCTTCAAAAGACGATTTGGCCCCTACCGCAACCTTCTGAACTAGGAGTATCCGATGAAACCCATAAGAAGACTTTTCTGGTGCCAAATCATCATGTTCCAACAACTGAAACTAGCTACGAGGTAAAACATGCGTCTTTTTGTCGCTGAAAAACCCTCACTCGGCAGGGCCATAGCCGCTGAACTCGGCGTCACCAAGAACAACCCTACTTTTCAGATC
>OLGA01002652.1_pt1 | contig 12342 bp, 9 predicted proteins | sample 1604881 | NCBI WGS metagenome assembly OLGA01 (sample SAMEA3888896, study PRJEB22519) | human gut metagenome | biome: human gut; feature: human-associated habitat; material: faeces | place: Denmark | collected 2009
CCATATCCTTCATATCATTTTATTCACTTGTCCAATATGTATTGTAGTCCTACAGGAAGACACGCCGCAGAATGGATTGACAATGTAAATATAATACGTTAGTATCTAAAATGGCATGAAAAATAATAATGGGAGGCTCCTCTTGTAATGATCGCACAGAAGATGTCTATGTTATCTGAACAGAAGCAATCTCTAACGCTGACACAATCAACGCGGCAGTTTCTGTCGATCCTGCAAATGCCGACGTTTGAGCTTGAAAAGCATCTGCAGGATGCTGTCCTTTCAAATCCGCTCTTTGAGCCGTTTCAAATCCCAGAGAGAGCATTGTATGAAACAAGAAAAAACCGGGATGAAATAATCTATAAAGGATATGTGAAAGGAAATGAAGAAAGCGACCGAGACTTCACAGACTACTTTATACAACAAAAGTTGCCAACAGAATATTTGAGTGAGCAGCTTGGACAGATGAGACTCTTAGATGAGCCGACAAGAAGAAATTGTGAATTCCTTATTGGGTGTCTCGATCAACATGGATACTTAGACTGCCCGCTGAAGGAGTTGGCAGAAGAACAGGGAAAAACGGTTTTTGAAATGGAGCAGGCGCTTTTTGTGATCCAGTCGCTGGATCCGGCCGGCGTTGGGGCGAGAAACCTTTCGGAGTGCCTCCTTTTGCAGCTGGTGCAATCTGAGAATTTTACGCACACCAATATCACCCTTATTCAGAAAGGGCTGCCGTTGCTGGCGAAAAAAGATATTCGAGGCGTTGCAGAGCTACTGCATGTTTCTTATCGCCAAGCACAAGAAGCGGCGGAATTTATTCGGACGTTAAACCCACTTCCATTTGCAGGACTCCGCGGTGCTGAAGGGGAGATCGGCTATATTACGCCGGAAGCAATTGTTGATGATGAAGATGGCCTGCTTAGCGTTACCATGAATGACGACATACTGACAGCGCTTCGATTAGATCCCACCTATACTGTGATGATTGGAGACGATACATACCGTGAAATACAAAACTATCTGAAGGAGAAACAGACTGAAGCAAATTCGCTTTTACGGAATGTAAAAAGCCGGAAGAACATGATATATCGGATCATTTGTATGATTGTAGCAATCCAACACGATTATTTCCTGGTGGGAGCGCCCTTGAAGGCGATGCAGATGAAAGACTTTGCCGAAGAGTTAGGAATAAGCACATCGACCGTCAGCCGCGCCATAAAGGACAAGTATATTCAGCACAAGGGAAAACTCATTCTTCTGCGAGACCTCTTTACATCGCCTGCCTTTGAGAGCGGGGAGGGTGAGATCTCGTCCTCTCTGGTAAAGCGCCACATTAAGTTGTTTATTGAGGCGGAGGACAAACAGCACCCTTTGTCTGACAGTACGCTGGTGCAGGCATTGGCAACGATAGGAATTCCCATTTCTCGTCGCACGGCGGCAAAGTATCGTGCGGAAATGGGAATTCCGGGACAGGCCGGCAGACGAAAACAAAAGCACTGATTTGCAGAAAAACCTCGCTCTGATTTGTGGTGCCGACTTGGAATGACATGAGAACAAATGCCTTACATTGCGTGTTTTTGAGATTTGTTAGCGGAAAGCTGCACTTCAAGTGCGAGATATCTGCTGCGTTTTAAGTTGCTTTTGGCAAGGACTCCGATCTGATTGGGAAGAGTCCTTGCCTTTTTGCATTTTGGAGAGTTTGAAAAAGCGAGCTTCTCCTTTATTGCAATAAGTGGCGCACAGGGCGTACTTACCGGAGCGTTGCTTGCCAAGCTTTTTGCTGCCGGGGTGAGCGTGCTTTGGCGCAGCGTTTACTCTTATTGAGAATGGACAAGGAAACATTGAAAGAATATAAAGAATTTCAGAGAAAGGAATACTTGATATACAAAGGGTGAAAAAATGAAAGAGAAAGTGGCTATTATTGCTGATAGACGCGACTATGCAAAAGATCTTGCAGAAATGTTTGGCACATATTTCGATGCCGTTGCAGAATTTAAGGACTATGGGACTTCTGATATCAATAAGATAGAAGGCTATGTGAAGGAAAAGCTTGTAATCGTATCGGCATATTCTGTTGCGCAGAACATCAAGAACAAGATCTCACCTACACAAAAAACAATTATTGCGAACCTTACCCTTCGCAAGGATACCCTATACATGCTGGATGATTTCCCGGAAAACAAAAAGGCTTATTTGGTTAACATAACCTATCAAAGGTGCATGGAGACCATGGCCATGCTGTATAACGCGATGTCCAAAAATATCAACCTGATTCCATTCTATCCCGGGTGTGGCTGCGAAATTGATCCGGATATAGATACGGCAATTACGGTTGGCGAAAAAGATCTGGTTCCAAAAGGGATCCATACCGTGATTGATTTGGGGCAAAGACTTTTAGCGAAATCTTCAATTGACAGATGTGCAGAACTGCTCGGGGTGGAGAATTATCAGGATGGGGAGAAAGTCAAAAAAGATATTGAAAACCAAGTGGAGTTCAGTGCAAAGTTAAATACCTTGATTGGCAAGAAAAATAATCTGCTGGTCAGCTTTAATACGGTGTTGGCGCTTGTCCGACAGGGAATTATCATTGTTGACAGCGGCGGTCAAATTCTTTTGGTAAGTAAGAGCGCGGAAAAGATTCTTGCAAATCAGGAAAATGCTATCGTAGGGTTCAGTATTTTTGACCTGTTTCCGGAGCTGCAATTAACAGCGGTTGTACGCAGCAGTCAAAATCCTTATGAAACAATAGCGGAGATTAACAAGAGGACGGTAATTATAACTGTATCCGGCGTAGAAGATGCGGAAGAGAATGTTGGCTACGTTATCATGTTGGAATACTTTAATGAGGCGGAGGCTAGACAGCATAAATTCAGACGTAGAATTAGTGGAAGCGGACATATAGCGACGCATTGTTTTGATGATATTCTGGGGAATAGCAAGGCTATTATCAAGGCGAAGAAAACTGCTGGGCAAATGGCGAAGTCTGATTCCAACGTGTGCATTTACGGTGAGAGCGGCACAGGAAAAGAACTGTTTGCGCAGGCAATCCATAATGCGTCTAAGCGAAGGAACTTCCTTTTTGTAGCGCTGAACTGCTCGGCGCTTCCGGAAAATTTGCTGGAAAGTGAACTATTTGGTTATGAGGGCGGCGCTTTTTCGGGAGCGAAAAATGAAGGCAAAATCGGTATGCTGGAACTTGCCCACAAAGGGACGATTTTTCTTGATGAGATTGGGGAACTGCCGCTGCCGATGCAAGCAAAGCTCCTTCGCGTCCTTGAAGAAAAGAAAATTCAGAAGGTCGGCGGAGTGAATTTGATAAATGTCGATATTCGCGTTATTTGTGCAACGAATCGAAACCTTGTTAAAATGATCGAAGAAGGCAGTTTTCGCAGAGATCTTTATTACAGATTGTGTGTGCTTCCACTGAGTATTCCGCCGCTGCGGGGAAGAAAAGATGATATCCCGCTCCTAATTGACAGCTTCAAAGAGAAGAATAACGCACGGTATACGCTATCTGCTCAGGCAGAGGAAAAATTATTGCAGTATGCATGGCCTGGCAATGTGCGAGAACTGAGAAATACTACGGAATATCTGTCGAGCCTTGAAAAACCCGTAATAGACATTGAAGACATTTCAATTCTGGGAAATAGCTTTTTTGAGTTTGAAGGTGAGATGGAGGCAAGAGCGGATGAGCAAAAAGACATTTCCCTCTTTATTCTTGAAGAGATAGAAAAAAGCCAGCAGCACGGGCGGGCCATTGGCAGGCAGGCGCTATTTAAGGAGGCGGCAGTCCAGGGGCTTCCGTTTACGGAGACAGAAATCCGTTTGACAATGCGCAAGCTTTGTCGCCTTGGATACATTGTTTCATATCAGGGAAGACGGGGAAGTGAACTGACGGACGATGGAAGAGAAAAAATACAGGCGATAATAGGCTCTAATGGGCGATTATAGGCTGCTATTAGGATCTGGAAAGCCTGATTACTTATTCGTGCTGTAAAAAAGGGAAATAAACTGATGGACGCAGGTGCGGAGTAAGTGCAGTAAAAGAGAATATTCTGCGCAGCACGCACAAAATAAAACCTCAAAAATATGTATTCCGCCAAATTTCGAAAAAAACGGTATATTAATGAGTTTGGCATAGAAGTTGCTTTAGTACGTTGCATTGGCAGTTCTTTATGAGAGGAGGAAAACAGAAGGGGCCAATACATACGATCTGTAACTCAGTATCTTAAAAAACGGAGTATTTGCAGAAATAAATATATGGGAGGAAATATTATGGGCGGAATCTTACAGGCGGTTAACGACTTGTTTGCAGGCGTTATGCCGATTAGCGACTTTCTCTGGGATGTTCCTACAAACTTCAACTGGTATTCTTCGATTCCCATTTTAGGCCAATACTCTCTCGGTATTATTTTCCTGCTTGGTATTGGTATCTATTTTACGATTAGGCTGAAAGGTGTTCAGTTTAAGGAATTCAAGGAAAGCATCAGGATGCTGACCCATTCTAAGAAGGAGGCCAAGGTTGGTACTACACCGCTGCAGGCGTTCCTGATGAGTATGGGCGGCCGTGTCGGCGCTGGTAATATCGTCGGCGTAACCGGTGCGATTTCCATCGGCGGGCCCGGCGCGATCTTCTGGATGTGGGTGTCTGCTGTTCTCGGTATGTCTACTGCTTTTGCTGAAGGTACGCTGGCACAGATCTATAAGGAACGCAAAGGAGACGAGTATGTTGGCGGCTTTACGTTCTATACGCAGAAATTGTGGAGAAATAAGGTTTGGGTTGGTACTGCAATGTGCGTGCTTTATCTGATCTATAACCTGATGAGCATTCCGGTACATACATTTCATGTGTTTACTTCAATGAGCACGATTATGGACACAGCGCTTAACCGTACCACGGATGTTACGGAACCGGTCTACTATGTGGTTGCGGTTGTCATTATTGTTGTGATCGCCATTATTGCATTTGGCGGTATCAAAAAGGCTGTCGGCTTTGCCGATGCAGCGGTCCCGACCATGGCTCTTATTTATATTGCGGTTGCTGTGCTGTTGATGGTCGCAAATATCACCAAGCTCCCCGCTTTCTTTGTTACCATTTTTACGCAGGCATTCAAGCCTCAGTCCATTTTCGGCGGTACATTCGGCATTGCGCTTGCACAGGGCCTTAAGCGAGGCCTTCTGTCTAACGAGGCTGGTATGGGTTCTGCTACGCAGGCCGCGGCTGTTTCGGATCAGGATCACCCTTGCGAGCAGGGTATTATGCAGTCCATCGGCGTTTTTATTGACACGGTTGTCATCTGCACGCTGACCGGCTTCATTGTTGCGGGCGGCGCTATTTGGGAGAATCCCAACATTGACTGGAGCAGCATCAAGTACAACAAGATGGCGACTTTTGTCGCATCGATTCGTGAACTTACCCCTGGTACTGCACTGGATTCGATTGTCGTGATTGTAGTTATTCTTGCATTTGGCCTGTTTGCATTTACCACGCTGTGCTGCGACATTACTTACTCTGAGATTGCTGCGCACAAGGTTTCTGACAAGAAGGGCGTCATCAAGGCGGTTCGTGTTGCCGGCGCGTTTGTGTTTGTTCCACTTGGTACACTGACGGTTCTCTCTGGCCTGCAGCTCGACAACCTTTGGGCAGTGAGTGATTTGGTTAACATTGTGCTGGTGTTTGTTAACGTCCCGACGCTGTTCATTGGCCGCAAGATTATTATTGCTGCTTATAAGGATTATAAGGCGCACAAAGGCGAACGCTTTGTTTCCGCTCGTATTGGCGTTAAATCCGATGTCTGGACGGAGGAAGAGGCGAAGGCAAGAGCACAGGAGTAACGCATCAAATAGCCCCTTTGAAGTACACGGTTTATACAGCCTTTTAACGGCAACAACGCTGGGCACCCGCCTTGTAAGGGCACCCGTGCCAAAGATGAAATTTTAACGAGAACTAAGAGTTTCAAACCGAAAGAATAGGAGGAAAACACAATGAATAAAAATATTATTGACCTGGAAGATTATCTGGAAAATAGAGAAGCGATGCCTGACATTCAGTCGATTGCAGGCGAGCGTTGGTTCCCGGAAGAGACCAACATTACCGAAGATATGACCAAGTATTGGGGGGGCGACTTCGGTGTCAGCTCGGAATGCAACAAGCTGCGCGCGGTTCTTCTGCACCGTCCCGGAAAAGAAGTGGATAATTTTGACGCCAATGTGGTGCGCTTCCGTGCACCCATCGATCCTGAAAAGTTCAGAAAGCAGCATGATGTGCTCGCCGACTACTATCGCAGCCACGGGATCAAGGTGTTCTATGTAGATGAGCAAAGAGAGGATCGTCCTAACGCGGTATTTGAGCGCGATAATGTCTTTATGACGCCGGAAGGCGCTATCGTGATGCGCCTTGCCATGCCGCAGAGAAGAGGCGAAGAGCGCTACACCGCGCAGACACTTGCAAAGATCGGTGTTCCGATCGTAAAGACCATTGCGGGAGACGGAATCTATGAGGGTGCAAACGCGATGTGGGTTGACCGCCATACGGTGATTCTTTCCACATCTTCCCGCGCCAACCGTTCCGGTTATGAGCAGATGGAAACGGAGTTGCGCCGTCAGGGCGTAACGGAGATCATTCCGATGCAGATTCCTTATGGACATGCGCATATCGACGGTCTGCTGAACTTCCCGAGCAATGATGTTGCGGTTATTCATGCCTGCCAGGTGCCGTACGAAGTGGTCGATACGCTGAAGAGAAAGGGCTACCGGATCATCGAAGTTCCCTCTCTCACTGAGGCAAAATATGGTCATGCGACGAACTTTGTTGCGATTGAGCCGGGTCACGTTGTTTCCAGCAATCTTGCTCCGAGAGCGGTTGAGGAATTACAGAAAGCCGGTATTACGGTCGACGTGCTCGATCTTTCGGAACTCAACAAGGGAAGAGGCTCTGTCCACTGCATGACCGCTTTCCTCAAGCGCGATGAACAGTAAGCGGCAAAAACAAATATTCCGCTGACTTTTGAATTGAATACGGCACGCAAGCAAGCGCAAGGGGGGAGCAGCCTTTCGGCTGTTCTTCCTTGCACTATAAAAAGAAGAAGGCTTCGCGATAATTTTGGAACCTTAATGATTTACCACAAGGGCATCGTCCTCTTCTTCACTTCTTTCCGGCAAATAGTACCGGTAAAAATCCGCTGCGCAGGATTTCTCATCCTCGGGCAGGGGAAGGTAGGTCCTTGAGAGAGAAGAGAATCGTTTCCTCCGCGCGGTTCGATAGATACTTGAAAGCCGTCTTACCCCAGTGCTGCTGCGCAAGCTCTCCTGCAACATGGAGCCAGAAGAGCGGCTGCTGATCAAGCGGCAGGCGCAGGCGGTATACGCTGTGCGCCGGTATGATGCCGTCGGTGCAGTCGCTGCCGAAAAAGTCGTCTTTTACCATAAAAGTGCCGACGATGCGCCGCTTATCCTCCGATTCCTCTGCGCGGCACGCTGTCAAAAGGCACATGGAGTTTGGCTTTATGATTCTCTTCGCTCTCGTCGATCAGGTGCTGGATCTTTTCCTGCGCGTCAGTATTCTTCAGAATCAGGAAATTTGAAAAGGCATCCGGATAAATGAACCTCTTTTCGCCTGAGTTGAAGCAAACGGTGATGCTATGATCGTTCCAATCGGTGACGATCCCCTTTCCGAAGGTGGTGTGCGTGATCGGCTGTCCAAGGAGCTGCATGGGGTTACTCCTTTCTGACGAAAGAGCCTTTATCCCATACTTGCGCAGGCATAAAGGCTCTTCTTGTGACGGATCGATCGTTTTTGAGATTATTCGGCGTCCGAAACCGTGTGTACCTTGTCGAGAATGCGCAGAACCATGCTGTCGTCCTTGATCTGTGTGGGAATGACATGTCCGTCCAGTTCGAGCCCGACCTTGCTGCCCTCTCTTGGTGTGGAGCAGTTTGCTTGCACCTGCTGATCCATCTGGATGGAAAGTGACTCCTTCAGATCACCGCCATAAACACAGCAGGGACAAGGCCACTTCGCCGCAGCTGATTCGCTTTTGCCTGTTCGTCACGCTTTTCTACTTTGATAACGTCCATTGTAATCCTTCTTACGGTATGGGGGGTTGATATTTCTATACCGCACGATGCGCGGATACAAGGAAGCACTTGCCATGCGGTAAGTGCTTCCTTTTTTTCAGTTGCCTGACATTCAGCTTCCCAGATTCAGCTCGTAGGTGCAGAGATAGAAGAGGAACGACGTCATCTGATAGCGGCTGATGCGCGTGTTGTAAGCGTCAAGCAGCTCGCCGAGGTTGCTGTCGCGCGAGGTGATGTCCTTCTGGTTGCACCAGAGCATGGCCTTGGCGGCTTCTCTTGTGAGGTTCGAGTTGTCGCTCATCACCTGCAGGAGCTGGGACTGATCCACATTGGTGTTGATCCCGGCAAGAGCAGCAAAGCGGTAGATCAGCATGCAGGCGCCGCGATAATCCATTTTCTCGTCGTAGCCGGTGTACAGCAGGTCGTTCTGGCGCAGGATCCTTGTCTGATAGGCCCAGCATACGGCATCGTAGTAAGGATAGGAGGCGTTGAAGGAGCGGCTCTCGTAATCGGGCGGCAGGGCGGAGTTGTCTGTTTCGGGGCGTCCGGCGATGCGGTAGAGCACATCGACAAACTCACCCAGCTTTGCAGTGGACTGACCACCGAAGTTGTCCGGGGATTCCGGATCCACATAGCCGTTGCGATACATATAGAGGACGCTTGCCTGGTTGAAGATGCTCTTGATGTCCGTAAACACCACCGTATCCTTGAGACTGCCGCCGCTCGGCTCTTTGTTGAAGACGTGAGCGTAGTAATCGCTGTTGACGATGTTGCTGGAAACCTTGAACTTGTTGTCCACATACAGGCAGTAGGCGTGCAGCAGCTCGTCGGAGATGACGATGCTGTCGTCGGCGGGAATGACCGTTTCCGTATCGGCGTCGTAGCGGAAGGTTTTCGTCAGGAACGAACGGTTCGACAGCATGGCGATATGAACGCCGCTCGAGAGCACGTCCGTGCCGGCCAGCAGACGGGAATCATACTCCACGCCGAAGAGGTTGAGGAGCGTCGGCAGGATGTCCGCCGTGGAACAGTATTCGTCCACCACAATGTTCTCCGAAAGGCCGGGAACATAGCAGATGAAGCTGTTGCGGTATTTCTCAAACTTGGTGTCCAGCGTCTGCCCGGCAAGCTCGTTGTATTCCTCCTCCGTGAGCCCGTAGGGATAGTGGTCGTTCGTGAGGACGATGCAGGTCTTGTCGGCAATGCCGGCGGCCTCCAGCTGCTGCATCAGGTATTGCAGCGCGTACTCAAACTCTAAATTGCAGGCAATATATGCCTTGACCGGCTCGGAGTAGGGGAGATCTTCCACCGCGGCTTTGTTCTTGGCGCTCATGGCGTTGTCCCAGTTGTACTGGTAATGACCGCTGAAGGTCATGTAGTAGGCATGGAATGGCTCTTTGCTGTTGATGTAGTCGTTCACGGAGGCCTCAATCATCTCAAGATCCGAGGACGGCCAGTCGATTTTCACGTTCAGGCCGGAATCCGCTGCCTTAAAGTCGTAGCCCATGTTGGCGTGGGTGATGTTGCGGTTGTAGAAATCGCCGATGTAGTCGTGATAGCCGTAGGACTTGTAGCCCATTCCGTTCAGCGCGTTGCCGAGGCAGAAGGGGAGATAGTTGGTGCCTGCCACATTGAAGCTCGAATCCGTCTTGGTGCGGGACATATCCGGGTAGAGACCCATGCACATGGTGTATTCGCCATTGGTGGTGACGGACTGGAACGAGCCGTAGTAGTTTTCAAAAATGATGCCCGTGTGGGTCATTTTATAGAGGGCGGGCGTCAGCTCCTCGCTGATGAACCACGGACAAAAGCTCTCGGCGCAGATGGTGATGAGGTTATAGTCCTTCAAAAGTCCTGTGTAGTTGCTCTTACGGCTGGGCGTTATCTTGGCGAGGTATTCGTCCGTTGCCTTGAGAATGGCGCTGTCGGTGCTGCCCGCCAGCTTCGTGAAGTCGATGCTCTCGATCACGTTGAAGGAGTTGCTGCTATACGGCTGCTGATCGCTGCTGACTTCCAGAGTGGAGGGCGTAAAAAAGGTGATGTCGCCGTCATCTCCGGCGATCATATAGTGAAGCTCCTGCACGGTGGTGGCGATCATACCGACCTTTCTATAACTGCTGTCGGTGGAGGTGTTTACATTGGAGAGGGTCTTATAGACGGAAAAGGGCTTGTTGCGTCCGACGAACAAGAGCCCTACCGTCACCAAAACCAGTACGAGCAGCAGCGCAAAGGACGCCTGCGCCTGCTTCCAGCGCAGACGGAGCTTCAGCGTCGGGACCTTTCGCAGTGCAAGGCATGCGATTACTGCGATCAGCGGCAACAGCAGCAGAATGATGCGCGGCAGGTTTTTGAAAATCGCGTAGAAGATCTGAGAGTTGAAGTTTGTGATCACGTTCTCACCCATGCTGACCTGGCTGATGGGCATGAAGTTGCCGAAGATGCACTGATAGACCAGCTGTACCTCGGCAAACAGCACCTGCACCGCTACAAGCAGCACGCCAACGATCTGGCGAAGGATCTTGGGCAGGAATGAGGTGAGAAGCGAGAAAAAGACACCGGCTTGCAGCGCGAACAAAATAAGGTAGATGGTGTGCCTGTCCAGCTTGTGGTAGACGCACAGGTGCAGGCACAGCTCCACATAGATGCCGGTGAAGCAGAACAGCAGCAGATCGGCGATCCACGTTTTCCAAAGGCTGCGGCGCGGGGACTGCGCGGCGTCGGGCGTTTCGGGTGTGGGGGCGTCGGGCTGCTGCGCTGTTATAAGGGAAGTATCGTCAGTTTTTAGTTTCATAAATTGTTCTCCTGCTGAAGGCTTTTTCAAAAAGAAAAATCGCTTGCGAAATTTGCCGAAATATTGACACGGAGCTTATCATAGAGCAAAAGCGCGAAAAAGGCAATCATTCTTGTAAAAAAATTTGAAAAAGCTTTACAATTTGCGCGACAGGACGTGCTCAAATCGTGCTTTTTATGACAAAAAGGCAGAAAATGGCAGCAATTATGCTTGACTTTGAATAGATCCTGTGATATTCTGCCACGGAAACAGGTTACGGACCGAAAGGGATAACGACTGTGCTCAAAGGCACAGTCGTTATCTTTTTTTATGCTCCGAACCACAGGAGGAAAAGCAACATGTATTTGATGATCGACAACTACGACTCATTTGTGTATAACCTGAAGGCATATTTGGAAGAGTTGGGCCGGGACATTGTGGTGCGCCGGTCAGATGAGATCACGATCGAAGAGATCGAGGCGATGGCCCCGCAGGGTATCATTCTCTCCCCGGGGCCGAAGCGCCCGTGGGACGCGGCGCTGTGCGTGGAGACGGTGAAGCGCTTTCAGGGCAGGGTGCCGCTGCTCGGCGTGTGCCTGGGCCATCAGGTGCTGGGTCACTGCGCGGGCGCAACGGTGGAAAAGGGCGCTCGCCCCATGCACGGCAAGGTGACGAGGGTGCATCACCGTGGCACGGGGCTTTTCGCGGGCCTGCCGGAGGAATTCAACGTGACGCGCTACCATTCGCTCGTGGTGCGCGAGGATACCCTTCCCGCGGACTATCAGGTGGACTGCGTTGCGGATGACGGCACAGTGATGGCGCTCTCGCACCGGACGCTTCCGATGTATGGCGTGCAGTTCCACCCCGAGGCGATGCTGACCGAGTACGGCCACGAGATGCTGGAGAATTTCTGCCGCATGGCGGAGGAAAAGGGGGTGTCGGCATGAAGCGCGTCACTGTAGAATTGGAGCGATACGTTCCCGCGTCGGAGGTTTTCCACCTGGCGGCGAAGGAGCCGGGCTGCGCCTTTCTGGACTCCTCTCTCGTCAACGAGCTGGGGCGCTGGTCGATCCTGGGGCTGCGCCCCTATAAGACGCTCGTGAAGGAGCAGGACGGCAGTTTCACCGAGGATGGCGTTTCCCGCCCGGACACGGACTTTGAAACGCGGCTGGGAGAATTTCTCCGGCTGAACCGCGACGAGAACGAGACGGAGCTGCCGATCGTTTCCGGCGCCATCGGCTATTTTTCCTATGATTACGGGCGCGAGCACATGGGTGTTCCCTCCGCTGAGCAGGACGTCGAGCCGATCCCGCAGGCGCGGGTGGTGTTCTATGACTTACTGCTCATCGAGGATTGCCATGAAAAGCGCGTGTGGCTCTCCGCCTGCGGTCAGACCGAGGACGCGGAAGCGCTGCTTGCGCGCTTCCGCTGGGGCATCGAACGCGGAATGGAAGAGGGCTTCCCGGCCCTGCCCGACGCGCACGCGACAAAGCCCA
>OLGA01002656.1_pt1 | contig 12318 bp, 9 predicted proteins | sample 1604881 | NCBI WGS metagenome assembly OLGA01 (sample SAMEA3888896, study PRJEB22519) | human gut metagenome | biome: human gut; feature: human-associated habitat; material: faeces | place: Denmark | collected 2009
TGCCCATCAGCAGGAAAATCACGCCGAGGATCGTCATATAGATCAGCGTCACAAACCGTTTGCCGATCCGGCTGACCATGAGCATATAGACCGGCGCGCAGAGGAACATAGTGATCCCCACGGACAGCACCATGCTGACAAAGTCGTTGGCCATGCAGACCATATTGATAACGAGCTGGATCACGATCAGTACTGCCGAAAGCAGCACTGTGGTGATCACATCCCTGACAGACCATTTATTTGTTTCTTTCATAAACGCCTCCTTGTTTTCGATACTTTGTTTTCCAATATTGCACTGGGAATTCTGTTTATCCCGCAACTTTCTACGCCGTCCACTCCATGCTCTCGCTCTGGAGCTGCGCCATGTGGCGGAACAGGCCGTTCTTTTTCAGCAGCTCCGCGGGAGAGCCCATCTCAACCACGCGGCCGCCGGAGAGCAGGACGATCTGGTCGGCGTTCATGACGGTACGCATGCGGTGCGCGATGATGAGCACCGTCTTATCCTTGATCAATCCGGACAGCGCCGCCTGCACCGCCGTCTCGTTTTCCACGTCCAGCGAGGCCGTGGCCTCGTCCAGCAAAATCACCGGCGCGTCCTTCAAGATGGCGCGGGCAATGGAGATGCGCTGCCGCTCGCCGCCGGAGAGCCGGGAGCCGTTTTCCCCGATCAGGGTATGGTAGCCCTCCGGCAGCTTGGATACAAAGGCGTCGCACTGCGCCGCCTTCGCCGCCGCCAGCACTTCCTCGTCGGTGGCGTCCCGCTTGCCGAGGCGGATGTTTTCCATCACGGTGTCCGCAAACAGCACCACATCCTGAAATACGATGGCGTAGTTTTTCAGCAGTGCTTCACCGTCCACCGTGGACACGTCCACGCCGCCCAGCCGCACCGTTCCCTCCGCCGGGTCCCAGAAACGGGCTGCCAGCTTGGCCGCCGTGGATTTGCCGCCGCCGGAGGGGCCTACCAGCGCCGTCACCTGCCCCTGCTTTGCCGTAAAGGAAACGTCTCTTAGCACGTCCTCTTTTTCCCGGTAGGCAAAGGTCACATGCTCAAAGTGGATGTCGTAGCCATCTGGATCATATTCGGTCAGTCCGGTCATGCGCTTTTCGCTCTCGATCTCCTGCATACGCTCGATGCGCACCTCGCAGGCGAAAACCGCTGCCATGTTGGCAAACATGGAGCCGATGGGGTCATATACCCGGGTGGCGGCGATAAGGAACATCAGAAACGGGATCAGCGCCAGGTCGCCGCGGCTCATGAGCAGCACCCCCGTGAGGACGGTGGTGGCGATGCCCAGCTTCAGGAAGGACTGTGCCGCCGTGACCACGGAGCCTGTGAACAGCTCGCCCCGGATGGTGTCCTGCTCCGCCTCGTCCAGCCTGCGGTTCAGGTCAGCGATATACCGCGTCTTTTGGTTGCACGCCTTGATCTCCGGCGCGCACTCCAGCACCTCCTGCATGGCGTCGGTGGCCGCGCGGCGGGTGACGAGACCCTTCGTTATATGCCGCTTTTCCATGCGCCGGGAGAGATATACCATCAGCAGCGACGCAGGCACCACCCACAAAAGAGCCAGCGCCATCCGCCAGTCGTAAAGCAGCATGCCTGCGGAAATCAGCGCCGTGGAGATGAGCGCGCCGTGCATGGCGGGGTAAAAGTGGGAGAACGCCTTTTCCAGCGTCTCCGTATCCCCCATGATGGTGGTGGTCAGGTCGGTCAGGTCACGGTTTCCGAAGAAGGACAGCGGGAGCTGGCGCAGCACCTCCGCCAGCCGGATGCGGCGGTTGGCACTCTCCCGGTAGGTGGCTTCGTATAAGGCTCTGTATTGGATCAGAAAGGTCACAAAGAGCGCGGTGAGGGCAAGGACGCCCGCGACCAGGAAGCGCGTAAGACCCGCCCTTGGGTCGGTGTCGTTTGTCAGTGCCTCTACGATGCCGGAGAGCGCCGCGGCCAGCACGCCCACCGGCAGCATTTTGCTGATGTTGACCAGTACGGACCAGAACACGGCGGCCACATAGTCTTTTGCGCCCTTCTCCGTCATGGCGTATTTTTTGCGGATGCGTTCGATCATGCGGCACCTCCTACCTTCCACTGCGCGGCCTTTTGGTATTCCTCCCACATGGCGGCGTATACGCCGCCCTTTTCAAGAAGCTCGTCGTGCTTTCCTTCCTCGGCGATCTCGCCGTCCCGGATGACGAGGATGCGATCCATGTTCCGCACCGTGGACAGGCGGTGGGCGATCATCAGCACGGTCTTGCCCTTCATCAGCGCCTCGAAGGCCTTTTGTATCTTCGCCTCGTTCTCCGGGTCTGCAAAGGAGCTGGCCTCATCCAGCACCACGATGGGTGCGTCCTTTAAAATCGCCCGGGCCAGCGCGATGCGCTGCATCTCGCCGCCGGAGAGGTACACGCCCTTGGCGCCGATCACGGCGTCCAGCCCGCCCGGCGTCTTTTCCAGAATATCGCCGCACTGGGCAAGCTGCGCCGCGTGTAATATCTCCTCCTCCGTGGCGTCCGGCCGAGCGGTGCGGATGTTGTCGCGGATGCTTTTCTTAAACAGGCGCACCTCCTGAAAGACAAAGGATATCTGCTCCATCAGCTCCGCGGTGGGGATGCTTCGCACATCCCGTCCGCCCAGGAGCACTGCCCCTGCCTGCACATCGAAAAAGCGCGGGATCAGCCGGGCGATGGTGGTCTTGCCGCCGCCGGAGGGACCCACCAGCGCCCACGCCTCCCCCTGCGGCAGGTGGAAGCTCACATTCGTCAGCGCGGGCCTGTCCGCGCCGTCATAGGAAAAGGTGACATTCTCAAAGGAAATGCCGCTACCCGCGGGCTTGCTTCCGCTGTCCGCCGCAGGCTCGGGAAGGGGCGACTCCTTCAATATCGCCTCCAGCTTGTTCACTGCCTCGGCGGCCTCCATCTGTGCGTTGACCGCGTACATCAGCCGCTCCATCATAAAGGCAAGCTGGGGCGCGAAGAAGATGTAAAACACCAGATCGGCCAGCACCGCCCAGCCGTCTGCCGCGCCGCCGATGAGAACCATTCCCAAGGGCATGAGAAGCAGGAACATGGCGTTCAGCACCACCGTAAGCAGGGTGTAGGGCATACGGCACATCATGGCGTAGCCGCTGGCAAGGTCGCGGTAGCTGAGGATGGCGGCATGAAAGCTCTTGAAGGAGTAAACCGTCTGCTGGAATACCTTGACCACCGGGATACCCCGGACATACTCTGTGGCCTCGGCGGAAATGCGCTCTCCTGCCCGCTGGTATTCCTCAAAGAACTTCATGCCCGTCCCGGTCATCATACTCATCAGGCAGACAAGCCCGATGACCATGGGGATCAGGCAGGCAAGCCCCATGCGCCAGTCAAAGACGAAGAGCAGTCCCACCGCCAGTATCGGCGTTACGATCCCGCCCACCGCGTCGGGGATGGTGTGGGCAAGGAGCGTTTCTGTCAGCGCCGCGTTGTCGTCGATCTGCTTGCGCAGCCGCCCCGTAAGATTGGCGTTAAAGTACCCCAGCGGCAGGTCAATGAGATGGGCGACCGCCGCCTTTCGCATATTCGTCGCCACCCGGAAGGCCGCAAGGTGCGTACACATAAGTCCAGCGAAATAGATCGCCGCGCTCAGAAGTGCCGCCGCCAGCGCGTACCAGCCGTAGCGGGCAAGCCCCGCCGAAACGCCGCCTCCCGGCGTCAAAATGCCTCTGGCCGCGTACCAGACAAAGACGAACGGGAAAATACCGACCGCCGCCGAAACGCCGGACAGCCCGCAGCCCAAGACGGACAGCCACTTATGCCCTCCGGCATATTCCAGCAGCCTGCCCAGCACCGGCGGCTGCTTTTCTTTTTTCTGTTTGCTCATATTCCGTGTTCCTTTCTTAAAATATATAGGTTTGTTGGAGGATGCGCCGCATCGGTTAGAGGCAACTAACCGACAGTTATTTTTTTAAGGCTCATTCGAGCCTTAAAAGTCCGCTCCAGCCGGAGTGGAAAAAGATAGCCAGTTCATCAACGTATTTCATGGCTTCCTCTCTCGGCATATCGTGGACGATGGTTTCACACACCGCCGTAAAGTAAGCCCTTGTGATCATGTGATGAAGCTGACGAGTCATGCTCCCGGAGAGCATACCGTTTTTTCTGAGGAGGGCGTAGTATTCTTCGGATCGATCGACCTCCAGATCCACCAGCACCTCGATGAAATCCGCATAGCCCGTTCCCTCCGCCCGGCAGAGGATCAGCTTGAATTCGTCGAAATGGTCGTACATGAACGCGACAAGCTCGTGCAGGTGTTGGGTGGAAAGCTCCAGACTGTCTTTTGCTCTCCCTTCCGGGACGAGGTCAAAATAATCATCCTGTGCCGCCTTGAAGCGGGTGAGCAGCTCGCTTGCGGTCCCGCCCACAAGGTCTTCAAACAGAGCGGTCTTATCCGGGTAGTAGCCGTAGAATGCACCCTTCGTGAAGCCTGCCTCCGCGACGATTTTATTCAGAGATGCGTCCTTAAATCCTTTTTCCAGAAATTCTTTTTTTCCAATCTCAAGGATCTTCTTTTGAGTTTCCGCTCGTTCCATCTCCTACGCCTCCTGATATACCGATGGTATATACCGCTGGTATATTATAACTGAGCATATTGAGTTTGTCAATGAGAGTGACACATTTTATACTAAACACATATACCTTTGCTTGGAGGATTCGCGATATTCTTTTGCGCATAGAAGGGAGTTCATACAGCCATATATGGAATCTCCAGCGAAATGCCTGCGGCACTTCGCTGGAAAAGCACTTAAAACAGCAGCTATGGCTGATTTTTTGACTTGCCCTTCATCTCACCCATTCTATCACCGCAAAATATCCTTTGCAACGCAAATGGTTCATCGGAGTGCCGCCTGCGCGAGGCAATCTCTGACCGCTTCACGAATGGCATCGCTGGTAAATGTTGCAGATGAAACGGCATCCACATCCCAGGTCTGCGCCTCCACGATCCGGGAAGGGAGTTCATCTATTGCGAGGTCTGAGATATTTACTGTTTCACTGTGAGATAGGACATGTACAGACAATATGCTGCTCCCGTCAAACTCTACCGCTACGGTAACCGAACCAGAATAACCTTCAGCGGAAGCCGTATAAACGCCCGCCGTGTAGATGTCTCCCGATTTGCCGCATCCGGCGCACAGCAGCAGCGCACCCACCAGCACGGAGAACAGCACTGATTGCACCCCTTTTTTCATGTGTTTGAACCTCCTGTTTTTTTGTTCTGCTCCGTTATCCTGAAGGGAAGGCATACCGGAACATTTAATACCGGATGTGTAATGACCTCCGCTTCTATATCAAAGATTTCCCGCAACGCCTGCTGGGTAATAACCTCTTGCGGCGTACCGGCGCTGTGTAGTATCCCGTCTTTGATCGCCACCAAATAGTCGGAAAACATGATGGCATGATTTAAATCATGAAGAACCATTACGATGGTAACACCATTTTCCCGGTTGAGGCGGCGCAGAAGGTACAATATATCCAGTTGGTGCGAGATGTCCAAATAGGTCGTGGGTTCATCCAGAAACAGCAATCCTGTTTTCTGCGCCAACGCCATGGCGATCCATGCCCGCTGTTGTTGACCTCCCGAAAGCCTCTCCATTTCTCTATGTTCAAGAGAACTCATGCCTGTACTGGCAAGAGCCCACTGGATGATCTCCCGATCCTTTTCGCCGAGACCGCTTAGCGCCGACCTGTAAGGAAAACGCCCGTATTCCACAAGGTCGCCGACTGTGATGCCGGCAGGGGCTTGTGCTCCCTGCGGCAGCAGCGCAAGTCTCTGGGCAACACGCTTTGTCGGCATTTCGTGGATCGCTTCGCCATCAAGGTATACTGCGCCGGAATCCGGGGAAATGATCCGGCACAGTGTCTTCAGTATGGTGGATTTTCCAGAGCCGTTGGAGCCTATCAAGGTGGTTATGCTGCCTTCAGGGATTTTTAAGTCAAGTCCCCTGAAGACGGCCTCCCCGTTATATCCGGCAGACAAACCCTTTGCCTGCATACGTGAAAGCATAGACGTCCTCCCTTAAAAATACCTGCGGAGCAGGAACAGAAAATACGGAGCCGAAAGCACGGAGATCACGATACCAACCGGGATCTCCCTCGGCTGAAAGGCAGACCGTCCCAGCGTGTCTGCCAAAAGCAACAACAGTGCCCCCAGCAGCATGGAGGCAGGTATGAGGGCGTGGTGTCTGCCTCCGATCAGCCTTCGTGCCATATGCGGCGCTACCAGTCCCACAAAACCGACCCCTCCGCTGACGGCAACGCAGGCAGAGGTAAGAGCCACCGATGCAATCAGGAGCAGTCTCAACTCCCTCTCTACGGCTATCCCCAGAGAAATGGCAGTATTCTCTCCTAAGAGGAGAATATCCAATATGTTCGACTTTGTAAGAAGAAAAGGAACCAGTATGAGCATATAGGGCAACAGGGCAAGAACCTGATGCCAGCTCGTTCCCCAAATATTTCCTGCCAGCCATCTTGCCACGAGCTGATAGCTGCTGTTGTCCATGTTCGCGGCCATGATCAGCATAAACGAAGAAAATAGGGACGCAAGACCGATGCCGCCCAACAGAAAATATATTGGGAGGAGTTTTCCGTTCCTCTTTGCAAAAAGATACAGCAGTCCCGTTGTGCAAAGCCCGCCCGCTATGGCAAATATCGGCTGGTATGCCATGGTACGTATATGCAGCGCAGGGAAAAATGTCAGGAACAGCATAACGGCAAATCCCGCCCCTGCGTTTATGCCCAATATTCCCGGATCGGCCAGCGGATTCCCCGTGACAGTCTGCATGACGCATCCGGCAAGTGCCAGACCCATCCCACATAGAACGGCGAGGACGATTCTCGGAACGCGAAACTGCGCTACGACTACGGAGGCTCCATCCGTATGTGGTTGGAATATGCTGTGAACCGCAGTCGAGAAGGGAATTCTTGCGTAACCACTGTTAACGGATAAGATAGCCGCAGCCACAATCAGGAAAAGAAGACCGTTGAGGATAAGGAGCTGTCTGGTTTTCTTTTTCATAAGACCATGCCCTCCTTCCTGAACGTAAGCGCAAAAAAGACGGGCACGCCGAGGATGGATACCAGTGTGCCGACAGGCGTATCAAAAGGGGCGTTTATCATGCGCGCCGCAATATCCGACAGCACCAGCACAACGCCGCCCATGAGCGCAGACACGGGAACCAGCCTGCGGTAATCACCGCCCACAAGAAGTCGGGATATATGCGGCACGATAAGGCCGATAAATGCGATGCCTCCCACGAGCGATACACTGGCTCCCGCAAGCAGCAACACCACAAGCATACCGAAAAGCCTGACCGTGCGGACATTTACGCCCAAGCTAGCGGCGCTTTCTTCTCCCAGTGCCAGCGCTGATAGCCGGCTCGATAAAAGCAAACCAAGCGCACTGGCTGAGAGAATCACCGGGGATAGCATTTTCAATCTTTGCCATGTCACACCGGACAAACTTCCCGCGCTCCAGAAAGAAAGGGCTTTCACGATTCCAAACGCCAGAGAAACCGCCTGACTCAACGCAGTAAGCAGGGCTGATACAGCAGCGCCTGCCAGAATGAACCGGAAAGATTCGGCTCTATGTTTGCCGGCGCCGAAACCATAGACCATGAATACCGCAAGAGCGGCTCCGGCAAAGGCGGCGCATGTTTTCACGATGTCTGGTGCGGCGGGAAACAGAATTGCGGACAGTGCAACAAAGAAACCGGCTCCCGCATTGATCCCCAGAAGGCCGGCGTCCGACAGGGGGTTTCTGGTAATTCCCTGCATCACAGCGCCGGAGAGAGCGAAGGCCATTCCTGTCAGCCCGGCAGCCAGCGCCCTGGGCGTACGCATTTCCAACATAATCATTCCAACACCAGAAGCCTTAGCGGGGGACATAACCGTTTCCGCAAAGACCTTGAAGCTACCGCCAGCAATGCCGGTGCAGACGGAGAGACTCATTGAGAACCCAAGCAGCAGCACCAATGCGGCAAGAATAATCAGAAAAGCCGGCGCGGATCGTTTGTATCGCCCTTGTCTCTGCGATATTCCCGCAACCGCACCTGTTCCCTTACTCAACATCCCCATGGTTCAGAATCGCGTTTGCGAGTTTTTCCAAATAGAGTTCCTTCCCCATCGCCGTAAAAGCCATATTATACTGATCCTCATTGATACCAAAGTAAACGTTGCCGGCTTTGACCGCTTTCATATTCTTCCACACGGCAAGGTCCCCCGTGTCTCCAGCTCTGCCGTCGTCGCTAAAAAAGAAGATGTGATCTGCATCGATCAGGGAAAAGTATTCCGCATCGACCACTTCACCCCAGACATTCTCCGGTACGCCGGCTGATGGTGTGAGTTTCAGCTCATCGTAGACAAGCTCACCCGGCCCGCCGCTGCGATAGATGTAATAGGAACCAAAATGAACGGAATTGGCCTCCAATACAGCAAAGGTTTCGTCCCCAATCATATCCCTGATTCTCGCCGCAAGCTCCGCAGCTTTGGCGTCGTAGTCGGCAAGCCATTTTTCTACGGCTGCTTCTTTATCAAACCACTGCCCCAGTTGCTTAAATCTTCCGCGCCAGTTAACATAGCTTATGTCATCGTCGATCATGACCGTGGGAGCAATAGCCGCGAGTTGTTCATAAACCTTCTCGTGGCGAATATTCATAATGATCAGATCAGGCTTTAACTCCGCGATCTTTTCGAGGTTCAGGTCTCCGGTAGAAGAAGACCCGGAGTAATTGCCGACAACCTCAATCCCTCTTTCGGCAAAAAGCGTTGCCAGATGTTTGGGGACAGACACCCCATCGAACATACTGGTATTAGCCGAGGCAATTACCTTCATATCCAGAATAAGAAGTTCCTCTGTCAAGCCAGCTACATCAACGATGCGCTGTGGATTTGCCGGGATGGCAACCTCGCCCTTCATATCCGTTACCGTGACGGTATCCGAAACCGATCCCTGCGGCGCGGTATCCGTTCCAGCACAGGCTGCAAGAGCAAACACAAGCACAAGGCACAACATGAGCATTGCGGATTTTTTCATTCTGATGACCTCCTGAGTAATAAATCTTTAGTTAGAGCAAGCTAACCAACGGGCGCGCATAGCGAAATAACAGAACAGCTGAGTCTTTTAACCGTGTGGGGTTAACCTTTTCTAACCGCCTACCATTATACAGTCGGCGAAAGGAAAAATCCCCCCGAAAACGCCATGTCTTTCCCCTAAAGCGCCATGATGCTCAGTGCAGTAATAGAATAATTCATAAAGCTATGCTATAATCAGAATCATTACTCAATAGACAAACCGAAATTTATGGAGGTGTTTTTTTGCGAGTATACAAAAGCAAAGAAGAACTCAAAGCTGAAATCAATAAAACTTTTGAAAAATATATTTCGGAGTTTGATAGCATACCAGAAGCCTTAAAAGATAAGAGGGTTGATGAGGTTGACCGGACCCCGGCAGAAAACCTTGCCTATCAGGTGGGTTGGACAACATTGGTTCTTAAATGGGAGGAAGATGAAAGGAAGGGGCTTCAAGTAAAGACGCCGTCGGACGAATTCAAATGGAACCAACTTGGCGAGCTGTATCAGTGGTTCACGGATACCTACGCTCATTTGTCTCTTCAAGAGTTGAAAGCCGAACTGAAAGAAAATGTCAAGTCTATCTGCGCAATGATTGATTCGCTCAGTGCGGATGAATTATTTAAGCCGCATATGAGAAAATGGGCTGATGATGCTACAAAAGCAGCTGTATGGGAAGTTTACAGGTTCATTCACGTTAATACTGTTGCTCCTTTCGGAACTTTTAGAACTAAGATCAGAAAATGGAAAAAGGCGGCGCTGTAACTTCCGGTTCATCAAGCCAATATGCCCTTAAAACACGAGCGGCGGGACAGCCTTTATCTGTCCCGCCGCTCTGCTTTTTCAGCGGTCAAAGTTTCAGATAACGATACGGTTCCAGTCGTGCCATTATTGAGCGCTTACCTTGGCGGCAGGCGGCTGCTTCGTCCGCCTCGCGCTCACAGTTGCGCGAGGCACAGCTCATCAATCTCTCGATAGGGGATCTCCTGTTTCTTCCGTGGGAAGGGATTTTCACCCAGCAGCGCCATGAACTGCGCCGCCATCTCACTCCGCCTAAGCTCCGCTGCATCGATCAGGTGATACTGCTCCTCTCCCACGCATGCGCTTTGAAACACACAGCGCGCCTGCTTCTCGCCTCCCGCCAGCTTGTCCAAAATCCATGGAGTGCTCGTCCTACCCTCTTAGGGGCAACAGGCGTCCAGCAGCCACCCCGCAACGCGAAGAGAGCGCAGGTCAGACAGCGTATGAAAACACCCGCTTTCCCCATCTTACCACGCCGAGATACTTCTTTAAGTTCTTATCCACCCACGGCGTATTCTGCGCGGTGGCGTAGAAGTCGGTCAGGAACATATTGACCACCATGAGGATAGCCACCTCTCGTTTTTTCACCTGCATGGACAGATCTTTATAGTAATTTTGAAACTTGTCCGCCGAGGTATCATAATTCGTATCTGTCCTTCTCCTTCTTCATTCCTTAAGGAAGCCCTCCCTGCACGGGGGAGAAAGATGCCTTTTTCAATAATTGTGACAGCGGCGATGCTTGCTCATGACTCCGCCACAGCCTTCTACATGTATTGACTTCATCTCTCCATCTATCCAGTGACTGCTGTCCGCTTCTCTCGGGCCTTCTGAATAAAATAAATCAGAAGGATAATGCCGATTCCTGCAATATCCGTCAGCGTCCCTGGATCGATCAGCAGCAATCCGCTGGCTATCAGCACGATGCGCTCCAAAAGGTTGCACGGAGCCTTGAAGAAGCCGGAAGATCCGGAAGCAAGACCGACCATTCCGATAAACGCCGTTACAACAGCCTTGATCGCCATAAGAACAAAAACACCTGTCGAAAGATTGTTCACATTAACAAGGACCAAGATCGGGTTCAGAACAAACATATACGGCACGATATATGCTGCGATCCCGAGACGTGTCGCCGTAAAGCCGGTCTTCATCGGATTGGAGCCGGCAATACCGGAGCCTGCGAACGCGGCCAGCGCAACGGGCGGGGTGATGTCCGCAACGATGCCAAAGTAGAACACGAACATATGCGCGGCGAGCTTAGGCACACCGAGGGCAACCAGCGCGGGCGCAGAGATCGTAGCCTGAATGATGTAGTTCGCGGTGGTGGGAACGCCCATACCGAGAACGATAGAGCAAAGCATGGTGAAAATCATAGTAAGCCAAAGACTGCCGCCGGCCATCGCAACAAGACCGTTCGCCATCTTCAGGCCAAGACCGGTCATCGTAACGACACCAACTATAATACCGGCGCAGCCGCACGTAATGGCAACAGAGATCGCGCTCTGCGCACTATCTGCCAAGCCCTGAACAAACATCTTGGCAAACTTTGCAGCATCGAACTTCTTCTCCTCGCGGACAATGTTGATGATCCAAATAAACAGGCAGGAAATAATGCCCCAGATGGCAGCCTTCATTGCAGAGCTTCCCGTGCAGAGCAACGCAACGATCACGATCACCGGAAGGATCATGTACCAGCCGTCCTTGATGAGCTGCTTAGCAACGGGACGCTGCTCCTTCGGCAGGCCAAGAAGACCACGCTTGAGCGCCTCAAAGTGAACGTTCGTGAAGATGCCGGTAAAATACAGCAGCGCAGGAATACAGGCCGCCAGCGCTATCGTTCCGTACGAGCAGCCGATGTACTCGGTCATGATGAACGCGGCCGCGCCCATGACCGGCGGCATAATCTGGCCGCCCGATGAAGCAACCGCCTCGACCGCGCAGGCCTCCTCGCTCTCATACCCGGCGCGCTTCATGAGCGGAATGGTGAACGTGCCGGTCGTCACGACGTTTGCCACCGGCGAGCCGGAGATGCAGCCCATCAGCAGGCTGGACACGATCGCCGTCTTGGCCGGGCCGCCTCTGCGGCTGCCGGTCAGCGAATACGCAATGTCAATGAACATCTGCCCGCCGTTGCACGCGTTCAGGAACGCGCCGAACAGAACGAACAGGACGATAAACGTACTGCTGATGCTCATCGCGTTGCCGAACACGCCGTTTTCCGAGTAGCAGAGCACGGAAATGATGCGGTCAATGGAATATCCCTTGTGATACAGGATCCCCGGCAGCCACGGGCCGACCTTCGCGTAGATCAGGAACACCAGCGCCGTGATCATCAGGAACTTGCCGGTGGACCGGCGCGTGGCCTCCAGTACGAGCAAAATCAACAGCACGCCGAAGACCCGTTCGATGGTCGACAGTGACGGC
>OLGA01002669.1_pt1 | contig 12286 bp, 9 predicted proteins | sample 1604881 | NCBI WGS metagenome assembly OLGA01 (sample SAMEA3888896, study PRJEB22519) | human gut metagenome | biome: human gut; feature: human-associated habitat; material: faeces | place: Denmark | collected 2009
CTTGTACTATTTTTTCGCAACAGCAGCCCTTTTTATTTTGCAGAACACATTTCCTTTAATTCGTCCACATCAAAATGGTATGCCTTGTTACAGAACTGGCATTTTACTTCAATCGCTTCACCATCGTTGATAATATCGTCCAAATCTTTTTTGCTCAAGGTTGAGATTGCACGGGAAACGCGCTCTTTGGAGCAGTCACACTGGAATGCTGCCGGGAGTGTATCCGTGATCTCTAGTCCAAAATCACCCAGAATGATCTCTAAAATCTGTTCCGGCGTATTGCCCTCTTCCAGCATCTCAGTCACAGATGCAATCTCGCTGATTTTTTTCTCCAGTGCATCCACAACTTCATCCGGGGTAAATGGCATCAGCTGAATGATAAATCCACCTGCCTGCTTTACAGAACCGTCCACATCTACTAAAACACCCAGTCCTACTGCGGAAGGAACCTGTTCTGAAGTTGCAAAATAATAGGTTAAATCCTCTGCGATCTCTCCGGTCTGAAGTGCGATTTGTCCTACATAAGGCTCTTTTAAGCCCATATCCTTGATCACACTCATGACGCCAAGTCCAAGTGCCCCGCCTACGTCTAATTTTCCCAATGCATTTGGCGGCAGTTCCACATCTGCCACTCTCGGAAATCCCTTGACATGTCCTGCGGAATCTGCTGTCACGGTCAGTCCCTGCGCCGGTCCCTGACACTGGATCTGTACTGTGAGAAGATCCTTCTCACCCTTCATCATGGTTCCCATCATGGCCGCACCAGATAATAATCTACCCAGAGCTGCTGTGATCACCGGGCTTGTGTTATGGTCTTTTCTTGCCTCTTCCACAATGTTTTTGGATGTGATTGCAAATGCGCGGATGGAATGATCTGCCGCAGTTGCTCTTACAATATAATCGTTCATGTTTTTCCTCTTTTCCTGTTATTTTATATTAGGCAATTGCGAACCCCCTCATAATCTTTTTTCAATTGTTCAAAATTAACAAAAACATTCAAGACACGCTCTCGCTACGTGTCGCTCGCAGCGGTACTAAGAAGCCAGGCACAACTTTCCGTTGTACCAGCCTTCTAAGTACCAATCGAACTTGTTCGATTTTGGCTCACCCAGTGTCTTTCATGTCTTTTGTCAATTTTTCACAATTCAATTTAGGTTTTTATGGGTTTCGCAATTACCTATGTTATTCTATATTTTCTGTTATATCATGTGCAAAGGCTGCACATGATCGACATTCGCCGTTCGCCGAATGCATAAATGCATTCTTCTCACTTGCGCTCATTATATCATATTCCTTAAATCACCTTCGGTCTTGCAATGATATACATGCGCTCACTCTCTGCCGTCACCGGATCATGGGTAAACGCGTCATACGCTGCCACAAACTCCATGCCTGCCTGCAAAAGCAGCTCTTTCACCTGCTCTAATTCGTAGGCTTTCTGATAATGAAGTTCCTCGTATTTCCGATAGAGGTCACTTTCCTCCCGGATAAAAAGCGTCAGGTCATACTCATTGACCATCTCATCCTCATAAAAATAGTTTTCCCAGATGAAACTGCTCTCTTCCCGGTTTTCACTGATGGTGCATTCTCCCATCAGATCCCGGTATTTATGCACGGTGTTCAAATCAAAAATAAACACACCGTCCTCTGCGAGATATTCTTTTACCAGTTCAAATACTTTTTTCAGATCTTCCGGTTCCAAAATATAGTTCATCGAATCGCAGACACTTACAATTGCCCGGATATTTCCAAACAATTCCAGCTCCCGCATATCCTGAAGAAGATATAAAATATCATTCCGCTCTTCTTCCTCCTGGCGCTCTCCTGCGATCTCTAACATTTCGGCAGAATTGTCCACTCCCACCATATCATAGCCTGCATCTGCCAAAAGCCTTGTCATTTTTCCAGTACCACAGCCGAGTTCCACCACGGTGCCATCTGTCACCTGATACTCCTTTAACAGACTGATAAGATATCTGCTCCACTCCTCATAAGGTACATTATCCATAAAAAGATCATATACCTGTGCAAAACTGCTGTATGCTTCCAATGTTTTCTCTCCTTGATTATTTTTTCACGAACCCTTATACTACAAGTAGTATTTTAAAGTGAGGTTTTTTATGCCCGAGAATTACGACCATTATATCACAAAAAACATAAAAGCATTATATAAACGGCGACTTTTTTCACCAATTGTATATCTGATCATTGTGATCGTCCTATGGCATGTATTTTCACTGACGGATCTTTTATTTCCGGTGCATCTGACGGATGATGTCCCACTGGAATCCGCCTACCGCAATGACGCTGCCAACATGCATACCACACTGACAGATTTAAAATTCACCGGATACACCAGAAGCAACTTTGCCGGGACTTCCGGTTATTATTATTACACAATCCGGAATGATGAATGTATCATCGTACTGCTTTCTCCTTCTACCTGTGAAGAAGGGCTTCCTTCCATTGATGAAGTAAAATTGACGGGAAAAATCAAAAAGTCCTCTGAATCTTTCCATGCACTTTTAAAAAATATGGCAGAAGATTTAAGCTGGACAGAAAGCGGTATTCAGAGTAAGGTATCCGGATATTATATCAGTGAACCGGATTACAATCGTACCATAAATACGATTCTTTTTACGAATGCAAAAATACTAATTATAAGAAAAACCGCCAAATTCAGAGCATACTCAAAAATAGGTATTCCGCAGAAAATACCCACTTCATTTTTTCGCAAGCTCAAGGAAACTCCACCAACCATTCCGAATAGCTATGGGACTTTGATTTGCTTTGCAATCTTATCCATGGTTAAATGCCTTATATGAAGTTCCTGTTCGTTAGGTCAAATGTTTGCCGCAAGCTTCCTTCAGATTTCACCTTGCGATGAACACCCTTGCTCTTGGCTATGTAATTCCCGCTATTAGGGCTTACTCGGGACTTGCACCCGTTAGATAATGCTCATGCCGAGCGTACAAAGACAAAGGGCTGGACTCCAAATCTGGAATCCAGCCCTTTGACGCTCTTTTCATTATCTGTTTCTATAGCAGACGATGGTGTCAGTCATTGCCCCAATTACCGCTTCCCCAAAAGCCTTCGTATTCAGTACCCTTGGTCTTCTCCTCGTTGACCACATTAAAGTTGTCGATACATTCTCCATCGGTACTTCCTTTGTGTACGCTCGCCGTTACGATGCCTTCGTCGCAGAGGGCCTCAAGCTGTATCACATTTATTTCTGGAGTTATATAGTTCTTCTTCATTTTGCGTAACTGTTATTGTTGTCTTATCTGATTATTATCTTCTTTCCGTTCACTATATACATTCCCTTAGGCAATCCCTCCAGACTGCAACTGCGGCGCACCATCTGTCCGTTTATGTTGAACACGCCGTCTATGCCGCGCTTATAGGATGTGCAGTCGGTGCTGCCGTGTATGTCGTTGATGCCTGTGGTGCTGTCTTCCACTCCGTCGATGAGCAGCGAAACTTGGCTCAGTTTTCCTCCAGCAGACGCATTGTCTGTCAGCTCAAACCAGCAGCGGAACGCCTTCAGTCCGTATGAATACTGTTTGCCATTCTCGTTGTGTGGCACCTGTATCAGCTTTCCCTTATACATGAAGTAGTCGCCGTTGAGGTCGTCTCTGCCCTCGATTATCTTGTTCTTACCGTTTTCGTCTTTGTAGTATGTCTTTGCCATAGTGCCTTTGCAGACCATCGTGCCATGACCACCGCCGGTGGCAGAGAAGGTTGTTGTTGACTCCCATTTGGTGTTTAACTTCTTCAGATTCTCCCTGTCGAGCGACACCATCGTGATGTCGTAGTGGTTGGCATTGATGGTCTTCGTCAGTCGGTTGTTTTCGTTCTTAGACGGCTTGTAGTCTTTATCCAGCCATTCGCTGTTGTCCTCGCCCTCTGATGTGTAGAAGTGTTCTACGGTGTAGGGTGCCGACTTCACCTGTGTGTATGGCGGGAAGACGATATATGGCTCGAATGCTGTTACCATCACGTCATCGTCGTTCTTTGGCTCCACGGTCACGAACTGTACGCTGTTTTCTGTCAGTGCCGCAAGCTTTGCCACCTTCACGGCATCTCCGAACGTACGCTTCATCTGTCCCCATGTCAGGTTGACGGGCAGTATGAGCGAGTTCCACATATTGTCGTTCAGCTTGCGGTTCAGATGCAGCACGCTGTTCTTGTATTCGTCTTTAGCCTCTGTCAGATAGCGCAGGTCGGTAGATTCCTCGTCGAGAATCAGCTCCGGGTTGCGTCGCGGTCCGGCATAAAGCAGCTTGAATTCGTCCACGGCGGTCAGCTCGTTGGCGTCAGCCTCCGACTTGGTTGTAGAATCTACGTAGAAGCCTATGCGGAGCGTAACGGGATTCTTGTCCGATATTTCGTTCCCATCCAGGGCTTTGTCGAGACATATCTGCACCTGGTTTTCATACTTTCCCTCGAAGAAGGCATGTCCGATACCGGCTTTATCGTATGTATTGCCAAGCGTCTCGGCATCAGCCTGACTGATACCGTTGAGGGTTGCTGTTGAGAATTTTTCGTTAATCGGATTGCCGTGGGCATCGACCACTGTAATGAACAGGTTTGCAAGCGGTTTGCCGTTCGTAGTGATGTTCTCCGAGCTGTTCGCTGTGCTGAATCCGTTGCATCTCAGCAGGTACCATCCTGCCTTGTGTACCTTCACGTCCTGATGGAATGTGAAGCCGCGCAAGCCTTTGGTGTAGCAGTAGAAATACTGGCCGTGGTCGCGCTGATGAGCTTCTGTATAGTGTACCCAGCTATTGGAACCTGTACTCTGTAGCTTGTCATGCGTCTTATACATATTTTCGTCTCCAAAGTGCACGTGAATTTCCCAGTCTTCTGGCAATTTATTATCTTTACCTGTGATGGTCCATTTTGTAGCATCCGCATCATTTGCTCTGAAATCCGGACATGCAATAAGGAAAGAGGCATCGACAGGCGACTTCATATATGCAGGGTTTGTGTTGAAGAGCAGGTAATACTCATTCTTTGTAATGACCTTCCACTCCTGGTTCTCGTATTCCGAGGTGCCCACCTGTGCTAAAGCTTTCTGATAATTGCAAAGTTTGTTCTCGTTGTTCGGATAAGCTGTGAGATATCCAAGTTGTTTGGTTTTACCGATTTTGACGAGATATACCTTGTTCGTTTCAGAATAGCCACTTGCCTTTTCAAAACTGACAACATTATTCTCTTCTTCTGTTATGTCCATATACACATCTGAGCTTTTGATTCCCAAATATGCATGTTCTACAGAACCTTGCAACTTGCTCTCCAGATGATACGTTCCTTCTGAATCGCTAATCAATTCCATATAAATGGAATGTGGTGAAACATTTAGCGAGGCATGGGTTCCCCACATACCGCCAACGCTCAGAAACTTTTTGGCTCCGACGTTATACAGACACACAATCTTATTTCCGTCGGTTTCATTTGTGTGATTATTTGTACAAATTGCTGGCGAAGGATCAATGCCATAAAGTTTGTCAACACCTCCAATAGTATTTTCTGTTCCGTTGCTTTCCGTCGCTTTATTTTGTGCCGAGGCTACAGTAGCATTTGCAGCCATCAGTATTGCGGCAAAAGCAACAGCCGCCATGTTTCCTTTTGCCTTGGCAAAAGAAAGCAGATAACTTTTACTCATCATAATTTATTAATCTCTTTTGTTGATTTTTTTCTAAAAATACTTATTCATTCAAATGTGTCAATTGTGACAGTTATGCTGTTGTCCTGATACGAAACGACTGCAAAGATATGAAAAAAAATATTTATGATAAAATTCCCCCCCCCTGCCGCTATTGTTATTTGTAATTTATTAACACTTTTTATCTAATAAAAATTGGATACGTTAATTAATCAAATAGTCCCTTAAAAAGGGGATAATCGAGTTCTTTGACATCGTTGAAAATAGTCTTCATGATGAACAATAGTCACGAGACAAGAATTTGCAAGTGGCTGATTTACAGCGACTAAAATCGTGTTTTGGGGAATTGGTAACGGCAACCACCAGAAAGGATACATAAAAAGGTCCCACAGATTTCACAGATTTCCACAGATTTATTTTTATTTCAAAAAGATCTGTGTAATTTGTGGAACTTTATAATCTCTGCGAGGTTTATCTAAGATCTGTGTAAATCTGTGAAATCTGTGGGACTTAAAAAAACAACGGTCTATATGGGAACTATGCAAATCTGTGGGATTTTATGATATCAGCAAGAGTCTTTATAATCTCATCAAAACTATGGTGAAATCTGTGGGACTTTTCCTAAAAAATAAACCGTATCAGCGCAGTCAACAGACTTTTCAGGTGGAAATATTCGTGAAAAAACAATGTCTTGCGTATAAATTGACGAATTGAGCGAAAAATTACCGATTATTTTACATGATTTTTTATAAAAATATGCTACATTTGTAAATGTTTTTTAACTTATGTAAGTTCTTTTAATGATTTTGAAGTTCTTTAATTATCAAATATTAATAACTATGAAGAAAAAACAAATGAAAGCAAGTTTGTTACTTGTGTCTTTATTGACGGCTGGTTTCTTGGTAACCGGGTGTACAAATGACGATTATGATTTTGACCAGATTGATGCTACAATGGGATTTGGTGGTGGTGAATTGGAAATACCTGCCAGTTCTACCATGAACATTCCTTTGTCTGATATTCTGGAACTCGAAGAGAATGGTAGTGTGAAGATTGCCGCAAACGGTGATTATCTGTTCCAGTTGACAGGTACTGATGCTACTACAGCTTCTCCTAAGATTTCTCCTATTCACTTGACGGGTAGATCTTATACCAATACGATTAACTTGAGCACCAGTTCTGCTGCCAAGGGTACCCGTGCTGCTGGTACTCATCTCAGTTTTGTCTCTCCTAAGCAACAGATGTTCGTATATAATGGTACGGATGCTGCTGTGAAGAGTCTGAAGAGTGCTGAGGTGAAGGACGACGGCATCGAGCTGATTGTGAACCTCGCGCTCAACGGTCTTTCTTCTGCCATCAACACGATAGATAAGGCAACCATCAACCTTCCTGGCTATCTGCAGATTTCATCTGTCAATGGTAATGGCAATGGCGTTCCTATGGTCAACGGCTCGAAGATTACCGTGGAGAATGTCTCTACAAGAAGCGCCCTCCAACTCACCATCAATGCTAAAAAACTGGATTTCGCAAATCAGGATGCTTATGGTAAGGTTGTCATCGGCGATAATGGCTCTATCCAGATGGATGGTTATTTCGATCTCGGTATTGAGGCTAATATAACGGGTGTTCCTACATCTGCACTGTCCATCGGTGCCAACGTGACAGTCAATGATATTACCTTGAAGTCTGCTACCGGTATCTTCGACCCAGAAATCAATATCTCAAGCTTGGGTGATGTAGCTGTGACAGGCGTTCCTGACTTCCTTTCAGAAGATGGCGTAAGAGCAGACCTGGATAATCCTCAGATTATTCTTTCTATCAAAAATAATATGGATGCAGCGGCGAAGGTGAGCGCAAAGGTGATTTCTACCAAGAACGGTCAGGACTTGGCTACCGTACAACTCCCTGAGATGCATATCTACAAGACTACCGTTACGCCTGTGACCAAGATCTGCATCTGCCGTCGCAAGACTGCAGAACTGACTGCTCAGTATGGTGCTGCCAATGTATATGAGGTGAGCAACCTTGCTACACTTATCAACCAGCATATTCCAGACCACGTACAGATTACCAATGTAGAGGCAAAGGCTGATCTCAGTCAGGAAATGACTATCGAGTTCGGACACAATTACAGTGTTGAGCCAAGTTATGAGGTCTATGCTCCGTTGGCATTTGCCGAGGGTGCTGTTATCGAATATGCAGATGATTTCGACGGTTGGAATGATGATTTGGATGAACTGGAATTGGCAGAGGGTACTTATCTGCGTCTTACTGCTGATGCACAGAATCTGGTTCCTGCTACCCTCATCGTAGAAGCAACTCCACTCGGAGTGAATGGTGCAGACATCAGCAACCAGATAGAAGTGAATATCAAGCAGGGTACTGTGAAGGCATCTGCTGATGGTGTCAAAGCCGAGACTTCTCCGCTGGAAATCGAACTCCGTGAAAAGGTAAAGGGCGCATTGCAGAAACTCGACGGACTCTCTTATAAGGTAAAAGGTAAGGCAAGCCATGATGGAACTACCGTGACCGGCATCAACCTCAACTCTGAGAAGCATACCCTGAAGTTGGAAAACATCAAGGTGAAACTCGTGGGTAAGGTGATTGGTAACTTCAATTAATGACAGAGAGTAGTAACAGAATAATAACACACATAAAAGACAAAGAAAATGATGAATAAAATATATAAGCATGTCTTGGTTGCCTCTCTGCTCATGATGGGTGGCACCGCAATGGCTCAGACGCTCAATTCCGCTTACTTTACTGACGACTACAAGTTCCGTCACGATATGAACCCGGCTTTTGAGAACAAGCAGAACTATATCACTATCCCTGCTTTGGGTAATATCAATGTCAACCTGCAGGGTAACTTCGGTTATAAGGATGTTGTACTGAACAATCCGATGTACGGACAGGAGGCGGGTGCCAAGAAGATGACTTCCTTCATGAACCCTTATATCTCTGCCGATGAGGCGCTGAAGGGTTTCAGCAAGAGCAACAACCGCATACAGGGTGATGTAGGCATCGCCATTCTTTCTGCTGGTTTCAAGGGTTTTGGCGGTTATAATACCATCGAGGTGAATGCCAAGGCATCTTTCGGTGCTTCCCTGCCTTATGAGTTGTTTGAATTTGCCAAGAACACGGGTAACCAGAATTATGAGATTGGTGATGTGAGCATGATGGCTCGCTCTTATGCTGAATTAGCATTGGGTCACTCTCATCAGATCAACAAGAAACTCCGCATCGGTGCTAAATTGAAGTTCCTCTTCGGTGTGGCTGATGGTGATGTTCGTCTGGAAAACCTGCGTGCTGACCTTTCTGGTACTGACAAGTGGACCGTTTCCGGCAAGGCGAATGCACAGGTTTCCATGAAGGGCTTTACTTATAAGACTTCCAAGGATAAATATAACAACCCTGACAAGGGCGAATATGACAAGATTGATGATGTAGATGTTGATGGCGCAGGATTGGGCGGCTTCGGTATGGCGCTTGACCTCGGTGGTGTCTATAAGTTGAACGATAACCTGACCCTGAGTGCTTCTGTTCTCGATTTGGGTTTCATCAACTGGAGCAACAATATGAAGGCTGTGAATAGAGCTGAGAGCTTTGAGTTCAATGGTTTTCATGATACTGCGGTAAGAGAAAACAGCGGTTCTACCATTGACGACAAGATAGATGATTACGGTGATCAGATAACCGACTTCGTCAACCTGAAGGATTTGGGCGATAAGGGTAGTCGTACCACCAGTTTGGCAGCTACGCTCAATCTCGGTGCCGAGTACAGTTTGCCTTCTTATGACAAGTTGTCTTTCGGTTTCCTGAGCAGCACCCGTATCAATGGTGACTATACCTGGAGTGAGGGCCGATTGAGTGCCAACTGGAAACCATTGAAGTGGTTGGATGGTGGTGTCAACTTTGCTGTCAGCAGTTTTGCAGCCAGCATGGGTTACGTCCTGAACATCCATCCTAAGGGTTACAACTTCTTCATCGGTATGGATCACATCTTGGGTAAGACCAGTAAGGAGTTCATTCCTCTCAGTTCCAATGCCAGCATCGCTGTGGGTATGAGCGTTGCCTGGTAACAGACGAATCAAACAGCAAAAAGGCGGTATCTATCAATGAAAGATACCGCCTTTTTTAAGCTATTGAGAGCAAAGCCAAGCTTGCTTGAACTTTGTCGAGTGCAGCCAACTTTCTCAAAGAGAAAAAGGGCATGGAAAAAGCAGTGGAGCCCTCCTTATGAAGGAGTGACGGGGTGGTTGGACAAACCCCTCTTTCGAAGAGGGGGCAGGGGAGTCGAAAAAAATAGTTAAATCCCTTGAAATCTTTGGCAGTTTAAATAAAAAGCCGTAATTTCGCAAAAATTAAACGTTTAATCATGATGATACTATCCGTCAAATTTTTATAAAATCATTTGTTTATGTCTCGATTGATAATAAAAAATATAGGCCCCATTAAAGATGTTGATATAAAACTTAATAAGGTTAATGTTTTTATTGGTCAGCAAAGTAGTGGAAAAAGTACCATTGCCAAAATAATAAGTTTCTGTTCTTGGTTGGAAAAAAAAGTTCACAATGAAGAAATGTTTTTTGGTAAAGGAAAGGAAGCTTTTGCCCGTTTACAAGCTTATCACCATCTTCAGTCCTATTTTGGGGAGGACTCTATGATTTGTTATTTAGGAGAGAACATCGCCTATGCATACAATCTTCCTTCAGATAAGACTTTTCCTGATCCAGGATGGGAGTATGATTCTGTAGAGCATCTAACGGATAAGGAAATTTTCTTATATCCTAAATCGAAGGTCATAAATCCGAAGGTTATATATATACCAGCGGAACGAAACTTTGTATCTGTAGTTCCCAATCTCCAAAAATATGCAGAGAATGACGATAACCTGATGGATTTCTTATTGAGTTGGCAAGAAGCAAGAAAGAAATATTCATCTACACACAAGTTGTCGCTTTTAAATCTTGGTATGGATTTCTATTCACAGGATGGTATTAATAACAGAATTAAATTGGAAGATGGATGTGAGGTGGCATTGGAGGCTGCTTCCAGTGGCTTGCAGAGCATTGTGCCTTTGTTGACTCTCATAGACTTCTTGGCAGAGGGAATATATAAAGAAAACAAGCCTTATTCTTTTGAAGAAATTGAGAAAATCAAGCATCTTATAGATGAGGTGGCATTGAAAGATAATAGTTTAAAGGAGAGATTGGCAGGTATCGTAAGTGGAAAAATATATACCCATACACAATTTGTGATAGAAGAACCTGAGCAAAATCTATTTCCAACAACGCAGCGTGATTTGATGTATTATCTGTTTAGAACCATCAATCATGGCAGAAAGCATCGTCTGGTTGTGACAACCCATAGTCCTTATATATTGCATGCAGTGAATAATTGTATGCTACTTGCCAGTGTTGCTGATGCTATTCCGGAAAATATCCGTCAAGAATTGGATTGCAAGAATTCAGCTATTTCTCCAGATTGGGTGAGTGTATGGCAGATAGAGGCTGGTAAATTGGTAGATATAAAAGATCCAAAGTTGAGAATTGTGGGCAAGCATTATTTCAATGATGTGATGAATGATATGTTGGATGATTATTATTTGATGTTGCCTTATCTTAATATTTTCGAGTCATGAAACAAGAATTGTTAGCGGCTTTGCCACATCATAAAGACTATCTGCAGACACTCCAAGGTGAGACTTTGTATATTGTGGATTGGAAGGATGAAAATAATGGCGGGATATCTTTTACCGATTATGATTTAGGGAGAAAAGCTGTGATATTGAATAATCCATGCTGTCTTGTAGTTAGTTGTGATAAATTTCCCGAAAATGCCCTTCCGATAAAGAAAGGTAATTTTTCAAAACAATGTGAATGTGTCGTTTTTCCAGAGTATGAAGAGAAAGACAATTGGGAGTTATTTGTAGAAATGAAATATGCAAAAGATATATTTAAAGCACGTGATCTCAGGAATAACTATCCAGAGAAAATGGTTTATCAAATTGTGCAGACTGTAGAATATTTTCGAGCTAAGTGCATTTTGCCTGAAGAAAAAGTTGTTTATGCTTTAGTTTCTTTTCCTTTTTTGGAAAACTTTAATGCTTGGTTTGATCAAAATTTACTATTAGATGCTTTAGTCAAGCATCATATTATAGTAAGAGCTTCGAATAAAGCAAAAGTTATCAGTAAGAAAGTGCTTGCTCTTTGAAGAAGCGCTCCAAAGCTCTCTCAAAGTTTTATGAGGGTGCGTCACAGACTTATGGCGAAGAGGCATTCTGACCTTTGCAGAGTTCTTCTATCTGCTCTATATCATATTGTATTTTGAGAAGCCAGAAAATCGCCTGCCCAAAATCGTCAGCATTTTGAATGATATCTTTAAAGTCCTTCAGGAAGCGTCAGGCATCATACTCTTTCCAGAAGGCTTTCGTTTTGCGTTTTTCAAGGAGTGGAGTCAAGATATAGCAAAAGATACTGTAAAGACATAAAACGCACAATAATCGCAATAATACTATTGATTTTACGTTCTTTTCAAAGAAGGGGTTGTGTGATAGTAGTTTAAAGGCTAAAAGCACTACCTTTGTACGCAATATAACAACAATACGTTTAAGGT
>OLGA01002670.1_pt1 | contig 12277 bp, 9 predicted proteins | sample 1604881 | NCBI WGS metagenome assembly OLGA01 (sample SAMEA3888896, study PRJEB22519) | human gut metagenome | biome: human gut; feature: human-associated habitat; material: faeces | place: Denmark | collected 2009
TTGGGAGATGTCTCCGCAGTCAGTGGTTACCTACCTGATGGGCGGTAAATTGAAAAACGGGTTTGAAGTTTCTCCTAAATATATAGGTAACCGTCGTCTGATGGAAATAGCTGTGGCAACCCTTGTCACCGACCGTGCGCTGCTGCTTTACGGACTGCCCGGAACTGCGAAAAGCTGGGTGAGCGAGCATATTGCCGCTGCTATTTCCGGTGATTCCACTTTGATAGTACAGGGTACGGCCGGCACCGGTGAAGAAGCGATCCGTTACGGATGGAACTATGCCCGTTTGCTGGCGGAAGGTCCGAGTGTGGGAGCATTGGTGCAAACTCCGGTTATGAAAGCTATGCAGGAAGGTAAGATAGGCCGTATTGAGGAGCTGACACGCATCGGTTCCGATGTGCAGGATACGCTGATCACCATCCTGTCCGAAAAGACCCTCCCCATCCCCGAGCTCAACGACGAAGTGCAGGCCGTGCGCGGCTTCAACCTCATCGCCACGGCGAACAACCGGGATAAAGGCGTCAACGAACTGTCCTCCGCGCTCAAACGGCGCTTCAATACGGTCATCCTGCCCGTGCCCGCCACGGAGGAAGAGGAAATCAGCATCGTGTCCAAGCGCGTCTCCGAAATGGGCCGCGCGCTGGAGCTTCCCGCCGAGCCCCCGGCGCTGCATGAAGTGCGCCGCGTGGTGCAGATCTTCCGCGAGCTGCGGAACGGGCAGACCGAAGACGGCAAGACCAAGCTCAAGTCGCCCACCGGCACGATGAGCACGGCGGAGGCCATCTCCGTGCTCAACAGCGGCATGGCGCTTGCCGCGCACTTCGGGGACGGCGTGCTGCACGCCCGCGACGTGGCCGCGAGCCTCGTGGGTGCGGTGGTCCAAGGATCCCGTGCAGGACGACCTCGTCTGGCGCGAGTACCTCGAAACCGTAGTCAAGGAACGCTCCGACTGGAAGGATCTCTATCGCGCCTGCCGCGAAGTGGATTAGGGAAGGAATCGGGGGAGGGTGCTTTTTGAAAAAAGCCCCCTGCACCCCGCAAAAACTTTAATCGATGTCAATGCGTGACGATGGTGTCAATATTTGAGATACCAGTGCCGCTCCTAAAACATTGACACCTTTGACACCGTTTGTCACGCCGTCTGCTCGGTTTCTTTCCAAAGTGAAACCTTTCTTCCGTCGTGTGTGCGGCTGTTCTGATAACGGATACCGTAATCACGAAACAGCCTGCTTGCGTTGATACTGAGCCTTAAAGAAAGTACATTCGGCTTTATATCCACCGCAAGCCTTTCGCAAAGTTCCGAAGCAGTTCCTTCCCATCTGTCACTTTCCGAAAAGAGCGTATCCGCTATCTTCTCAAGCAGAGGTTCGGGCGGTTCTTTCCACATCTCCGTTTCCGATTTTGCAAAGTTCCACACCAATCGCTCGCTGTCCCTTACAAGATGGATTTTCATATCCTGCTGGTCTCTGCCAGCAACATCAAGTGTGGCATTGTTGGAAGTACGCTTGTCCTTACTGAGAACAAATGCACCGTCTGCCGCACCCATCAGACCATTCGTGCCTGAAATCATATCGAATATATCTTCCGATTTTTGTTTGCGTGTATGATGAACAATAAGCATTGAAACCTTGTAACTGTCTGCCAACGCTTTCAGCCTTGCCACAACATCATAATCACTTGCGTAGCTGTAATCTGCTCCGCCTGCTTCACGCACACGCTTTAAGGTGTCTATGATAATCAAGCCTGTGTCTGGGTGTTCCCTCATAAACCCTCTTATCTGTTCTTCCAGTCCGCCATTGACCGTTTTACATTCCGTTGCGAAATACAGATTGCCTGTCTCCTTTGCACCGAACATCTGAAACAATCGCTTCTGCAAACGTGGGTAATCATCTTCAAGGGCAAAATAAAGCACCGTTGCCTTACGCACCTTATACTCCCAAAGCGGTGTGCCTGTGCTGATATGATAGGCAAGCTGTGCCATCATAAAGCTCTTTCCCACTTTCGGGGAACCTACGAAAAGGTAAGTTCCCCTTTGGAGCAGACCGTCGATAAGTGGTGTCTGAACCTCAAACACCGTATCATACAGCGTTGTCATTGATACTGTTTTCAGATAGGAAGGGTCTAACTGTCTGAGTATTTCCCTTTGCATTTCTTCAAAAGATTGCTCGTACCCCTTGAAATCCGTATCCTGATTGACTATACTATTGTCAGTACATTTGGAAAGTGACTGTTCCGCATCTGTTGCCGCAGATACATTTGGAATAGTCATTTCTTTTTTATTCTCCATTCGCATCCTCTCCTTTCAAACCGCCGAGAATAATGGAAATCAGTTCTATTACACTCAGCAGTTCATCATCCACACCTTTTCCTGCTTCAATCCTTTTCAGTTCCGCAAGGACTGTGGCAAATTCCGTTTTCAACGCCTTATACACTCTCGGATTGCCCTGTACCACCACATCCTGATTTAAGCAACGGCGGTAACAATACTCCTGTTTTGGCAATCCTGATAGAGCTACAGCTCTGTTAATGAGTTCGTTTTCTTCGGGCGATACTCGAAACCCTACTGTGATATTCCTCCAACGATTTTTGTTATCTCTGTTCTTAGCTGACATTTTCAAAATCTCCTTTCCCTAAATCATCTAATTTTTCTGCCATCTCAATCTGCTTTGACGGAAAGAGGTGTGCGTACTGATAAGTAATATCAATACTTTCGTGACCAACTCGGTCAGCAATCGCCACCGCAGAAAAGCCCATATCAATCAAGAGTGAAATGTGGCTGTGACGGAGATCGTGAATGCGGATACGCTTCACGCCTGCCGCCTTTGCCCCTCTGTCCATCTCGTGATGAAGATAGCTTTTCGTCACCGTAAAGATACGGTCTTTCTTCTTCAATCCGTAAAGCATACCGAGATATTCTTTCATTTCCTCACACAGAAACTTCGGCATTTTAATCGTGCGGTTGCTCTTTTTCGTTTTCGGAGAAGTAATCACATCCTGCCCTTTCAAACGCTGATAGGATTTATTGATTGTGACTGTTTCCTTATCAAAGTTGAAATCTGCCGGAGTCAAAGCTAACAGCTCGCCCTCTCGGATACCGCACCAGTAAAGCATTTCAAACGCATAAAAGGAAACAGGCTTGTCCATCATCTCAAAAGAGAATTTCTTGTATTCTTCCTTTGTCCAGAACAGCATTTCCTTGTGTTCCTCACGTCCCATATTTCCCACCTTTGCCGCAGGATTGGAACGCAGTTCATAGTAGCGGACAGCGTGATTGAAAATGGCGGACAACTGATTGTGCAGCGTTTTCAGATACGTCTGTGAATAAGGCTTTTTCTTCTCATCACGATAGGCAAGCATTTCATTCTGCCAAGTAATAATCTCCTTTGTGGAAATCTCGCTGATTTTCAGTTTCCCGAAATACGGAAGTATCTTTGTGCGTATGATATGCTCTTTGGTAAGCCACGTGTTTTCCTTCAAACGGTTCTTCACATCATTGATATAAAGCTCCGTAAAGGCTTCAAAACTCATATCAAGGTCTGAAGAAGTCTGCAATTTGAACATTCTTTCCCATTCCTGTGCTTCTCGTTTGGTAGCAAAGCCACGCTTGCATTTCTGCTTGCGTTCCCCTTTCCAGTTCACATACCTTGCCATCACATACCAAGTACCGTTATCTTCATTCTTAAATACCGGCATTTACATTTCCCCCTTTCCTGCTCCGTAGAGCCTTTCGTAAAAATACTGGCGATTTACACGCCCTGCAATCGTAATAAAGCCCTTTGCTTTCAATTCCTCATTTAATTGTCTGATGAGTTTATATGCATAAGGTTTTGATACGTTTAGTTCCTGAGCCACATCTTCGGCTCGGATAAATCTGTTTTCCATATCCTTTTTCTTCCTTTCTTAAAATAATTTTTTGCTTGCCGCTTTCTCCGTGTTAAAGTTCCAACAGGCACTCCTGCTTGTCGGCAGGCGCTGTGCTGTCCCAATGCACCGCAGTACATCAGGCGCTCGCTCGTATAGGGGTTCCCGAAAAGTCGGAGACTTTTGGGGAAGAGGAGGAGCAGTGCAGCGAATGAGCTTTTGTGCTTGCACACAAGCGAACGATACGGAACTTGCTCCGACGAGGTCTTGGCGGTTTGGCTTTTCGGACGGTCATTCAGTTGTCGCATTAAGCATATTTGTTTAATTCGTAATTTATTTTACTAAACATATTTGCTATTGTCAAGTGGTTGCAAAGAAAATATTAAACATTTTTGTTTCGGTTTTTCTTGACTTCCACTAAACATTTCTGCTATACTTATTTCACTAAATATAAAAGGAGCGTATCATTATGGCTATCAGCGAAAGAATACATTTTTTCAGACTAATGCGTGGTATGACACAAAAGTATCTCGGTACAGCAATCGGTTTTCCAGAAAAGAGTGCTGATGTGCGTTTGGCACAGTACGAAACTGGTACACGCAAACCGAAAGCAGACCTTACAAATGCATTGGCACAGGTGCTTGATGTTTCTCCACAGGCTCTTGATGTTCCTGACATAGACAGCTATATCGGTCTTATGCACACTCTGTTTACCCTTGAAGATATTTACGGTCTTACTGTCAGTGAAGCAGACGGAGAGGTATGCTTAAAGGTCAACAAGGACAAAGGCAGAGAAGCATATGAACTCCTCAAAATGCTGTATGCTTGGAAAGAACAGGCAGACAAGCTATCTTCCGAAGAAATCAACAGAGAAGAATACGATAACTGGCGTTACCATTATCCAGAGTTCGACACCACACAGCGTTGGGCAAAAGTTCCATCACAGGAATTAAGTGACGCTCTCGTGGAAGCATTCAAAGACCACTTGAAAGATAAATAAGCACCTACAGGACCTGCCACTGGCAGCTCCCTACAGATGCTTTGGCAACGACAAAAAAGCCCTTAACTATGGTTATTAACCACAGCTAAGGGCTTAGTTTATAATATGGAATTTGTTCAGAGCCAAGCTCCGAACTTTAGTCTGCAAGCCACCTGTTAATTGTTCCGTTACCCATAAACCACTGGATAACAAGAATAATGGCACTTGCTATGACTGTTATCAATTTGTTATCAAAAGACTAATCGAAATCGCTGAAACCCGCATAAACACTGGCTTTTTTAAGCAACTCGATTTATTCAAACTCAATAGTTCCCGGTGGCTTACTGGTCAAATCATAGAATACTCTATTGACTCCCTTTACCTCATTTATAATTCTGCTCATCACTGTCTGAAGTACCTCAAACGGTATCTCGGCTGCTTCGGCTGTCATGAAGTCCACGGTGCGGACTGCACGGACTGCAACGGCATAATCATATGTTCTCTCATCACCCATGACACCTACTGAACGCATGTTGGTAAGGGCTGCAAAGTACTGGTTTGGCATCCATGATGGTTCCTCTCCGTGAGCCTCTTTGTACTCTTTTGCTGCCTTTTCCACTTCGCTTCTGTAAATCCAGTCTGCATCCTGGACGATGCGTACCTTTTCGGCTGTGACTTCGCCGATGATACGGATTCCAAGGCCTGGGCCTGGGAATGGCTGACGGAATACGAGATAGTCAGGTAATCCAAGCTCCAGTCCGACCTTGCGGACCTCGTCCTTGAAGAGGTTTCTGAGTGGCTCCACGATGTCCTTGAAATCGACATGCTCCGGGAGACCTCCTACGTTGTGGTGTGATTTAATGACTGCAGATTCTCCGCCGAGTCCACTCTCCACTACGTCCGGATAGATGGTTCCCTGCGCAAGGAAGTCAACCTTTCCGATTTTCTTAGCTTCTTCCTCGAATACACGGATAAATTCCTCACCGATGATTTTACGCTTGCGCTCAGGCTCTGTGACGCCTGCAAGCTTGCTGTAGTAGCGCTCCTGTGCGTTGACGCGGACAAAGTTGATGTCGAACGAACCGCCTTTGCCGAATACGCCCTCTACCTCATCGCCCTCGTTCTTACGGAGAAGTCCGTGGTCTACGAATACGCAGGTGAGCTGCTTGCCGATTGCCTTGGCAAGGAGTGCTGCGAGTACTGATGAGTCTACTCCACCCGAAAGTGCAAGGAGCACTTTGCCGTCACCGACCTGCTCTCTGATTTCTTCGATTGTGTTTTTGACGAATGAATCCATCTTCCATGTGCCTGCACATCCACATACGCCACGGACGAAATTGTAAATCATCTGTGTTCCGTTCTTGGTGTGAAGTACCTCCGGATGGAACTGTACTGCATATAATTTCTTCTCAACATTCTGTGTTGCGGCTATTGGACAGTCTGCAGTGTGCGCAACTACCTCAAAGCCCGGTGCTGCCTCTGCGATTCTGTCGAAATGACTCATCCAGCATACTGATTCTGATGGCAGATCCTTGAACATCACGCCGTTTGCAGAATATGTGATTTCTGTCTTTCCATACTCTCCAACCTCAGGTGTGATTACCTTTCCGCCTAATTTATGCATCATAAGCTGTGCACCGTAGCAGATGCCAAGCACCGGTATTCCCAGCTCAAACAGCTCTTTCTGGTATGATGGAGAATTCTCTTCATAACAGCTGTTTGGACCTCCTGTAAGGATGATGCCCTTTGGATTCATTTCTTTGATTTTCTCAATGTCTATTTTGTATGAGTAAATCTCACAGTACACGTTGCACTCGCGGACACGGCGCGCAACAAGCTGATTGTACTGACCACCAAAGTCTATGACTATGACCTTTTCCTGATCCATGTTTTCCTCCTAATTGTTTATTCGCTATGCTGCTGTTTTACAATCTTTGAAACGTCACGTAATTGCTGTTTGCCACACTGTGGTGTAAACAATAACCAAAACATAACATACGTTATCTGCTGCCATCTCATTGATTACGTAAAAGCAACACGTTTTCTTATGTCATTATAGATTACGGAGTGCTTATCTGCAAGCGATTTTGTTAAATTTCTGTTTTGATTTTATGTGCAATTACGTTATAATGAATTATAAACACTTTTATAGGCTGGGAGGTTTCATCATGAGTTTTAAAATAATCACTATAAGCCGAGAGTTTGGCAGTGGCGGTCGCTTTATCGGAGAGCAGATTGCTCAAAAATGTGGCATTGAGTTTTACGATAAAAAAATAATTGAGCATGTGGCAAAGGAGCTCGGTATCTCTGAACAGATTGTCGCAAACCAGGGCGAATATGCACCTGCCGGAAGTATTTTTTCATATGCATTTGTGGGGCGCGACATCACAGGAGTTTCTCTTTCCGACCAGATTTTCAATATCCAGCAGAAGCTCATCAAGGATATTGCGCAAAAAGAGCCATGTGTTATTGTGGGACGTTGCGCAGACTACATTCTTTCTGACAGGGATGATGTGCTGAATGTTTTTATAGAGGGAAATAAGCCTGAGAAGGCTGCAAGAATAAAAAAGCTCTACCAAAAAAGCGATGACGAGGTCAAAAAGCTGCTAAAGGATGTCGATAAGAAGCGCTCTGTAAATTACCGCTACTTTACCGACAAGGAGTGGGGCAGCAGGAAAAATTATGACCTGGTGCTAAACAGCTCTGTGCTTGGATACGATAAATGTATTGAGCTCATAACTGCTGCATACGCTTAACATACTTAATACACTTAATATATTTAATGAGCTTAATATGATCAGGCAGCGCAACTTTTGCACCAATGCAATACGGAAAATTGATATTATTATTACTATTAAAAAACCGTTTTCTTATTTTTTTTATTACGAAAAACGTAAATAGAATTACAACCTGTGTGTAATATTAAAAATACTCCCGCATAAACTGTAACAACAGAATATGCAGGAGTATTTTTTGAAATCATATATTGAGACAAGGGCGGTGGAAATCGCCAACTACATAGTTGAAAACAATGCCACGGTGCGTCAGGCTGCAAAGCAGTTTGGCATCAGCAAATCCACTGTGCACAAGGATATCACGGATGCTGACAGGCTGCTTCGCATAGACCCGGAGCTTGCCGCAAAAGCGCGTCACATTCTCGATATCAACAAGTCCGAGCGTCATATCCGCGGCGGACTTGCCACCAGAGAGAAGTATCTGCATCTGCCTCATGTGCATGCCGGCTGAGTGCATGGAGGCTTCTATCCCGGCATTAGCAGGTGCGCAGCTTTTCGCGCAGCTGAGGCTTTTCACCAATTCAAGACCTATATCACATAATTCGGCAGCTCGTCATACAGCCGATTCCCTCCGGATATTTTCATGTTCCGGATGTTTCCTGTGTCACATGACTTGTGAGCACACCGTACAGCCACTTGCCCTCATCGCTTAAATCCTCATAGATAAAGCCGCTTGTCTTATCGCAGGCAGGTGTTAGAAGCGCTGATTTTTCGTCCTTATTGGACAGATTCCAGCACACATAGCTGATGCCATAGCTGTCAAGCAGGCTGATCCAGCTGTTTGCGGAATCTATGTCCACCTGACCGTTTCCGTCGGCGCTGCAGATGCCAAACTCTGATACAAATATCGGCAATCCGGCGTCTGCCGCCGATTTTAGCTTGTTTTGCAAGTCCTCCTTGTGGGTTGCGGCATAGAAATGCAGTGTATACATGATATTATCATAGCCTGTGACAGGGTCCTTGACTGCCTCATCCACATCCTGGCTCCAATTAGGTGTGCCTATCAGTATGACTGCATCCTTGTCGTAGCTTCTGATTGACGGAATGACCTCGCTGGCATAAAACTTCACATCTCCCCAGGTCGCACCTTTGCACGGCTCATTGCAAATCTCGTAAATCACGTTGTTGTATGAGGCATACTGCTGTGCCATTTTGGCAAAAAATGTCTTTGCCACATCACTGTAGCGGTTTGGATTGCCCTCGTTTAGCACATGCCAGTCTATGATGACATACATGTCGTTGTTTAGTGCGTACTGCACGCCGTTTTGCACAAGTGTCTCAAGCTGCTGCCTGTCACCATCTGTGCAGTAGCCACCGCTTTCGTAGGTGTACATGGCGAGCCTCACCACGTTTGCTCCAAAGCTTTTCAGCGTGGCAAAGCAATCATTGGTCACATACTGTGGATACCACGCAAGACCGTGTGTGCTGACTCCGCGAAGCTGCACCTCGTTGTTATTTTGATCAACGAGCTTGCTGCCCTCCACATGCAGCTTACCGTTTACTGACGGACAAGCAAGAACTGAGCTCTCCTGTCCGTTTTCTGTGGTGAGCTGCTCTGTGTCAGCCACATTCTGATTTTCTGTACTGTTTTCTGTACTGCTTTGCGTACTGTCCTCAGTATTATTTTCTGCAGAATTCACCGACTCAGTGGCTTTCTCATCTGTCTGTGATTCTGTCTCTTTGTTGCCCTTGTTACCACATCCTGTAAAAATCCCAAGCACCAGCACTGCAGCCAATACCAATGCTATATATTTCTTCATATTGTTATACTGTCTGACTGATTACTGAATTGATGTAACCTTGTAGTCCTCAGCCTCTACAGTCTCCTTTAATTTCTCATCGGAAATGTCAGAGCTTAATGTCACTACTGCAGTTCCGCTCTCATGGCTTACTGCTGCCTCACTAACTGCATCAAGCGCCTCGAGTGCCTTCTTTACTCTTGCCTCGCAGTGGCCGCACATCATTCCTTCGATATTCATTGTCTTTGTCATTGATTTTTCCTCACTTTCACTTGGTTTATTTGTTTTGTTTTTTCTATCTGGTGTTGCTTTTCTGTCATGCTTAGGATCATACACCCTGCACAGATTCAGCCGCAGGGCATTGGTAACAACGCAGAAGCTCGACAGGCTCATCGCCGCCGCTCCAAACATCGGATTGAGCTTCCATCCTAATAAAGGATACCACAAACCGGCCGCAAGTGGAATACCTATTACATTATAGAAAAATGCCCAAAACAGATTTTCGTGTATATTTGTCAATGTAGCACGGCTTAACCGCACTGCTGCCGGTACATCTATCAGGCGGCTCTTCATCAGGACAACATCCGCCGCATCTATTGCCACATCACTTCCCGCGCCGATTGCAATTCCCATATCCGCACGTGTGAGCGCCGGTGCATCATTGATTCCGTCACCAACCATGGCTACCCTGCCCTGTTTTTTTAGCTTCCTTATGACAGCCTCCTTACCATCCGGAAGCACACCTGCGATGACTTCGTCCACTCCCGCCTGCTTTCCAATGGCATTGGCAGTCTGCTCGTTGTCACCGGTGAGCATAACAACTCTGATTCCCATATTTTTAAGCTGTCTGACAGCTTCCGGACTGTCCTCCTTTATTGTATCTGCAACGGCTATGATACCGCAAAGCCTGTCATCCGCGGCAAAGAACAGAGGAGTTTTTCCTTCCTTTGAAAATTCGACAGCTTTCGCGCGCATATCATCTGACACTTTTACAAATTTGCTGACAAAAGCAAGATTTCCTGCTTTTATCATTTTGCCTGCAAGTATTGCAGTCAGACCATTTCCTACAACAGCGCTAAAATCCGTCACCTCTGCGACAGCGATTTCATCCGTTTTAGCGCGCTCCATAATGGCTTTTGCAAGCGGATGCTCGCTCTTGGCCTCGACTGATGCGGCTATTGCAAGAAGCGCTCCGGCATGATTGCCGGTTTCCTCAAAAAATGTCTCATCCGGCACGATATCCGTCACCTTCGGCTCACCGCTTGTTATGGTGCCTGTCTTATCAAGAGTCACAATCTGTGTGCGGCCTGTTGCCTCAAGGCTTGCCGCTGTCTTGAAGAGTATACCGCTCTTTGCGCCCTTGCCATTTCCTACCATTATCGCAACAGGAGTTGCCAGTCCAAGTGCACACGGACAGCTTATCACGAGCACCGAAATGCCTCTGGCAAGCGCAAAGCCCACGGTCTCACCGGCTATAAGCCATGCTATTATTGTAATGATTGCAATTGTAATAACCGCCGGCACAAATACTCCCGATACCCTGTCAGCAATTTTTGCAATAGGTGCCTTTGTCGCTGCGGCATCAGAAACCATCTGTATAATCTGCGAGAGTGTGGTGTCTTCGCCTACTCTGGTTGCGCGGCATTTTATAAAGCCTGACTGGTTCACTGTGGCAGCGCTTACTGCATCTTTCGGTTGCTTATCCACAGGGATGCTCTCTCCTGTGAGTGCCGATTCGTTGACAGCGGTTGTTCCATCTATTATTTCACCGTCCACAGGGATATTTTCCCCCGGTCTGACCACGAAAATATCGCCCTTTTTCACTGCATCCACAGAGATTTCCTGCTCCACGCCATCCCTTACAACGGTTGCTGTCTTTGGGGCAAGCTGCATCAGGCTCTTTAAAGCGTCTGTTGTTTTGCCCTTTGAGTGCGCTTCAAGCATTTTTCCGACAGTAATCAGTGCCAAAATCATGGCTGCGGATTCAAAATAAAACTCATGCATATATGACATGACCGCATCCATATCGCCATTCACCTGCGCAGCTGTCATGGCAAAAAGTGCATACACGCTGTATCCAAACGATGCCGCAGAGCCAAGCGCAACAAGCGTATCCATGTTGGGAGCGCCGTGAATCAAGCCCTTAAAGCCACTGATAAAAAACTTCTGGTTTATGACCATTACCGCCACTGTAAGCAGAAGCTGCAAAAGCCCCATAGCCACATGGTTTCCATTGAAAAACTCAGGCAACGGCCAGCCCCACATCATATGTCCCATGGAAAAATACATCAGTACCACAAGAAAAATGACAGACCCGATCAAACGTTTGCGCAATTTCGGTGTCTCGTGGTCTTTTAGTGCTTCTTCCTCTTCTGCTGCGGCCTGTTCTTTTTTTGCGCCTTTGGGTGCTGCGCCGTATCCGGCTGCAACGACTGCGTTTACGATTTCCTGATCGGTTGCCGTGCCTTCCACTCCCATGGAGTTGGTCAGCAGGCTGACAGAGCAGGAAGTCACACCCGGCACTTTGGAGACGGCTTTTTCCACGCGGGCGGAGCATGCCGCACAGCTCATGCCGGTCACTTCATATTGCTTCATAGTTGCCTCCTACATTTCTTACTTCATTAATTTTTGTAACATCGTTACTAATTCGTCTACTTTATCGACCTCGCCGTTTCGGATACCATCTGCGACGCAGGTACGGATGTGTTGTGCCAGCAGGACTTTATTAAAACTGTTGAGTGCCGCATTGGCAGCCGCTACCTGTGTGATGATATCCGGGCAGTAACAGTCTTTTTCTACCATGCCTTTGATGCCGCGGATCTGTCCTTCGATCCGGTTGAGCCGGTGGATGAGCTTTTTGTACTCCTCCGGCGAGCGCTCCTTTTTGCGCTGCGAGCAGCGGC
>OLGA01002674.1_pt1 | contig 12267 bp, 8 predicted proteins | sample 1604881 | NCBI WGS metagenome assembly OLGA01 (sample SAMEA3888896, study PRJEB22519) | human gut metagenome | biome: human gut; feature: human-associated habitat; material: faeces | place: Denmark | collected 2009
AAAAATAAATTACAGAAATCAGACGCTACAACGTGTTCATCTATAGTGTAGTGAAAACACATCAAAAATCGGTTGAAATCATGTGATTTCAACCGATTTTCTTTATATTTCGCATCAAAATAAATTCTATAAAATAGGATATTTCTTACTTCGCCCGGAATGAAACCTGAATGAGAAAATTTCTATGGTTATCTCCTAATCATTTCAAGGCATATTCTAAACTTTTCTCTGTATCTTCTGATTTTTTCAAGTGTTTTTGAAAATTTGTATGGCTGCACAATATTCTGTTTTCGGGATTGTGCACAATATATAAAATCCAAATCAGTCCGCCTGCGCGTGAAACGGGGCGAAAATTTTCCTGAGTATCCATGAATACCTTTGAAGGTTCAACTCGAGTTGAGATTTAACACAGACAAATAATTAAAAGCCCCAGCAATGCTTATAATCGTTCGATTACTTACAGAATTGGTCTGTCTTAACCAATCTCAAGTGTTTATGATGCAGACTGGGAGGTCGAGCTGGAGTCGCTTTCCCCGCTGCAAATGATTGAGCCGAATCAGACGCTCTGGCATACTGAGTGTTGGGAAATACGCCCCGGCATCTCGCTTCCCACAGCTATGCCGCAAGAAGTGGAACTCTACCCGATCCATAGGTCTCAAAATTACAGCCAAAGTCCGGGTATCTAGTCAATAAAACTTTTTATCAATCATAACGATAACGCTTCTGGTTCGCTATATAAAAATCAGCAGAGTTGGGAGTCTATCGGTACGGCCATAAGGGCTTCATTTACGCCAGAAATGGAGTCCTGATGTGTTATATGGGAGATTGGATGCAGATACGATCGTTTGCCATGATAAAGCGAATCAAGTTTCATGAGGACAGCATATAATGGCCAACGACAACGTATGCTTTTCTGCGAAAAAGGGAGAGATACACGCCATCTGCGGAGAAAATGGCGCCGAAAAATCCACTCTCATGAAACTTCTCTTTGGAGTTGAGCAGCCGAATCAGGGGCGGATAATCATCAGAGGCCAGGAGGTCAAGCTTACTTCGCCGATGAAAGCCATAGAAATGGGAATAGGGATGGTGTACCAGCACTTCATGTTAGTATCGTCCCTTACTGTAGCTGAAAATGTGATGCTGGGCATTGAACCGAAAAGAGGGATACGTTTTGACCGCGACAAGGCAGTGGCGAGGACAAGGGCTATCTGCGAAAAATACAAATTTGAAATAGACCCTCTGGCAAAAATTGAAGACCTTTCCGTAGGGGTAAAGCAAGAGGTGGAAATAATCAAGGCCCTGATAAGAGGTGCGGAGATACTCATACTTGACGAGCCCACCGCCGTGCTTACGCCTCAAGAAACAAAAGAGCTTTTCGAACAGCTGAAGCTGCTCAAGCAGGCTGGACATACCATAATTTTCATTTCACACAAACTAAATGAAGTAAAATACCTTTGCGACAGGATCACCATAATACGTCACGGGCGCACAGTTGGAGAGTACGCAGCAGCGGATGTATCGGAATCGGATATATCCCGACTTATGGTGGGTACTGACGTAGAGCTGAAGATACATAAGGATCCAGCAAAGCCAAAGGCAGTTGTACTAAGCGTTCAGGATTTGGTCACCTACAACGAGGCAGGCAAAAAGACACTCGGTGGTGTATCCTTTACGGTACGCGAGGGAGAGATCGTAGGCATATGTGGCGTTGAGGGCAACGGTCAGCGTGCCATTATAAATATGATAACCGGCTTTGGTCAGGGCGGTTCTGGTGATATTACCGTAAACGGCCGGGATATACGCAGCATGAGCATACGCCAGCTTAGGGACGAGGGTATGGTGCATGTGCCTGAGGATCGAATGGCTATGGGTGTGGCAAAGGATATGTCAATACGCGAAAACCTTATGGCTGATAAAATATCTCTGCCGCAGTATAATAAAAAATTCACCCTGAATGATGAAGCTATCACCATGGATACGAACTAGTGGATAAAAGATTTTGATATACTCTGTGCCAACAGCTCGCAGCTGGTGGGCATGCTTTCTGGCGGTAATATCCAGAAAGTGGTCGTTGCCAGGGAGCTTACCAGCCATACAAAGCTTATTGTGTGCGATCAGCCTACCCGTGGAATCGACGTTGGCGCAACCGAGGCCATACGCAAGCGCATTGTCCAAATGCGTGACGAAGATAACGGGGTGTTGTTGGTGAGTGCGGATCTGGGGGAGATAATGAACCTTTCCGACAGGCTGATAGTAATGTACGGAGGCGAGATAGTTGCATATTTCCCTGATGTCAGCAACATTACAGAAGATGAACTGGGCTTCTATATGTTGGGAGTAAAGAGGATGCCTTCCGAGGAGATTGGAGGTGCCTTTGTTGGATAAAATGGCAGCGAGAATAAACGTCGGCAAAATTCCTGATTTCAAGAACATGAGCGTAAGAACGAAGCACAATGTGCTGCGCACCTCTGCCGCCATAGGCATAGGTCTTGCCGCTGCAATCGCACTGATACTGATCACGGCAAGTGAGCCGGGCGAGGCAGTGCACTATTTTCTGATGGCTCCCTTTCTGAGCAGGGCGTACTTTTCTCACCTGATAGAGGTAATAATCCCGCTTCTGTTTACGGGCAGCGCAGTGTGCATCATGTTCTCGGCGAACCAGTTTAACCTGGGGCTCGAAGGCGCTTTTTATCTGGGCGGCCTTGTGGCGGCGGTATCGGGAATATACTTTGTAAAGAATGTACCGGTAGTCAGTCCGCTGGTCGGGATCTCTCTCGGCGGCATAATTGGTGCAATCATAACAACCATACCAGCCTTGCTGCAACATAAATGGAGGGCAAACGTGTTGGTTTCGTCTCTTATGATGAACTATGTCTGCCTTTACCTCGGCCTATTTCTACTGTTCCATCACTTCAAGGATCCCGCATCCAGCCAGCATTCCTATCCGATAGGCAGCGCAGCTGCACTTACGCCTCTTATACCCGGAACGAAAATACACTCCGGTCTGATACTGGCTGCAGTGGCAACGTTCTTTTCGTGGCTGCTGCTCTACCGAACAAAGACCGGATACTCCCTCAGAGCAGCCGGTCAGAACCCCACCTTTGCAAAGTATGCAGGACTCAGCGTCGGTTCGCTCGCGGTAGTGAGCAGCTCATAGGCGGTTTTATCGGAGGCATGGGCGGCGCGGTGCAGATGCTGGGCCTATTCAGCCGCTTTCAGTGGATCGAGTTGCTGGGCTTTGGCTGGGACGGCGTTACCGTGGCCATATTTGCAAAAAACAATCCCAGGAACCTGCCTCTTGCAGCGCTGTTTATCGCCTACTTCCGCACGGGTGCTTGGGTGATGTCCTTTAAGGCCGGCGTGCAGATAGACCTTGTGTCTGTCTTTGAGGGGATCATGGTGCTGTTCCTGCTGGCAGAGCAATTCCTTTTGGGCACTTACAGAAAAATGATCTTCAAGGATGCAGATCGCAAGCGCAAAGAGAGGGAGGCCATCGAGCAAGGCAACGATAAGGAGGGCGCACAGGCATGAGTAACTTCTGGGACAATCTTTCAGGCATTTTTTTCAAACGTAAACTTCTATTTCGCGGTAATTCGTGTTACAGCGCCCATACTCTTCGCAACGTTGGGCTGCGCGGCAACGGAAAAGGCTGGCAGCACAAACTTGGGAATGGAAGGGATCATGCTGGTGGCAGCTTTTACCGGCGTGATATTCTCTGCCTTTTTCGGCGGTGTCTGGGTCGGGCTCCTTGCAGCGATCATCGCCGCTGTGCTTATGGGTCTTGCAATAGCCTACTTTTCACTGAAGTTGAAGGTAGATATAATTCTCGTTGGTATAGCCATAAACCTCATTGGAACTGGACTTACGGGTTTTCTGATATACGTGCTCACAGGCGACCGCTCTACCACAACCTCGCTGCAAAGCGGCGTATTGCCCCAGATCAGCATCCCCGGCATACAGGATATACCAATTCTCGGAAGCGTGCTTTTGGGTCACAATGTGCTTACATATGTTTCCTACATGGTCGTTGCGGTCATATCCTTCCTACTGTACAAAACAAGTCTGGGCCTGCGCATATGCGCTGTGGGTGAAAACCCGGATGCAGCAAGATCTGTAGGCGTAAGTGTAAACAGAATCAAGACGATCGCCCTCGCCATATCCGGGTTGTTGGGAGGTCTTGGCGGCGCGTTCATATCTATGGCGTATCTGCCCTATTTTGCAAAGGGAATAACGGCAGGTCGCGGCTATATAGCCCTTGCCGCCTGTGCAATGGGTCATGCTACTCCCATCGGTTCACTGCTTACCTCCATACTTTTTGGATTCTTCTATGCCCTCTCAACCTACGCCAGAACTTTGGGAATACCGGATCAACTGGTAACGATGCTGCCTTATGTAGCAACTCTCGTTGGCTTGGCAATATACTCCATAAGGGCGCGGCAGAAGGAACAGAAAAGGTTGCACCTGAAGGGATAAACCAACGGAGCTGCATTGGATCGAGATTTCATAAAGTGTTTGATCTTGCTGTCTCCTTTCAGAATGGTGTGTCGTAACTTCATTCTACCAGAGCCTGCAAGCGATGTCTTTTTTTATCCTCTTTTCAATTTGCGCAAGTTATTGTACATTATCTTATTGTACATTATCGAGCAGTGTGCCGAGGAAGTAGAGAAGCTGGCACAGCTGCAAAAAATGTGGGCGTTGAGGAAACCGATCCTCGACGCCCACATTTTGTCGTTACAGGGGAAAGTTCAAGTACTGGAACAAGAGATTGATGAAATAGTGATGGAGAAGATTATACATCAAACCTAATCTGAGTTACTTTACAACTCTTGACTTTCCGCTCGGTAATTTTATCATCAGGTCCTACTTCACCAAAAAGCAGCGGAGATTCCGGATTGTGCTTATTGGAGTTCGTGAACACTGTTTTTCCGCTATAATTTGCGTAACAATACTTGCAACCATTTCGACATGTGTTATACGCTCCAATATCAAGACTCTCAATACATCCGCACTCGAGGCGTTGGTTCTTATCTTTTCCCACTTCAAGAGGGCAGTTGAGCAACCTGCTTAGCAAACGATCATCTATACAGCGAGCGTGCTCAATTCCGTATTCCTGCAACTCAATTCCCTCGGCGCAAGTATCAATTTGGAGGCCGTAGCTATGGGCGATTGCAGCGAGTTCTTCTGCAAGACTTCTTTGGACATTTTGTGGGAAATCATGCAAAGCCAAGCCAGAGACATTTCTTGATGTATTGCGATAAAAATCTATAAAACTAATCGTGCATTTTTTTGTATATGGGCTTAGTTCTTTTGCGATTCTTTCAAAATATCGGATGTGATACTCTGGAGTGTATGTATCGTTCAATAAAATGGGGTCATATCGCCAAATGACGCGATTAGGCCCAATCAAGTCCGATAATTTTTTGAATGCGGGAATGATATGGCTCTGCTTACTCGGAATGTGTGTTTCGATGTCCTGTGCATATGAATTAAGCGTAAACTGGAAGTAGTACATATAGTCTCGGAGTATATCCAGTTTTTCAAGCATGGGAATAGGATTTTTTGTCCAAAACACAATGCCGTCGACAACATCGGGGGATAGAGGAATTCTGCTTATTTGGTGTGCATTCATTGGATTGCGAACCAAAACATACCCCGCTTTAATCCTGTTAATAAACCACTCTGAGTAGTATGTAGGTATGTCTGTTCGTCTACTTGCACTTATAATCATTATATCACCTCAATTCAATTATGAGTTGAGCGCCATCTTGTACGGAGCCATTAGGACAGTATTCATAACGAATATTATTGAAGTATGGAGAGTTTTGCCGTTGATAATTGTTCCAGCGATTTTCACCTAAGTCCCCCGTAGCAAATGCACTCCTTGCGTATGCGGTTCCGGAGTATCCGGCATCTTCAAGCATGTTGAGAAAAATATGCCAATTGCATCTACCTTTGTTCATGCTGTCAACATCGGTAATAATGATTAAAAAAGGAGAGTTCGGCAATCGCCGAGCAAGAATATTTCGGATTATAGATTCAAAAAGCTGCAAAGTTTTATCTGCCTGCCCTGTGTTGTAGAGATGTGACAGCAGATACTGAATTATAACCACATTGTACTGCCGGATGTTCGGTTTTCCTGCTGAAAAAACATCAAAAATGTCCCGTTGGCGCAACTTGACATCGAGACCATCAATTCCATCTGCATACTGCTCAATTTTCGAGTGTATTTCTTGCCAAAATGGATTTCGGTCATATCCCTTATAATAAATGGGTTTTGCATTAACCTCTTCAAAAGCCATAAGGTCGGGCGTTCCGCCGCAACCAATTGAGAGAATATTGTATCGAGGATAGCGGGAATGATCAATAAATGTCAGCGCTGAAGCGATTTGCTGGGAATATTTCTCAGTAAAACGAACTACATATCTCAAAAGCAAATTGGAGCAAGTATAATCTGCACGACCAGGTTTAGATGGATACCAATGCACTTGGTCAAGGCATCTATCGCAATCATGTTCACAGTGTTCCTGATTATCACAATACTTGCTACAGCATCCTGTAATAGAACCATCAATCTCATCTTGACACCAGTCAAGCAAATAATCTTTAAGCATACTATATCCCTCTTTCTGTAATTGCTAAAGACTTAAGATCTTTATACGACATTGAGAGTACTAAAAACCGAAGTACTAAGCTGATATCCTCCAAAGTATAATTTATGATAACAGATTAATTTAATATATGCAACAGACGTGGATAATTCAAAACCTGTGCTCCATAGATGAATGAAAAGCACAGGTTATAAAATGGTACGGGTAGTGGGACTCGAACCCACACGCCTCACGGCACAGGAACCTAAATCCTGCACGTCTGCCAATTCCGTCATACCCGCATATATAAACGTCAGAAAAACCTGTCGTTATTTTGTTGTCCTCTGTTTTTACACGGTGAGGAACCGAGGCGGAGCATAACGCTTGATCCGCATCTATAAAAACAGGGTGACCCTGCTTTTACCAAAAAATGAGCGCGGCGAATGAAGGGGCGAAAAACCTTTCACTGAGGTGACATCACCTAAATCTCGCATGTCTGCCAATTTCATCATGCCCGCATAGCAATGCTATTCTACCACAGCCCCGCGCAGGGAGCAAGCAGAAAATTGCAGTCCGCTTTTTGAAGGCTGCGGAGACGAGGAAACGGCGCATTTTTTATTTTGTCCTGCGTTTGCATAACGAACGGGAGACACACGGTGCAAGCCCTGTGTCTCCCGCTTTTTTGATTCGTTTCCGCCGGGCGGCTGCGCCGCCGTCCGGCGCGTCCTTTTTCAGACGTACTTCTGCGTCACGGTGTCGAACACGCCGCGGGTGGTCAGGCGCAGCGTCGGGATGACCGGCAGCGCCATGAACGAGAGCGTCATGAACGGATCGACGCCGCGGCTCACGCCGAGGGCAAACGCCTTTTCCTTGGCGTTTTCCAGCTCACGGTTGACGTCCACGAGCGGCTCCTCGCTCATGATGCCCGCGATCTGGAGCCGGACCTCGCCGAGCACCTCGCCGTGGTCGAGCACGACGATGCCGCCGCCGAGCTCGACGACGCGGTTGGCTGCCGCCGCGATGTCCTCCTCGTTCGTGCCGACAACGATGATGTTGTGGCTGTCGTGCGAGATGGAGGTCGCCACCGCGCCGGACTTGAGGCCGTAGCCCTTGATGTAGCCGATGCCGATGTGGTGCGTGTTCTTATGGCGCTCGATGACCGCAATCTTGAGGATGTCGTTTTCCAGGTCGATCTTGTCGGCGTAGCCGGCGTCGGTCGTCACGATCTCGCCCGGGACCATGCCGAGCACGGCGCGCGGGCGGGTCTCGGTGAAATCGTCGGCGGTGAGGTGCGCGACGTGGAAGGTCTCGTGGGAGCGCTTGATGAGATGCGGGTCGATCTCGGGAGCCTCAAAGGGCGCGACCTCTTTGCCGTCGAACATGAGCTTGCCCTTCTTGTAGACCTCGAGAATATTGAAGTCGCGGAAGTTATCGATGATAACGAAGTCGGCAAGGAAGCCGGGCGCGATGGCGCCGCGGTTGTTGAGCAGGAAGTAGCGGGCAGCATGATGGCTCGCGCACTTGACGGCGATGATGGGGTCCACGCCCGCGGCGATGGCCTTCTTGATGATGTAGTCGATGTGACCCTTTTCCAGCAGATCATTGGGGTGCTTGTCGTCCGTGCAGAACATACAGTAGGTGTAATACTGCGGGGTGAGCAGCGGCAGCAGCGCGTCAAGGTTGCGCGCCGCGGTGCCCTCGCGGATCATGATGTACTGGCCGCGCTCGAGTTTGGCGAGCGCGTCGCCCATATCGGAGCACTCGTGGTCGGAGTAGACGCCGGCGGCAACGTAGGCGTTGAGGTCGTTGCCGGAAAGGCCGGGAGCGTGGCCGTCGATCTTCTTGTGATGCGCCTGCGCCGCGACGATCTTCTCGAGCACCTGCTCGTCGGCATTGGCGACGCCGACGTAGTTCATCATCTCGGCAAGGCCCTCGACGCGGTTGTGCTCGTAGAAGCTGTCGATGGCGCGGTAGTCAAGGTTCGCGCCGCTCTCGTCGAGCGGGGTGGCGGGCACGCAGCTCGGCAGCATGAAGCGCACGTCGAGCGGCAGGTCCTCGGTGGCCTGAAGCATATACTCGATACCGTCGGTGCCCATGACGTTGGCGATCTCGTGCGGGTCGGTGATAACGGTCGTGGTGCCGTGCGGAAGAACGGCCTTGGCGAACTCCTTCGGGCTGACGAGCGAGCTTTCCAGATGGATGTGCGCGTCCACAAAGCCGGGCAGCACGAGCTTGCCGCTCATGTCGACCTCGATCTCGCCCTCGTAATGCTCGCCCATGCCGGCGATCAGGCCGGAGGCCACGGCGATATCGCCGCGGCTGAGCTGGTTGCAGAACACATTCACATAGGTCGCGTTCTTCAAAACGAGGTCGGCCTTCTGCCGTCCCGCCGCGACCTCTACCACATGGAGCTTTTTGTTGAGCTTGCGGTTGATCCTGCCCGCGTAGCTTTCCTTGTATGCCATCGCCATGATCCTCCTGTTCTCGCTTTATCATAATTTTTTCTAATGTTAGGCTTAAACACCTGTGATACCTGTTGCATGGAGTATACTACGATTTCCCGCGCTTGTCCATGCCTTTTTGCCGAAAAACGAAAGAAATTTGGGCAATGGGAAAGGACCGCACGGCAATTCTCGTGCCATGCGGTCCCTGATAAAAAACGCTCTTTTGTCAGCGCAGCTTCGCGCCCAGCTCGGCTTCGAGCAGCGCAAGGATGCTCTTCACATCCTCGTCGGCCTCCTCGCCGGTGAGGCTGCGGTCGTCCGCGCGCAGCGTCAGGCTGAACGCGACGGACTTGCTGCCCGGCGCGACGCCGATGCCGCGGTAAATGTCGAACAGCTCGACCTTCTTCAAAAGGCCCTTCGCGCCGCGGCGGATGCAGTCCTCCAGCGCGCCGACGGTGACACTCTCGGCGCACACCACGGCGATATCGCGTGTAACAGCGGGGAACTTCGGCAGCGGCTGGTAGACGGGGATACCGCCCCGCACGGAGTAGAGCGCGTCAAAGCGCAGCTCAGCGGCATAGATCTCCGCGTCCACGCCGTAGGTGGCCGCGACGAGCGGGTGGATCTGGCCGAACACACCCAGCTCGACATCGCCGGCATAGACCTTCGCGCAGCGGCCGGGGTGATAGGAGGCGTTGTCCGTGCAGGCCTCAAAGCGGACGTCCTTGACGCGGCAGGCGCGGAGAATGGCCTCGATGCCGCCCTTGAGCGTGAAGAAGTCCATCCCGTCGCCGTAAGCGCCGAGGGAGAGGATCTTCGGCTCGTCGGCCAGACCGTCCTCGCGGGGCAGATAGATCTTGCCCAGCTCGTAGAGGCGCACGGCCTTGTTGCGGTAGTTGTAGTTGCGGGTGATGATCTCCAGCATGGAGGGGAGGATCGTCGTGCGCATGATGGAGGTGTCCTCGCCCAGCGGGTTGAGGATCTTCAGGCTTTTACGCAGCGGGGAGTCCTTCGGCATACGGATCTTATCGTAGTACGACGGGCTGATGAAGGAGTAGGTGATGATCTCGTCGTAGCCGAGCGTGCGGCAGGTCTCGCCGAGCGCACGGTCAAAGAGCTGCTGCTCACTGAAGCCGCCGCGCGTCGTCTCGCCGCGCATGAGTGTGCAGGGAATGTTGTTGTAGCCGTAGAAGCGGGCGACCTCCTCGGCAATGTCGCTATAATGCTCCACATCGCCGCGCCAGCTCGGCACAAGAATGTCGTCGCCGCTGAGCTCAAAGCCGAGGGAGAGAAGGATCTCGCGCATCAGGCTCTCGAGCAGGTCGGTGCCGAGCAGCGCGTTGATCTTCTCCGGCTCGAGCTTCACGACCGTGGGAGCCTTGTCCTTGGCGATGACGTCCATCACGCCGTCTACGACCTCGCCGCAGCCGAGCAGCTCGACCAGCTCGCAGGCACGCTGCACGGCCTTCATGGTGTTCATCGAATCAAGACCCTTTTCGTAGCGTGCGGAGGCGTCGGTACGCATCCCGAGGGCCGCCGCCGTGCGGCGGACGGACACGCCGTTGAAGTTGGCGCTCTCGAAGAGCACCATCGCCGTGTCGCCGACGATCTCGCTGTTCGCGCCGCCCATCACGCCCGCGACGCACACGGGCTTGTGCTCGTCGCAGATGCAGAGCATATTCGGCGTGAGCTTGCGGTCGTTGCCGTCGAGGGTCTGAATGACCTCGCCCTCACGCGCGGTGCGGACGACGATCCTGCCGCCGTCCACGCAGGAGAAGTCGAAGGCGTGCATCGGCTGGCCGTACTCGAGCATGACGTAGTTCGTAATGTCCACGATGTTGTTGATCGGGCGCACGCCGGAGTTGCGCAGGCGCTCGCGCATCCACTTCGGGGAGGGCGCGATCTTCACGTTCTTCACCATGCGCGCGGTGTAGCGCGGGCAAAGCTCGCCGTCCTCGATCTCGATGTCGACCAGCTCCGCGATGCTGCCGCCGCAGCCCTTGACCTCGGGTGTGTGCAGCTTGAGAGGGCGGTGGAAGGTCGCGCTCGCCTCGCGGGCAAGGCCAATGACGGAAAGGCAGTCGGGACGGTTGGGCGTGATCTCGAACTCGACCACGCTGTCATCATAGCCGATGACCTTCGCGATGTCGTCGCCGGGCTTCACATCATCCTCACGCAGGACGAAGATGCCGTCGGCGATGCAGTGCGGGAACTCGCGCTGCTCGGCGTGCAGGTCGGCAAGCGTGCAGATGGAGTCGGACTTGGTGTTGTAGGCCACCAGATCGCCCTCGTGCAGGTTGGAGCAGACGGTGTCGGGACAGGCGGTCGTGCCGCCGAGGTCGAGACAGGTATGGAACGTGCCGTCGCCCTGCGGCGCGCACTCGAGCACCTTCGCCGCCGCAACCGGTCCGAACACCTTGTCACCGGGCTTGATGTCGGCGGGGATGGAGGGCTTGTCCTTGTCGATGGGATGATAGTCGTTCAGAAGCGCCGCGGGCGTGATGACCGCGTAGGGGAAGTCGTGCTCGGCGGTCAGGCCCAGCTCCTTGAGCGAGCAGAGCATACCGTTGGACGGCACGCCGCGCAGCTTGCCCTTTTCGATCTTCACGCCGCCGGGCAGCACGGACTTGTGCAGCGCCGCGGGCACCAGATCGCCGACGTGGATGTTCCACGCGCCGGTGACGATCTGCACCGGCTCCTCCCTGCCGACGTCGAGCTGGCAGACCCACATGTGGTCGCTGTCGGGGTGCTTTTCCATGGAGAGGATCTTGCCCGCGACCACGTTTTTGAGGCTCTCGTCCAGACGCTCGATGGTCTCGACCTTGGAGCCGGAGAGCGTCATTTCGTCGTTGAACTGCTTGTCGGTGATGTCGTGGAGGTCAACAAATTCGTTGAGCCAATTTCTGCTTAAATTCATTTTCTTCGCTCTCCTTTCTCAGAACTGCTCCAGGAACCGGACGTCGTTTTCGAAGATCAGACGTAGGTCGCCGATCTTGAAGTGGCCAAGCGCCAGACGCTCCAGGCCCATGCCGAACGCCCAGCCGGAATACACGTTGGAGTCGATGCCGCAGCCCTCGAGCACCTTGGGGTGAACCATGCCCGCGCCGAGGACCTCGATCCAGCCCTCGCCCTTGCAGGTCGGGCAGCCCGCGCCGTGGCACTTGTGGCACTGGATATCCATCTCGCAGCTCGGCTCGGTGAACGGGAAGTGGTGCGGACGGAAGCGCGTGACCGTG
>OLGA01002675.1_pt1 | contig 12267 bp, 7 predicted proteins | sample 1604881 | NCBI WGS metagenome assembly OLGA01 (sample SAMEA3888896, study PRJEB22519) | human gut metagenome | biome: human gut; feature: human-associated habitat; material: faeces | place: Denmark | collected 2009
GACGTGCTGCATATCGCGTTCGGCTCCGGTATGACGGCGTCCGTACAGAATGCGATGCTTGCAGCGGAGACGCTGCGGGAGAAATACCCGGAGCGGAAGCTGACCGTGATCGATTCGCTCTGCTCGTCCTCCGGCTACGGTCTGCTGGTCGACGGCGCAGCCGATCTGCGCGACGAAGGAAGATCCATGGATGAGATCGCGGACTGGGTACTCGAAAAGCGTCAGAAGGTCCACCACCAGTTTTATTCCACGGAGCTGAAATTCTACCGCCGCAGCGGGCGTATGTCCGGCGCTGCCGCAGCGATCGGCACGGTGCTTGGCATCTGCCCCATCATGCGTCTGGACGACAAGGGCCGCATCATTGCCTATGACAAGGTCCGCGGCAAGAAAAACGCCGTCGCGCGCACCGTCGAGACGATGAAGCGCCACGCCGAAAACGGAGAGAATTACACAGGCAAGGCGTTTATCTGCCACTCCAACTGCCTTGCAGATGCCAAGGCGACAAAGGCCGCCGTTGAGGCCGTGTTCCCACATCTGAACGGCGAGGTTCGCATCTGTGATATCGGAACGATCGTCGCATCGCATTCTGGCCCCGGCACCGTCGCGGTATTCTTCTTTGGAGACGACCGCGCACCGGAGGGTTCGGCTGTTTAAGCTTTTTCTAAATATTGACCCGGCTTTCCTCGCAGGAAAGCCGGGTCAGCTTTTATCCCTCTGCGGCCTGCAGCATTCTGTCGATGAGAATGCCATAGCCCTGTGCTGGGCTATTGACCAGCACGTGTGTGACTGCGCCGACCAGCCGTCCGTTTTGCAGGATCGGGCTGCCGGACATCCCCTGCACGATACCGCCTGTTTTGGCAAGCAGCGCCTCGTCCGTCACGGTAATGAGCAGGTTCCGGCCATTTTTCGCGTCTGCATCCACACGTTCAATGCGGATGGCAAAACGCTGCACCTGATCGCCGTCGACATTTGAAAGGATCTCCGCCGGGCCGGTCACGACCGACTCAGCAGGAGCCGTTTCGACTGTCTGCCCCTGACGCGGATGGGTCATCGTGCCGAATATCCCGCAGGCTGTATTTTTGTCCACGGTTCCCACCGTGTCCGTCACATCGAAAAGTCCGTGCAGCTCTCCCGGCGTTCCGCGTGTACCGGCGCGGATCTCAGCAACGCTCGACCGCACCAGATAGCCGGACTGCATCATCAGAAGCTGCGTCCCGTCCAGACTGCTGACGCCGTGGCCGAGCGCACCGTAGCTTTCGGTTTCGGGGTCATAATAGGTGACAGTCCCGATCCCCGCGATATGGTCGCGTACCAGAACGCCGAGCCGATAGCCGGACGGCGTTTTTTCCGGCGTGACAAGAAACTCCGCTTCCCTTCCGCCGCGTTCCACCCGCACGACAATCGGCTCGCTTTTCTGAATGCTTCCGAGCAGCGCCTGCGCGCTGTCTGTTTTCTTTCCGTCCGCCGCAATGATCACATCGCCCTTCCGGATCCCCGCCTGCTGCGCAGGTGTGCCGCTCTCTACCTCCGTGACCATCAGTCCCTCCGCATAGAGCTTGATGCCGACTGTATATCCGCCCGGAACCAGCGCGCGTCCGGCTGCGGCAGTCTGGCAGCACAGCGCAAGCGCAAGAACGAACGCGGCCAGCGCGGCCGGTATTTTTCTATAAAAAATGTTCCGCCTCATGTTCTCATCCTCTCCGCAAAAGTCTCAGCGCCATTATCTTGACCCGCCGAGCCGGAAAGAAACCGCGCATGGCGTATGTAAAAGAAAGTCTGTTTTCCTTGTCATGAATTAGAAATTCTCCGTTTTTCGAGAAAAAAGAAGCGTGTATCGGCAAAAAGGCCCTGCTTTTCCGCCGAAATCCAGAATTGCAGTTTCCATCTCAATTTAATTTCTGCAAAAAAAGAAAAATTAGTCTTGACTTTTCAGAATAAATCGTTATAATAATCATGCGCTTCGGAAAGAAGCTCAGCTAGGGGATTTGTGTAACGGTAGCACACCGGACTCTGACTCCGTTTGCGGGGGTTCGAATCCCTCATCCCCTGCCAGATGAAAAATCCGTAATCCAAAAGGATTGCGGATTTTCTCTTTGTGTATCATTTATCACGAAATATCAAACAAGATCCTTTCTGCAAAACGCCCGGCAGACAATCCGAATGTCTGCCGGGCGCTCTGTATTTGTGGTTATCTCGTCAAAACCGTGCCTGCCATGCTGCCGGTGAAGGCGTCGTTCAGGATGGCCGGGCGGCCAGCGACGAAGACAGTATCCATACCGGCGGAGAACTGCGCAGGATCGGAATAGGTTGCGCAGGTATGGACGGCGGAAAGATCAAAAATATTCAGGTCTGCATCCATGCCGGGCGCGAGAATGCCCTTTGTTTTCAGGCCCATGACCTTTGCAGCACGGCCCGTGCATTTATGCACGGCAGATTCGATGGAAAGCGCCCGCTTTTCGCGGACGAAGTGCTCCAGGAGCATTGTATACGTGCCATAAACGCGCGGATGGAGCATCCCGGTGGTGGGATAGGTGCTGTCGGAGATCACGCAGCTGTGTGCGTCGCGCAGGATATCGCAGATATCGTCCTCGGCAGCAATGAAATCGATCATGGTCACGTCGCAGTGCGCAGCCTGCAGCAGATCAAACAGTGCGGTAAAGGGGTCCTTCCCCTGCTGCTCCGCGATGGCGGCGATGCTCTGCCCCTCATACTGCCGCAAATCCTTCCGCGAGATGCTGGACGCGACAATATTCTCAAAGCCGACGAGAAGCGAGATATTTTCAAAGTCGCTGCCGGTCAGCATACGGTCTTTCAGCGCTTCGCGGAACGCGGGATCGGCCAGATTCTCGGTCAGCACTTCCAGACCGCCCTTCTGGCTCTCTGGCGGCAGAACGTGGACAAGCTGGGTCGAACCGGCTGTATAGGGATAGACGTCGCAGGCGATCTCCACGCCCTCCTGCCGGGCCTCCTGCATCAGGCGTAGCATTTCCGGCGTGCAGCGGTGCCAGTTGGCCTTGCCAATGGATTTAAGGTGGCTGACCTCGACGGGGGTATGCAGTGCCTTTGCGACGGTGATCATTTCGCGGAGCGCGTCGACCACGCCGCTGCCTTCCTGCCGCATATGGACTGTGATGGGAATGCCGGAATTTTTAAGTGGCTGAAGCGCTTCGATGAGCGCTTCGGTCGAATAGAAGCAGTCCGGCGCGTAGCCGAGGCCCAGCGAAACGCCGAGCGCGCCTGCAGCAAGCTCCTGCTCGATCAGGCGGTGGATCTCAGCCATCTGGGTCGCGTCAAGCTCGGGCGTGCCGAAGCCTGCCGCGCAGGCGCGGATGGTGCCGCTGCCCGCCAGCATGGCGGTGTTGATGGGGCTGGGGGTCTTTTTTGCAGCGCACAGATAGGAAGCGAGGCTGGAAAAATCGGCGTTCTCCGGCAGCGCGCCCGCAACCGGGGTCAGATATGCCTCGATCTCTTTTTTGTATGCACCGGCGCAAGGCGTGACGGACAGGCCGCAGTTGCCGTTGACGGTCGTGGTCAGGCCCTGTTTCAACTCAAGTTCGCCGAAATGCGGGCGGAAGAGCGCCGCGTCGGCATGGCGGTGGATGTCGATAAAGCCGGGCGTGACGTACTTCCCTGACGCGTCAAGAACCGCCCCGGCAGAGGCGCCCCTGAGATCGCCGACTGCGGCGATTTTTCCGTCTTTAATCGCAACATCGGCTGCGGCCGCCGGTGTGCCGGTCCCGTCGATCAGGGTACCGTTTTGAATCAGATAATCGAACATTTTTCTGTTTCCTTTGTATAGACGCAGAGCGCAAGACCGGTTCTCCGGCCCTGCGCTTTGCTTTTTTATTTGACAGGTTGGATGTGCCAGATGTCTTCGGCATACTGGCGGATGGTGCGGTCAGAGGAGAACTTGCCGGCGGAGGCGACGTTCATGAGGCACTTGCGGCCAAAGGCGATGCGGTCGCAGTAGTCATGGTTCACGCGCAGACGGGCCTTTTTGTAGCTGTCGAAGTCGTAGAAGATGAAATACTGATCCGGCTTATGCCAGCTTGCACCTTTGAGCAGAGACGTATAGAGCTCGTGCTGCTCTTCATCGGTGGGAACAGTCCCGTCGATCAGGGTGTCGACGGCGCGGCGGAGGTTCGGGTTGGCCTCGTAGAAGCTGCGAGCGTTGTAATTGGGCTTTACCATGTTGATCTCCTCGACGGTCGCGCCGAAGATATACTCGTTCTCGCTGCCCGCCTGTTCGGCGATCTCGACGTTTGCGCCGTCGAGCGTGCCGAGCGTCACAGCGCCGTTCAGCATGAGCTTCATATTGCCCGTGCCGGAAGCCTCCGTACCGGCCGGAGAGATCTGCTCGGAAACATCGGCGGCGGGGATGATATGCTCGGCGTAGGAGCAGTTATAGTTCTGCACGAAGACGACCTTCATGACGCCGTCCATGGCGGGATCGCTGTTGATGAGATCAGCCACGCGGTTTACATAATGAATAATTGCCTTTGCACGGCGGTAGCCGGGGGCAGCCTTTGCGCCGAAGATAAAGGCGGTCGGTGTGAAATCCTTGATGCTGCCGTCCTTGATAGACAGATACAGATCCATAATGCTCAGTGCATTGAGCAGCTGTCGCTTATACTCATGCAGGCGCTTGACCTGCACGTCGAAGATGAACGACGGATCGAGCGCAACGCCCTCGTGCTCTTCGATCACGCGGCAGAGCTGACGCTTCTTTTCCAGCTTGATGGCGTTGAACTGCTTGATGGTCATTTCGTCGATCCCGGCCTTCAGCCCTTCCAGCTGGTCGAGGTTTTTAAGATACCCGGTTCCGACCTTGCTGTCGAGCAGGCCGCAGAGCTCCGGATTGGACAGGCCCAGCCAGCGGCGGGGCGTGATGCCGTTGGTCTTGTTCTGGAAGCGGTCGGGATAGACGGCGTACCAGTCCTTGAACAGAACGTCCTTGAGGATCTGGGAATGGATCTCTGCAACGCCGTTGACGGCGGTGGACATATAGACGGACAGATTCGCCATGTGCGCCTGCCCATCCTTGACGATAAAGAGCTTCGAATGCGGGTGCTCCTGCTTGAGCTTTGCGTCGATGCGCTCAATGATCTCGCAGACCTCCGGCACGACGGAGCGCAGCAGCTCCAGATCCCACTTTTCGAGCGCCTCGGTCATGACAGTGTGGTTCGTATAGGCGAACACGCGGCGGGTCAGCTCAAACGCGGCGTCAAAATCCAGTCCCTCGGCCATCAGCAGACGGATCAGCTCCGGAATGGACATAGCGGGATGCGTATCGTTCAGCTGGACAGCAATAAACTCCGGCAGGCGGTAATAGTCTGTGCCGTGCTGCTGGCGGTAGTCGCGCAGGATATCCTGCAAAGACGCGCTGGAAAGGACGTACTGCTGCTTGACGCGCAGGCGCTTGCCCTCCCATGTGGAGTCGTTCGGATACAGAACGCGGGTGATATCCTCGGCCTTGTTCTTCTTTTCAAGCGCCTTAACGTAGTCCTGCGCGTTGAAGGCGTCGAAGTTCAGCTCCTCCTCGGCCTCGCACTGCCAGAGGCGGAGCGTACCGACCGTCGTTGTTTCATAGCCGATCACGGGCATATCATACGGGACGCAGTTGACGGTCTGGTCGGCAAATTTGACCTTGACGGCCAGCTTGTCACGGCGGTGGCTCCACGGGTCGCCGTATTTCGTCCAGTCGTCGGCGTTTTCACGCTGGCAGCCATTGACGAACGACTGCTTGAACAGGCCGAAGCGATAGCGCAGGCCATAGCCGGTCAGCGGCAGGTCGAGCGTCGCGGCGCTGTCAAGGAAGCAGGCGGCGAGACGGCCAAGTCCGCCGTTGCCGAGGGCCGCGTCCTCAATGTGCTCCAGGCACGCAAGATCGACGCCCTTTTCAGCAAAGGCCGCTTTCATCCCGCGCAGAATGCCGAGGTTGAAGAGGTTGCTGTAGACCAGACGGCCGACGAGATATTCCGCGGAGAAATAGAACGCGCGGCGGCCCGGCGCCTGACGGCGCTTGGTCTTCGTCCATTTGTCGCTGATCTCCATCATGATGACCTGGCCAAGCGCCTCATGCAGGCGCTCCGGGGTCGTTTCCTGCAGCGTCTCGTCATGCTGGAAATGCAGCAGAGCCTCAGTCTGTTTTACGATTCGTTCCGATAATTCACTCATAGGTTACTCCTTCCATGGGACTCCGCCGGGCAAAGCTGCCGGCGGCCTTTAAAGAAGCGTCCACCTATCCGGCAAGGACAGGTGGACGCCAGATGACTGTAGGTATTATACACGATTTGACCGCTCTGTCAAACCTGCAATTTTTTGGGCCAGCGCTTCGTTGGCCGCGCCGGGCAGCATACGCCAGCGCCAGTTCGACTGCAGAAGCCTGCCAGGTTCGTTCATACGCGTTTCCCGGCCCAGACGCAGATAGTCCTGCATCTGCATGATAAACAGCTGTGCCTTGGACTGCATACCGGCCTCGATGATGGCGTCGGCCAGATCGTCCTCCGCCGTAATGCCGAGATAGCTGCGGGCATAGGCGTCCGTTTCTGCGTCAATTCCCTCGCACCACTGGATAAGCGTTTCATTGTCGTGCGTGCCGGTGTAGCAGATGGCGTTTTCAGGATAGCGGTCGGGCAGATAGTTGCTCGGTTCGCGCGGGTCGAAGGCAAATTCCAGCACCTTCATGCCAGGGAAGCCGGAATCAATCACAAGCTGCTGTACCTCCGGCGTCAGGAAACCGAGATCCTCGGCGATAAAATCGGTATCCGGGAAATTCTTCCGGATAGCATTTACAAGCTTCATGCCGGGACCCTTGACCCATTCGCCCTTGCGGGCCGTGCGGTTGACAGCAGGAATGGCCCAATAGCTTTCGATGCCGCGGAAATGGTCGATGCGGACGACGTCGAAGCTCTCCCCTGCTGCGCGCAGGCGTCGCATCCACCAGGAGAAGCCGTCCTGTTCCATGTGCGCCCAGTCATAGATGGGATTGCCCCAATACTGTCCATTGGCGTTGAAGCCGTCAGGCGGGCAGCCCGCAACGACGCGTGGACGGCGGGTACGGGTCAGCTGGAAGTTCTCCGGGTGCGACCAGACGTCGGCGGAATCCAGCGGAACATAGATGGGGATATCGCCGATGATCAGCACGCCGTTTTCATGGGCATACTCCCGCAGCCGCTGCCATTGCGTATGGAAGCAGAACTGCAGGAACCGTTGAAAATCAAGCTCGTCGTGCAGCAGCTCACGGTAGTACGCCATGGCCTCCGGCTGGTGCATCCGGATATCGAGCGGCCACTCGGTCCACGGGCCGTCGTTATAATATGCCTTAACGGCCATAAAGAGTACATACTCCTCCAGCCACGCACTCTGCTGGCGGACATATTCCGTGTAGCGCTCCGCCGGGGCCTTGTGGAAGCGGCTCCAGGCCAAATGCAGCACCCGCAGGCGCTGGTCGTACATCTTCGAAAAATCGACCTGATCGGCGCGGCTGCCCCAATCGACGCGGTCAAGCTCCTCCTGCGTCAGGTATCCGTCCTTGACAAGCTCGTCCAGATCGATCAGATACGGGTTCCCGGCGAAGGTAGAGAACGCCTGATAGGGCGAATCGCCATAGCCGGGCGGGTTGATCGGGAGGATCTGCCAGTAGGTCTGCTTTGCCGCTCTCAGAAAATCAATAAAGTCATAGGCTGCTTTTCCCATGCTGCCGATGCCGTAGGGCGAGGGCAGCGAAGTAATGTGCATCAGGATTCCACTGCTTCTTTTCATACTATCACTCTTATTTCGCTTTCGTTGAAAACAGGCAAAAGCAGCGGTTGGGCGCTGTTTTCAGCTGTTTTCGAGTTTTCTGACGCTTTCACGGTTGGAAAGCGTAAACGGTACGGTCATATGGCGGGCCTGCCCGCCGCGCTCGGTGCAGTCCATCAGAACAGAAAAGCTGCGCCGGGCCAGAAGCTCGACAGACTGGGAAACGGTAGAAAGCTTCGGGGTATAGAAGCTGCCGATCCTCAGTCCATCATAGCCGATGATGGAAATATCGTCAGGGACGCGCTTTCCGGCGTCCACCAGTGCGCGGATCGCGCCGATGGCAATGACGTCTGCCATGGCGAACACAGCTGTGACCTGCGGTGTGTCGCGCAGGACGGCCTGCATACCGGAATAGCCATCCTCATAGCTGTAACGGCCGGTGTGGTAGTAGGTCTGCTCGTCGAACTGCATGCCGTTTTTCCCGAACGCTTCCACGCAGCCTTCATAACGCTGCGCGGACGTATCGGATAAAAGCCGGTCGCCGCCGAGAACAGCAATGTTTCTGTGGCCGCAGCGGATGAGATAATCGACAGCGCAGGCAGCGCCCTGCCGGTCGTTGGTCGTAACGCTGGACAGGTTCTCAAACGGCAGATCGCTCGCATCGTTTGTAACAATGATGGAGGGCACATGGATCTTGTCGAAATCGCTGACGAAATGACGGTTCGTCGCACCGAGGAACATCACGCCCATGGGCTTGCGCTCCCGGCAGAGCTTGACGGCACGAAGCACCTCGTTATCGTCTTCATCGATAAAGTCGACAATCAGCGAATGCGTGGTGCGCGAGAAAAGGGACTGCAGATGCTCGACCATACCGGCAAACAGCTCGTTGGCCGTACCCTTGACAATGATGAGTACGGTGTTGGAGCGCTGCTGCTTTAAAAGCTGTGCGCTTTCGTTGAGTTCAAAGCCGCTTTCCTGCGCAATGGACAGAATCGCCTGCCGCGCTTTTTCCGAAACATTCGGCTGGTTATTGAGCACGCGAGAGACAGTTCCAAGCGAATAACCGCTCAGTCTCGCAAGATCCTTGATCGTCATATCTGCTGTTCTCCTTGGTTTTGCTGATTCTGTATCACTATCATACAGAACCTCTGAAAAATCCACTTAAAACAGACAAATTTCTTTATCCCTTTACCGCGCCGGCAGCAACGCCCTTGATAATATATTTCTGGCAGCAGAGATAGAAGATGACGACCGGGACGATGGACATCAGGATCAGCGCCATAGTCGCGCCCATGTCGACGGAGCCGTAGCTGCCCTTGAGGTACTGGATGTGGATGGGAATGGTGCGGAATTCGTTGATATCAAGGACCAGATACGGCAGGAGGTAGTCGTTCCAGACCCACATGATTTCCAGAACACCGACGGAAATGAAAGTCGGCTTCATCATGGGCAGGACAACCTGGAAGAAGGTCTGCACAGGGGTGCAGCCGTCGATAACAGCAGCCTCTTCAATGGAGCGCGGGATGGACTTGACAAAGCCTGTGAACATAAACACAGCGAGGCCCGCACCAAAGCCGAGGTAGACAATGGGAATTGTCCACGGGCGATTGAGCTTCAGAGTATCGGCGGTCTTTGCCAGCGTGAACATAACCATCTGGAACGGGACGACCATGGAGAACACGCACAGATAGTACACAATGCGGCAGACAAGGCTGTCGACACGGGAAATATACCACGCGGCCATGGACGTGCAGATGAGGATCAGAGCTGCGGAAAGCAGCGTGATCATCAGGCTGTATTCGACGGATTTATAGAACGGGTAGTTGCCGAAGGTCATACCCTTGATATAGTTCTGCAGCCCCATGAAGGTGTTGCTTGTGGGAAAGGCAAACGTATCAAGGTTAATAGCGGCGTTGGTCTTGAGAGAGTTGACCAGAACGATGAAGATCGGGTAGAGATACGCAACGGCAATGATCGCAAACACGACCGTCAGGACGGTATGCGAACGGCGCTCTTTCTGGAAGCCGGTATTTTTCATTACTGATCGACCTCCTTCTTTCTGGTGGACACAAGCTGGGCAATGCTGATGATCGCAACCAGGATAAAGAACACAACTGCCTTGGCCTGTCCGGGGCCTTTGGAGTTGGAGGTGTTGGAGTTGACGATGTTCAGAGCCAGCATTTCCGTGGTCTTGATGACGTTGCCGTCAGCCAGCGTCTTAAAGGGCGAGCCGCCCGTGAGGGCCAGGTTCTGGTCATAGAGCTTGAAGCCGTTGGTCAGGGACAGGAACGTGCAGATGGTGATAGACGGCATGATGTTCGGGATTGTGATGTTCCAGAGCGTTTTCCAGCTGGACGCACCGTCGATCTTTGCGGCCTCCAGCATATCCTCCGGGATTGCCTGCAGGCCTGCGATATAAATGATCATCATATAGCCTATCTGCTGCCAGCACATGAGGATGATCAATCCCCAGAAGCCGTATTTGGTTTCCAGCACGACGGCTGTGTCGAAGTTGCTGAGGATGCCGTCGAAGATCATGAGCCAGATATAGCCCAGAACGATGCCACCGATGAGGTTCGGCATGAAGAAAACGGTACGGAAGATGTTCGAGCCCTTGATACCCTTAGTCAGAACGTAGGCAACAGCAAAGGCCAGAACGTTGATGATGAGCAGGGATACGAGCGCAAACAGCGCTGTATACCAGAACGCGTGGAGGAAGCCCTCATCCTGGAAGATAGTCTGGTAGTTTTTCAGTCCCACCCACGTCCACTTGCTGGTCGTCTTGAACTTGCAGAAGGACAGGAACAGCCCCTTTGCAAACGGGTACAGGAAGCCCACGCAGAACGCTGCGAACGTCGGCAGCAGGAACAGCCAGCCCCAGCGCTGGATCGGGCGGCGGATCAAGCTGCATGACAGAGCCGAATCGTCATGTTTTTTCTTCTTCATCATGCTTCTCCTTTATTATTTATATACTTTCTTGACAATTTCACAGACAAGCGTCCGGCCTCCGGGCGTTTGTCCGCAAAATCTTCGGCTGCGGCAGTTTCTTTTCTGTAAAAAAGGGGGCTTTGCAGCCCCCTCTTTACTTTTGGTCACGCCTTATTGCTTATGCGTTTTCCTTTGCATACTGGGTCGCCCAGCCCTGCACGAATGCAGTCTCGACAGCGGACCAGTCGCCGGTGCCGGCAGTGTACTGGGTCAGAGCGTCGACAACAGCTGCACGCCAGTCGTCAACAGCGGGAGTCCAGTTGAATGCCCAGGTAACAACGTAGTTGCCTTCAGCAGTGTACTTGTTGGCATCCTGGAAGAAGACGTTCTCCGGCTCCTTGGCGTCCTTGAACGGGCAGGGGCCAAACTCTTGTGCCAGCATCGTGGTGCCTTCGTCAGAGGTAACGACCCAGACGAGGAAGTCGATGGTAGCCTGAATATCTTCTTCAGAGGATTCGTTGTTGATGGCCCAGCAGTTCTCGGTGCCTGCGCACAGGCCGGCCTTTTCTTCGCCGTCAACGCCGCAGTAGATGGGGATCATAGCCAGATCGTCGGGGTTCATGCCGAACGTGCCGGTCAGGTTGGAATATTCCCAACTGCCGTTCTGATAGAACGCAGCCTTGCCCTCGCCGAATTCAGCCTCGGACTCGTCGCCGGTAGCGGTAGCCAGAGCAGCGCCGGTGGTAGCGGAATCAGTGGTGTAGAGATCCCAGATGTTCTTGAAGTTCTCGAGGTAAGCGCCGGTGATGGTGGCGGGCTGTGCGGTCACGCCGTCGTCACGGAACTCGTAGTACAGCGGCATATTGGCCAGATGGCCGGAGAAACGCCAGCTGGAGGAGCCGTCGAGGCCGGCGGAGGAGAATGCGTCGAAGCCGAGCTCGTCAGCACGGGCATGGATGTCGTCAGCGACAGCCTTCAGGGAGTCGAAGTCCTTGATCTCGTCGAGGGAGTGGCCAGCCTCTTCGAGGAGCTTGGTGTTGACGATGATGCCGAAGGATTCGTAGCAGTTGCCGATGGCCTTCAGTTCGCCAGCCTCATTGTAGAGGTTGAAGGAGTCGGTGTTCAGCTCGTTGGCGATGGCGGAGCCGGTCAGATCCAGTGCGTAATCGTCCCAGTCAGCAAGGCCGGACATGTTGCCGATGTTGAAGATGGTGGGCGCTTCGCTCTTGCCCATCTCGGCGGTCAGGGTGTCGGAGTAGGTGCCGGAAGCAGCGGTAACAACCTTGACGGCAACGCCGGTCTTGGCGGTGTAGTCGGAAGCGAGCTTCTGCAGCGCCTCGTCGAACTCCGGCTTGAAGTTCAGGTAGTAGACCTTACCGGAAGCGCCGGAAGCAGCAGCGGTGCTGGAAGCAGCAGTAGAAGTGGCCGTGGAAGCAGCGGTGCTGCTGGAAGAGCCGCCGCAGGCAGCCAGACCCAGTGCAGCGGCACCCACACCGGCCGCCTTGAGGAAATTACGACGAGAAATACGATTCATAACAGTAGCCTCCATCATTTTGTTCCGTTCAAACACAGCCGGGCAAACAGGCTTTGCCCGAA
>OLGA01002676.1_pt1 | contig 12266 bp, 10 predicted proteins | sample 1604881 | NCBI WGS metagenome assembly OLGA01 (sample SAMEA3888896, study PRJEB22519) | human gut metagenome | biome: human gut; feature: human-associated habitat; material: faeces | place: Denmark | collected 2009
CTTCTGCCAGCCAGGTACTGAGATGAAGTGGTTTGAGTATTGGAAGAAGGTTCGTCTGGCTTGGCACGAGGCTCTCGGTATGGGTAATGAGAACTACCGTTACCACGATCACGAGAAGCTGGCTCACTATGCCAATGCTGCTACCGACATCGAGTTTAAGATGCCATTCGGTTTCAAGGAGGTAGAGGGTATCCACAGCCGTACCAATTTCGACCTTTCTCAGCACGAGAAGTACAGCGGCCGATCAATCAAGTACTTCGATCCTGAGAAGAACGAGAGCTATGTGCCTTACGATGTAGAGACCTCTATCGGTGTTGACCGTATGTTCCTCAGCGTGATGTGCCACTCTTACTGCGAGGAGAAGCTTGAAAATGGTGAGACACGTGTAGTATTGCGCCTGCCAGAGGCATTGGCTCCAGTGAAGTGTGCCGTATTCCCATTGGATAAGAAGGATGGCCTGCCAGAGTTGGCTCACGAGATTGTGGATGAGTTGAAGTTCCACTTCAATACCCACTATGGCGATCCTAAGGATTCCATCGGTAAGCGTTACCGTCGCCAGGATGCCATCGGTACTCCATTCTGTATCACCGTTGACCACGAGACACCTAAGGATCACAAGGTAACTTTGCGTTATCGTGATACCATGGAGCAGGAGCGCGTAGCTATCTCTGACCTTCGTGGCATCATCGAGGATCGCGTAAGTATCACCAGTGTATTAAAGAAACTTGGTAATGAAATTAAGAATTTCTAAATATCTCTTCTTGCTCGTGATGGCAGTGTTCGCCCTGTCATCATGCAGCGAGGATGATAACACCGTAGATGAGTATGCCAACTGGCAGCAACGCAACGAACAGGCTTTTGCCGATACGCTGGCGTATGCCAAGGCACAGATTGCTGCCGGCAGCACCGAATGGAAGGTGATTCGCAAATGGTCGCTCCAGAACCAGACACCTAACAAGGATGTGACTGGTATGGATGTTCCGCTTTCCTACAAGGATGCTGATCACATCGTGGTTCGCGTGTTGAAGGAAGGCAAGGGCAGCGGATGCCCTATGTACACCGATTCTGTGAAGGTAAGCTATTTGGGTAGATTGCTGGGCACTGATACTTATCCTGCAGGTTATGTATTCGATAAGACCTTCGAGGGTACCTACGACAAGGCCACTGCTCAGGTTACAACCAATTTGGCGAGTGGCTGGATAGATGGTTTTACCACAGCCGTGCTCAAGATGCACATCGGCGATCATTGGTTGGTGTATATCCCATATCAGCTGGCTTATGGTTCTACCCAGAGTTCGAGTAGCGTAATCCCTGCCTATTCCATGCTTCGCTTCGAGATAGTGCTCGACAGCTACTATCGTCCGGGTCAGGTAATACCGGGTTCAAGAGCTGCTGTCCAGTCACTCAAGGGAGAATGGATTACAGAGTAGGATTTTTCTGGATTTACACCTTATTATATATAGGGAGATTCATTCCTTTTACAGGTAGGATTTACACCTTATTATAATAGGTGATAGAATAGGAGCGTTCCTAGGATTGCCGTCTGATGGCATTCTTAGGAACGCTTTGTGTTAACATACCTTTTTGATGTGTTAACAAGTGTTCGTGTTCGCGCACAAAATGTTGTCGATATTAAAAAAATGTTAGTTTTCTGCATTTTTTCGGGTAAAAGTATTGCAGTTCCAGAAAATAGTTGTACCTTTGCATCAGAAAAAATAAGTTTTAGGTTTTTAGTTAGGTAATAGATTTTATTAGGTTTAGTTGTTAGGTAAAGTTAAGATTGTTGTTCATTGGTTTATTGGTTTTAGTTAAGGTAGTTAGAAAAGATTGTTTATTCAAGGACGACAGGTGTTAGTTAAGGTAAGAATAAGATTGTTTATTCAGTGACGACAAAAAACAGTACTGTTCCGCTCTGCGGAAGTTAAGTTTTGGGAAAAACAAAGGTACGAAATTTATAAGATTAAATAAAAGGTGGCGATTCCTTCTCGGAGTCGCCATTTTTTTCGTTAACGCAATTAAAGAGAAAAAATATGTTATTCAAGAATAAGACAGATTATCTGATGGAGTCGATACGCGAGGGTAGGGCGATGGCTCGCAGCGAGAAACTCAATCTCATCGTGGGGTTGAGTATTCCCTCCATGCTGGCACAGATTTCCACCGTGATGATGTTTTTCATCGATGCATCCATGGTGGGACATCTGGGTGCTGAGGCTTCGGCAAGCATCGGACTTATCGAGTCAACCAACTGGCTCATTGGCAGTTTGCTCAGTGCGGCAGCTACCGGTTTCTCGGTGCAGGTGGCTCATTTCATCGGAGCCAACGATTTCGTGAAGGCTCGTCAGGTATTCCGCCATGCCTTGATATGCGGTTTGGCGTTCAGCCTTTGTGTTACCCTGGCATGTGTAGGAGTGCATTCCCATCTGCCTTATTGGCTGGGTGGCGGTGCTGATATTGCGGGCAATTCCTCACGGTATTTTCTGATATACGGTTTGGCTTTGCCCTTCGTATTCCTGTATCATATCTCCGAGATGATGCTCAAGTCGGCAGGCAACATGCATACCCCGAGTGTGATGGCGGTGCTGATATGCATCTGCGATGTGGTGTTCAATTACCTCTTTATCTACGTCATGAAGATGGGCGTGGTGGGAGCTGCCTGCGGCACGGCGCTTGCCTATATCTGCATCTCGCTGCCCAATCTCTACCTCACGGCATGCCGTAACCGGATACTCAATCTGCGTCAGGACAAGGAACCTTTCCGATGGGTGAAGGAATACCTGCACCATGCCTGCAAGATCAGCATCCCGATAGCCATACAGAATGTCCTGATGAGCGGTGCGCAGATCGTGAGCACCATGATCGTGGCACCATTGGGCAATATCGCCATTGCTGCCCACTCGTTTGCCATCACCGCCGAGAGCCTCTGCTATATGCCGGGTTATGGTATCGGTGATGCCGCCACCACCCTAGTGGGGCAGACGCATGGTGCCGGGCGTACCGATCTCTGCCGCAATTTCGCCTATATGACGGTGGGATTGGGCATGTGCGTGATGGCATTGATGGGAGTGGTGATGTATGTCTTTGCCCCCGAGATGATAGGTGTGCTCTCGCCGGTAGAGAGCATCCGCGAGCTGGGCACTACCTGCCTTCGCATCGAGGCCTTTGCCGAGCCTTTCTTTGCAGCGAGCATCGTAACCTATTGTGTCTGCGTGGGAGCGGGCGATACCCGGAAGCCAGCCGCCATCAATCTGGGTACCATGTGGCTGGTGCGCCTCACCCTGGCTTACGCCCTTTCCAAGAGCTATGGCTTGGAGGGTGTTTGGATTGCGATGGCTACGGAGCTTACCCTCAGAGGCACGCTTTTCCTCATCCGCCTTTACCGGGGTTCGTGGATGAAGAGCTTCCAATGTTAGTTTTACGTTAAGATTTGCAGGTATTGGGGAAGATAATCTCCCAAATGCTTGCAAATCTTTTTTATTTTGTGTAATTTTGCAAGCGGAATATTGGAAACAAGTAATTTATAAATCAATAGCAGATGAAACTAAGAAAGATTTTTGCAGCGTTTCTGCTGTGTTTATCTGTGGGAAGTGCGATGGCACAGATGCCAGCCATTCCTGTGGACAAGAATGTGAAGATTGGTCATCTCGACAATGGATTGACTTACTACATTCGTCACAACAGTTATCCTGAGCATGTAGCCAGCTTCTACATTGCCCAGAAAGTGGGTTCTATCAATGAGAACGATGATCAGCGCGGTTTGGCTCACCTCCTTGAGCACCTCGCCTTCAACGGTACCGATCACTTCAAGGGTAATTCCCTCCAGGATTACCTGCAGAGCATCGGCGTGGAGTATGGTAGAAATCTCAATGCCTATACCAGCGTAGAGAAAACCGTATATTACTTCACCGATGTACCTACTACCCGCCCTACAGCCGTAGATTCATGTATGCTCATCCTCAAGGATTGGAGCAATGGCATCTCTCTTACCGAGGAAGCCATCAATGACGAGCGCGATGTGGTACACAATGAGTACCGTATGCGCATCGTGGGTCAGCAGCGCATGATAGAGCGCTCATTGCCAAAACTCTATCAGAACAACAAGTATGGCTACCGTTTCCCTATCGGATTGATGAGCGTCATCGACGGCTGCAAGCCGGAAACCCTGCGTGCTTACTACCGCAAGTGGTATCGCCCAGACAATCAGGCAATCATCGTCGTGGGTGATGTAGATGTCAACCATATCGAGAACAAGATCAAGGAGCTCTTCTCGGGCATCAAGGTGCCTGCCAATGCCGCTAAGATAGAGCCGGTGGAAGTAGCCGATAATGATACCGCCATCTACGTAATCGACAAGGACAAGGAGCAGCAGTATGATATCTTCAATATCTTCATGAAGCATCCAGCCATCCCTAATGCGATGAAGGGCGACATGAGCTATCTCATGAAGGGATACATGGACAATGTGGTTACCTCTATGCTGGGTGCACGCTATGCCGAGATTGCCCAGGAAGCTGACTGCCCATTCCTTCAGGCAGGTGCCGACGACGGCGACTTCCTGCTCTCTTCTACCAAGGGTGCCTTCAGTCTTATCGGTGTGGCAAAGCCAGGTAAGGTAAAGGAGGCTTATGCTGCCGTATTGCGCGAGGCAAAGCGCATGCACGACTTCGGATTCACAGCCACTGAGTATCAGCGTGCCAAGGAGGAGTTCCTGAGCCAGGTAGATAAGACACTTGCCAACAAGGATAAGATGAAGAACGAGCAGTTTACCTCTCAATATGTGGATAACTTCATCTCCAACGAGCCAATCCCATCGGTAGAGGACGAGAGTCAGATCTACAAGATGGTAGTACCTCAGCTGCCATTGGAGGCCATCAATGCCTATGCCAAGCAGCTGGTTTGCCAGAGCGATACCAACCTGGTATCGATGGTGCTGATGCGCGAGGCAGAGGGTGCCGTTTATCCTACCGAGAAGGAGCTTGCCGATATCGTGAAGCAGGTGCGCTCTGAGAAGCTGGAGGCATACGTGGACAACGTGAAGCAGGAGCCGCTGATGGCTCAGTTGCCTAAGCCAGGCAAGATCAAGAAGACCGTAGAGAACAAGCAGCTGGGTTACAAGCAGCTTACCCTTTCCAACGGTGCCAAGGTGGTATTGAAGAAGACCGATTTCAAGGATAATGAGATTCTCTTCTCTGCCAATGCCAAGGTGGGTTATTCTGCTCTCGAGAAGAGCGATTACCCTAGCATCATGCTGATGACCGAGGCTTGGGGTACCAGTGGTTTGGGCGATTTCTCAAGCACCGATCTTGAAAAAGCGCTTGCAGGCAAGCAGGCAGGTGTAGGTTTCTCCATCAATCCTTACAGCCATGGCCTTTCCGGTAATTCTACTCCTAAGGACGTGGAGACCCTGATGCAGCTCATCTATCTCAAGATGACAGCATTGAGCAAGGATGAGAAGTCGTTCAAGAATCTTCAGAATACCTATGCTACCATATTGGCCAACCAGAGCAACAATCCTAACATGGTATATCAGGATTCATTGCAGAGCACCCTTTACCTGGGCAGCAAGATTGGCCGCATTCCTACTTCTGATGAGATCAAGGCCATTAGCTACGATCGCCTGATGGCACTTGCCAAGGAGTATTACGGCAATGCCAAGGACTTCACCTTCTACTTCGTGGGCAACTACGATGAGAAGACCCTCCTTCCACTCATTGAGCAGTATATCGCCAGCTTGCCAAACAATGGCTTCAAGCTGAAGAACAAGGAGATTCCATACGCCAAGGGCGAGGTGAAGAACAACTTTACCAAGGCGATGTCTAATCCTCAAACCCAGGCATCAGAGATATGGAGCACCAAGTTGCCATTCTCTATGCAGAACATGGTACTGGCAGATGTAACCTCCCGACTGCTGGAGATGCAGTATCTGCGCACCATCCGTGAGCAGTTGAGTGCAGCTTACCATGCAGGAGCCACCTTCGGCATGCTCCGCGATTTCGACGACAAGGCAGCCATCAGCATTACCGCCAATGCCGGCTTGAATCCGGAGAAGGCTGATACCGCCATCACCTATTTCTTCAAGGGTGTAGAAGAGGTAGAGAAGCAGGTAGATGCTGCCGACTTGCAGAAGGTGAAGGAGATTCTCCTGAAGCAGGCAGGTGTAGATGAGAAGAACAATGCTTATTGGCTCGGCGTTCTTGCCAACTATACAGGTCTCGGTTTCGATAACCATACCGGCTACAAGGAGTTCGTGAAGAACCTCCGTGGCGAGCAGGTTTCCGACTTCCTCAAGAATGTACTCCTGAAGAGCGGCAACCATGTCGAGGTAATCATGAAGGCTGAGAAGAGCAAGGAATAAATCAAAAAGTCCCGTTGAACGATTTTACTCGCCAACGGGACTTTTTGCCTTTTTTTCTCTTTGTGGTATCAAAGAGTCATTCTGAAAATAATCTTTTTACGTAATTTCCTTTCTCTCTTACGTAATTTTCCTCAAGAGCACTCTCTTGCGAAAGTTACCCTTAATCATTCTTCTTCGCCTTAGAAGCAAGAGCCTCACGGCGATCGTTGAGAATCTCCTGGCACTTGTTCAATGCCATATTCTCGCTCATTGTGTTGACCTTAATTAAATCATTCATAACCTATTGTGATTTGTTAACGGTGCAAAGATAGGGCTTTCTTATCATATTCGGGTACACTTTTTGATAAATTTATGCTAATAATCGTTCTTTTTTGATGTACGTCAAAAAAATGAAACATTTATACCTTTTTCTGAACGATATTTGAACCTTTCGCCATCTCTTTCGTCTAAGAAAATAGCAAATAATGATGAAAAGTGAGTTTTTTCTTTGTTATTTGCGGAAAAAGTGCGAACTTTGCAGCGAAAAAGGAAAATGCTGCATCATATATGCAGGATGCATTTTTAAAACGAAAGTTACAATTATAATAAATAGAAAGTAAAAAATGAGAAAGGTATTTTTAATGGCTGCCCTGGTGCTTGCCAGCACTTCCGGCAGCAATGTATACGCAATGAATGAAGCTGTTCAGGAGGCTTCACTTTCTGAATTGATGCCTGTGAAGAAAACAACTAAAAAGACATCGAAGAAGAAAACAACTACCAAGAAAACAACAGCCAAGAAGACCACTTCTTCATCTACTGCAACATCTTCAGCTGCGGCATCTACTCCTACCACATCTACTTCTACTTCGGCTACCACCAATAGCGGTTATTCTGCAGGAAGCGTAGTGGCAGGCGTATTAGGCGGTTTGCTGGGAGGCGGCACTACTACCGGCAGCAGCTCTACCGGCAGCAGCATCATCAATGGCATTCTGAACAATGTGATAGGTTCAGCCACCTTCTCGCAGGCAGATCTCTGCGCCCATACCTGGAAGTACAGCAAGCCGGGTTGCGCCTTCACCTCAGAGAACCTGCTGGCAAAGGCAGGCGGCGAGATTGCTGCCAGCAAGATAGAGGAGGATCTGAGCAAGTACTACAGTAAGTTCGGCTTCAGCAAGAGCAATACCTACTTTACCTTCAAGACCGATGGCACCTTTGCTGCCAAGATCGACGGCAAGTCATGGAACGGCACCTATACCTTCGATGAGAAGACGCATGCCATCCAGCTGAAGGGTTTGCTGTTGAGTGCTTCGGGTTTTGCCACCCGCACTGCCAATGGCATCAGCCTTCTCTTTGAGCAGAAGAAGCTGCTCACTCTGATCAAGACCCTGAGCAAGCTGAATCTTACCGGCAGCACTACGATGAGTGCCGTGAGCAGCATTGTGGATAACTACGATGGCGTGCGCATTGGCTTCGAGATGACGAAGTAAGATTGATTGCACTATAAGATTTAAGATTTTTAGAAGAATGAGTATTTCTTGTACTCTTAATTTAAAACTATATTCAGCACTTTTGAACCTATGTTCAGAAGTGCTGAACTTGTATTCCACAGTGTTGAACTTAAGTTCAGCACTGCGGAACATAACTTTCTTTGTGGATTACAAACATTTACACTGTGAAGAAACTAATATTTCCTAGTGAGATAAAAAAGTAGTATTCGAAGTTTCTATTTCACCCCAACCTGGAGAGGATTCTTCAATGCATCCAGGTAATCCTTGATGCGAATCTGCCATTCGGCATAGCTCCTTACATCATATTTGCTCCATGCAGCACCGAAGTAATAGCTGTATTTTTCTCCATTCTTCAAGCCTCGTTTCAAGCCGAGAGCATGACCGGTGGCACCATCGTGCTTCTTATCGAAGAGCTGGTAGTAGGTGTGGTCGATGCTTTCTGGGAAGAGTACGCCCACATATACCTGAGAATTGTTCACCTCGATGTTATCAGTAGGGTCGGCATAGCTTACGTAATCCTTGGCGAAGGTCTTCGTCTCCGTATCCTCCTCGTGGATTGGGAAACCGGTGGCGAAATCGGTAGGAGTGTTCAAGCCGTCATACCATACGGTCATTTTGTTGAAGTTGCTGCCCTTGTCGAGCGAGATGATGCGGTGTTCTACCACGTTCTTCATATCGCCCACGGTAGATGGGTTATAAGTCAGTTCTACGGTGAAGCGGAGCGGACCGTTATCCAATATCCTGTAATCCTTGTAGCAGTAAGGCAGCACCTGGTTCTTGCCCACCATCAGGCTTGGTGCACCCAATCCCAGGGTAGCGCCCACACGGTAGGGATCCAATCCGTTGCCATGGTCGAGATGGAAGGAGGTGAGGATATCCGTCTCTCGTGATTCTGCCTGAAGAGCCTTGATTTGCTTGGCAAGAGCAGCTGCCTTTGCCGTATTCTTCTCTGCCTTCTCCTGCTTCTGCAAGGTTCTCACCTTGGCATCCATCTTATCACCCTTGATATTTCCGTTCATATCCTTTACGTATCGCTCGTAAACCACGGTGTCGGGGGTATTCTTCACCCATACATCGGTGCCGAAGGAGCGTTCGCCGGTGCGCTGCAGGGCAGGACCATATACGCGGTAGGCGCATCGGTCGTTCTCCCATGCGATATCATCCTTTCTTATCTTATAGAGAGCGCCGGTGGCATAAACCTTCTGCTGGTAAGGCTTGCCGATGCTCACGTAGTAAGTGGCAGAGCCGTGAGGACGCACGCTGGCATCTATGAGCAGAAGGCCGTCGTGGGTAATCTGCGAGCCAATCTGCTGTCCTCGCTTGTTCTTCACGATATAGGCCTCTCCCTTCTTGGGGGTGGCATTGCCCAGCTTCGCCTTCACCTCGCTCATGCTGAGAGAGATGAGTTCCGTGCGGGGGGTGGAAGTTGGATTGCTAACCACGATGGTGGCTTGCTGCATGGCTGCGGCTTGCTGTTTCGCTCCCTTTCCGGGAGTGGCTTGCTGTGCATGGCAGTAGTTAGAACCTGCCAATGCCAGGAGCATCATCAGGCTTCTGGCCGTGATGCCCTTCATCATTTTTCCGTGAATCTTTTTCATTTTGATTTGTTTTTTTGTTTAATATTCAAGTTTCGCATGTTACATGCGAAACTTGAGTTTAATACGAATGAATAGTTGAAGCTACTTAAAGCCTTTACTCCTCTATAATGGAAATCTCCATGCTGATATCCTCCTTAGGGCGGTCACCACGCATGGTTTCGCAGTTCTGAATCTTCTCTACTACGTCAAGACCTTCCTCTACCTCACCGAAAACGGTGTATTGGTTGTCGAGGAATGGGGTGCCGCCCACCTCGGTGTAAGCCTTCTGCTGCTCCTCGGTAAACTTAGGGTAACCCTGCTCCTTGCAGCGCTTCTTGGTTTCATCCACCAGTTCATCCTGGAGCTTCATCAAACCCTCGCGGTCGCGGTTGCGGCGGAAGTTCATGATTTCATCATGGTGCTCCTTGGCAAGCTGGTTGAAGATGTTCTGCTCCATCTGCATGCCCATCTGCTTTTCCATCTGCTTCAGCTCGTTCTGCTTGTAGGTCTTTCCCCAGACGATATAGAACTGGCTGCCGCTGCTCTCACGCTCAGGGTTCACCTCGTCGCCCAGACGGGCAGCGCTCAAGGCACCGCGCTTGTGGAAGAGCTGTGGATAAACAAACTCGGCAGGGATGGTGTAATCAGGTCCGCCCGTGCCAAGCATCTTGCCCTTAGGAGCGCCCTTGCTGTCAGGGTCGCCGCCCTGGATCATGAAATCCTTGATGACACGGTGGAAGAGTGTGCCATCGAAATATCCCTCCTTCGCCAACTTCAGGAAGTTGTCACGATGCTGAGGAGTTTCGTCGTAGAGGCGCACTTTGATGTCGCCCTCTGAAGTCTTGATCAATACTTTAGCCATATTTCTTTTTTGTTTCTATCTTATTTATAATTCAATAAATCCTCGGAATCTCCTTCGGAATTCATTATCTCGGAATCTCCTTCGGAATTCGATTCTAACATTTATTTTTCTTTAGAACTTTCCCATTCATTCCACTCCTTCATTGCCTTCTGCCAGTCGGTTTGCTCACCGCTGGCGATGGCATCCTTCTGCTTCTCTGCCTCATCACGTGCCTTGTCTCTTGCACGTTTCGCCTTCATGGCTTCGATGGTGGCATCGTCGAGAATCTGGATGGCGCCACGCTTGATGGCATCCTGCAGTTCCTCCTCGCCGAAAGCCTTGCCCGGCTCATTGAAGTCAGAGATGTTGAATTCATAATCCACGCGAAGGTCGTGGCGTATCAATTTCTGTTGCAAACGGTTGCCGGCATTCTTCAAGCGCAGCAACTTTCCGATTTCCTTGATTTCTCCTGCTGAGTATTTGTTTCTTCCCATTAATTATTTATTAATATTATATTTCTTTCTTTTTCTTTCCTGCGTTTCAGCGTTTCACCTATATTTCCGTCTCTACTTCCACGCTTTCTTCTGGTTTACCTCTATCAATCTGTCGAATTCGAAATCCGCCTTGATTTTATCCAGAATTCGCTTCACGATGATGTTCATCACGCTACCCTTGCTGTAGTTCGCCGTGCACATGAAGTTCACGCGCCCCTCCTTCACCAGCTGGCAAGCCATGATCTCCTTCTGGGGCGTATCATATACGGCAATGGAATGGCCGCCATGCTCCTTCACCATCTTCATGCAGGGCACGTCGGTTTCTCCATCCCCGAAATAAATCATTCGCGGAAAAGGGATAGGGCGCTTGTTATCAGGAATATACTGGTTTACCCTGCTGTTGTCGCTCACCTGACGGATGCCCTTGTTGATCTTGAAGAGAAACTGCGTCTTCGTGGTATAATCCACGGCTACGGCTGGCCAGTAGGCGATGCCATCCTCATTATAGAGAAACGAGCAGGCATAGATGTTCTCGAATTCCTGAGCGATGGGTGTGCCCTCTATCATCTCCTTCAATCCCGAGGAGTTGATGTAGTGCTTGATCTCCAATCCGATGCTTGCACCATATTCGTTGATGAACGAAAACCATTGCCTTACGCCACGGAAGAGTTCCACATTCCTGCCGAAGCTCTGGAAGGATTCGCGGGTGAGCGAGATATGGTTCTTCTTTGCTTCATCCAGCATCATATACATATAGGTGAGGATGCCGTTGGCATCCTTGCCCACGGCAAGCTTCCGGTTTTTATCCCAGAATTCCTCCTTCGTCTTTCCGGTTGCCTGGATGAATCCGAACTCCTGCATGTTGCCGGGAGATAATGTCCCGTCAAAATCATAAACCAGTGCTACCTGCGGTCTTTTCTTTGCCATATCCCGTTTCCTTTCCTTCTTTTACTAGAACTTGTCTTTTTCTTCTCTTGCTGGAACTTCCGCCCCCTCATAACCTGCAAATATACATATTTTTCTGCGATAAAGCCATAAGCAGATATATAAAAAAACATAAAGACACGAAAAAAGGCGTGTAAAACTCATTTTCAGAGCCTTACACGCCTTTGATCTTTATGCTAATCTAATAACTTCTCTATGATGAGAGAGATTACTTAACCTCCTCGAAGTCTGCATCCTGAACATCCTGAGCGCCATCGTTAGCACCCTGCTGTGCCTGCTGGCCGCCCTGTGCACCCTGAGGACCTGCCTGCTGACCGCCCTGGTACATCTGCTGAGAAGCTGCCTGCATTACGGTGTTCAAGTTGTTGATAGCTGAATCGATAGCTGCAACATCACCTGCCTTGTGTGCATCCTTCAACTGCTGCAATGCCTGCTCGATGCCTGGCTTCTTGTCTGCAGGAATCTTATCACCGTTATCCTTCAGGAAGTTCTCGGTGGTGAAGATCATGCTGTCTGCCTGGTTCATCTTGTCAATCTTCTCGCGCTCAGCCTTATCAGCAGCAGCGTTCT
>OLGA01002682.1_pt1 | contig 12234 bp, 11 predicted proteins | sample 1604881 | NCBI WGS metagenome assembly OLGA01 (sample SAMEA3888896, study PRJEB22519) | human gut metagenome | biome: human gut; feature: human-associated habitat; material: faeces | place: Denmark | collected 2009
CATTATTCACAAGAAAAGAGCTATCTGATTTCAAATGAAGTCAGATAGCTCTTTTGACGTGCATTGTTAGACAGCGTCAAAGATCCTTGTCCAAAGTACAGATAGATGGTACACTAGTACTGAACTGTTCGATGTTGAAATTGATTTTGCATTTTTATTCTTATTGGCGACACAAAATCACATCATTTACACCAGAGGAATCGTTCGTATGGATATATTCTTTGATCAAAGCTTTGCTAATAATAATTTTTTATCGTCTGTTAGTTGCTTGACAAATATGCATTACTATGATATTTTTGTTTAGTAAATATGATATCTGAGTGCCATCGATTTTGTGTAGAGTTGATGGAGAATAGGGAATCCGGTTGGAATCCGGAACGGTACCGCCACTGTATGCGCGGAGGCACCGCACATGACGAAAGTCGGTCATTGGGAGTTAATCCTGAGAAGGCTGTGCGGAAGGCTTATGATACGCAAGTCAGGAGACCTGCTCAGGTTGTTAAAGTCTATTTGCTCTTGAGTTATGGAGAAATGGGCTATTTTGTTGCGAAAAAACGGCAGCAGCAGTCATGTATGACTGCTGCTTTTTGTATACCCGAAAACCACGCGTTAGACGCGTGGTTCAAAAGAGTCTTTGGCGATGAGGAAGACAAAAACTCCTTTTGCTTAATAAAAGTGCGGTCTGACAAATGCACTTAAAAAGCAAAAGGAGGGAATTCAGAATGAGCCTGAATGACATAAACAATTTATCTCATGCGAAGTGGAATTACAAATACCACATAGTGTTTGCGCCGAGGTACCGAAGAAAAGTATTCTACAAAGAAAAGCGGGCAGCAAGTAACAATCCCCGCGCAGCTGGCAGACCGTATTACACGTTTACGCGTTACGCGAGGAACAGAGAGCTTTGCCCGCATAGGAAGAACCCCCGGTTTTACTGGGGGGGTGCTTTTGCTTTTTCGTGGCTTAAACCACAAAAAGATATAAATCAATGGAGGAAAGGAAAATGAAGAACATGAAAAAACTTGTAGCACTCCTGCTTGCGATGTGCATTGCAACATCTCTTGTCGGCTGCGGTTCTCAGAAAAGCGAGACATCGGACAACTTAGGAGAGGTGTCTTCTGCCAATCCAGTCTCTGACGATCAAGCTGCTGCTGATGAGGTGTCCAAAATGATTGACGCAATCTATGTGCAAGAACGAAACGAAAACACGGATGAACAATGTGAGGCCGCAAAAGCTGCCTGGGATGCCCTGACGGATGCCCAAAAGGAATTGGTTTCCGGCGAATTTGCAGATCCAGACTATTTTGGACGGGATACTGGCGATGCTTCTAAAGATGATCCCCGCAACGGTGACGAAATCGGCGAAAATGAACTGCTCGTAGTCAGCTTCGGAACCTCTTTTAATGACAGCCGTGTTGCTGACATCAAGAGCATTGAGGACGCTTTGCAGGAAGCCTATCCGGACTGGTCGGTCAGAAGAGCCTTTACCGCCCAGATCATTATCAATCATGTGCAGGCTCGTGACGGAGAAAAGATTGATAACGTCCAGCAGGCGCTTGACCGTGCGGTAGAAAATGGTGTTAAGAATCTGGTGATTCAGCCTACCCATCTGATGTATGGTGCTGAGTATGATGAGCTGGCAGAAACCGTAGAATCTTATCAGGATAAATTTGAATCGGTTCAGATCGCCGCTCCCCTTCTGGGCGATGTCGGTACCGATGCAACTGTCATCAATGAAGATAAAAAAGCTGTTGCAGAGGCTGTTACCGCAGAAGCAGTTAAGACAGCTGGATACCAGACTCTGGATGAAGCAAAGGCAGACGGCGTTGCATTCGTATTTATGGGTCACGGTACTTCCCACACAGCAAAGGTATCTTACAGCCAGATGCAGGCTCAGATGGAGGCTCTGGGATACGACAATGTATTCATCGGTACCGTTGAGGGTGAACCGGAAGCAACCGCCTGCGATGCTGTTATTGAAAGCATCAAAGAAGCTGGTTATAAGAAAGTCATCCTTCGTCCTCTGATGGTCGTTGCAGGTGACCATGCAAACAATGATATGGCAGGCGATGATGCTGATTCCTGGAAGAGTATGTTCAACGCATCCGGCGCTTTTGAGAGCGTTGATACTCAGATTGCGGGCCTCGGTCGGCTTCCGGCCATTCATGAGCTATATGTTGCACATACTGGTGCTGTAATCGATCAATAAAGGAACAGATCGAGCATGAAAAAAAGAACGGCACTCCTGTGTATGGCTGCTTTGATCGCTGTTTTCGCCGTTGGATGCAGCGATCAGACGCATCCATCTGCTCAGGACGGCTCCAGCCCGCCAGCTGTTTCGCAGGAACAACAAACAACGTTGGAAGATGGCATCTATTCTGCTGATTTTGAAACAGATAGCAGCATGTTCCGTGTCAACGAGACATGCGATGGTAAAGGAAAGCTGACGGTTCAGGACGGCAAAATGACCATTCACATTTCGCTTACCTCTCAGAGTATTGTCAATCTTTTCCCGGGCACCGCAGAGGATGCCCAGAAAGATGGTGCAGAACTTTTGCTGCCTACTGTGGACACCGTAACTTATGAGGATGGAATAAGCGAAGAAGTCAACGGTTTTGATGTTCCGGTTCCGGCTCTGGACGAGCCGTTTAACCTTGCGCTGATCGGTACAAAGGGAAAATGGTACGATCATGAGGTAATTGTATCAAACCCGGAAAAACTTGAATAAACCATGTTCTGTCCCTGCTCTTAACGGCAGGGACAGATTTGTATCTGGAGAGGAGGACGAATATGAGGAGAAGCACATTTCCTTATCCGGTGAAAAAATTTTGTCTTGGGCTATGGATGGTGATGTGTATCACATCCATTATGGCATTTCCTGTCTCAGCATCTGCGGAAGCAGCAACGGTCGATCTGGAGAACGGTGAATGATGAAGTATTTTCCGCACCGTTTGCACTTTCGAAAACGGGCCTTTCGTATGCCGTTCAGGAACGGTTTTCTTTGGCTGCCTTCTGCCGGAGCTTTTCGAGCGCGGCGGCATCGATCTGATTGACGGTTACAAACTTTCCGTCATAGAACACCGCCCGGTTGTTGAACGCACAGGGCAGGGATTTTGCCTCTTCGAGCGTGTCCACATGGACGAACTGCGCGGCGAGCCGCGCGCGCTTTGCCTCCACGCCCGGATGCACCGTTTTCGAGCGGATGACGCAGCAAAGGTGCTCTGAGCCGATATCCTCCGGCGTCAGATTTACAAATTCTCCGTCCATACCGCTGCCCTGTTCAGCCGAGATGCTTCTGGAAGAAGCTCACGTCCAGATATTTTCCGAATTTGAAGGCGACAGCGGGCATCACGCCGATCTCCGTGAAGCCATTCTTGCGGTGGAAGCGCAGCGAGCCTTCATTGTCGGATGTGATGATGGAGATGAGATTTTCTATGCCGCGCTCGCGCCCCAGCCGTTCGATCTCCGCATAGAGCTTCTGCCCGACGCCGCTGCCGCGGCAGGCGCGGTCTACATAGATCGAAAGATCGGCGGTGCAGCGGTAGGCGCTGCGGGGGTTGAACACGTCGAGATAGGCGAAGCCGACGGGCTTCCCCGCGCCGTCGCGCGCGACGATGTACGGATAGTCCTTCGTGATGCGCGCCGCACGCGCGCCGAACTCCTCCGGCGTGACCGGCTCCTCCTCGAGCGTGATACAGGTGTTTTCAATATAGTAATTATAAAGCTCCGTGCATGCCGCGATATCCTCCGGCGCGATGGGCGCGAGCGTTACCGCCGCGCGGCGCGCGGCGATGGCAGCTTCCAGAACGGCAATATCCCGCCGGTCCTTTTCGCGGTTGAGCTGCCGCTTGAGCGCGAGCACGTCCTCGAGCGGCGCGACCGGGATGCCGTTCAGAAACACCGTCTCACCCGGGAGCATGTTTTCATAGATCTCCACGTCCGGCGCGGGGACGAACCGCCGCGTGCCGTCCGGGAGCATTTGCACATCGCAGCGCTGCGCGAGCGCGTCGTCGAGCTTTTTCGTGCACCATATGTCCAGATCGTGCGTCTCCTCGCGCAGACCGTGAAGCACCATCGCGGCGCCGGCGTTGATGCGGTATTCGTTCGTGTCGAGCGCAAGCTCCGCGAGCCGCCGCCGAATGTCCTCTGCCTTCATCGTCTATTCCTCTCTTTATTCGTTTCCCTCAGAATGTAGCACACATTTCCCTGTGCTTCAATCGGTTTTTTTGTACAAGAGTTTTTTGGGCCAACGCCTTGCCAATTCGACGGAGAACCCATATAATATACACATTATGAAAAAAGGATTGAGCTTGAAAACGGCGCTGACGGCTCTGGCGGCGTCGTTTGTCTGGGGAACCGCGTTTGCCTTTCAGCGCATGGCCGCAGAACATATCGGAGCCATCACCTTCAACTTCTATCGCAGTGTGCTCGCAGCTTTGTCGCTGGGAGTTCTTCTTTTTGTATCCAACCGGCGGAAAAAGCCGGAGGAGCGGAAGAAGAGCGACCCGAAAAGGATCGCCATCGGCGGCACCGTGTGCGGCGTGCTTGTGATCGCCGCGTCCATCGTGCAGCAATACGCCATTGCGGACGTTGAAGCGGGCAAGGCGGGCTTTCTGACGACGCTGTATATCCTGCTCGTGCCGCTCTTCAGCGTGGTGTTCCTGCATAAGAGAGTCGCGCCGAGTCTCTGGGTCAGCGTCTTGCTGGGACTCACGGGGCTCTATTTCATCAGCGTGAAGGAAGGCTTCACGATCTCGCCGAGCGACGCGCTGATCCTTTTGAGCGCGGGGATCTATGCGGTGTACATTCTCGCGGCGGATTACTATGTCCGCTTCGGTTCGCCGACGGAGCTCAACTGCGCGCAGTTCATCGTGGCGTCCGTCGTCTGTCTCATCGGCATGTTCGCCGTGGAGGAGCCGACGCTCGCCGAGCTTCGCGACAACATCATCCCGATTTTGTATCTCGGCATCTTCTCGAGCGCGATCGCCTATACGCTCCAGTTTGCCGCGCAGCGCGACGGCAACCCCGTCGCCGTGACGCTCCTTTTGAGCATGGAGTCGGTATTCAGCGTACTGGGCGCGGCGGTGCTGCTGCACGAGTTTCTGTCCGGACGCGAGCTTTTCGGCTGCGGCATCATGCTCTGCGCCGTTATCCTCGTCCAGCTTCCGGAGGGCTTCTGGAAGCGGAAGATAAAAGCGAATAACGAGTAACGAACATCCCCGCTCCGGTAAAGCACCGAAGCGGGGATTTCTTTCGCATTCAAAGTCCTTACGAATCTGCGGGCTTCTCGGAAGTCAAAAGATCGATATCCGCCCAACCGGCGAAGCCGTCGCCCTTGATGAGGATCATATACGTCCCCTCCCGCGCCAGCGCGGTCACTTCCGTGCCGTCCTTCAACAGCCGCGAGACCTCCTCCCGCGCCAGATCGTTCGTGATATAGATCCCGGCGCCGGCGGTGGATTTGACATAGTACGTCTCATAGGCGGGCAGCCAGCCGTGCGGAGGACTTTCCACATCCGGAAAGTCCGCGAGATCCTTATGGCCGGGGCAGTAAAGCGCCGTCGGCGCGTCCTCGAGCATGGAGGCGGTGGCCCAGCCGACGCGCCCGTCATTTACAATGATCAGCGCCGATTTCCCCTGCCGGGCAATGACGCGCACCTCCGTGGCATCCAGCACCTGATCGAAGTGCTGCGTCCGGTTCACGTCGCTGGAGAGAAAGATCGCGTACCCGCCGGAGGATTTTACATACTGTACCTCGTATTCGGGAAGGTATTCTTCCGGCCGCTCCACATAGCCGAATCCGTCCAGATCGGCGGCGTTCGGCGTAGGCTTCGGCTCCGGCGTTGCGGTGGGCTCCGGGGTCGGCGCGGGTGTGGGGGCCGGTGTGGAGGTGGGCTCGGCGGTCGGCGCGGGAGAAGGCTCCGGCGCGGCGGCTCCGCAGCCGCACAGCGCAAAAAGGGTTAGTGCAAGAAGCAGGGCAAGACACTTTTTCATCGTCATCGATCTCCTCGTACGGAAAAATTTGACGGATTTATTATATTCTTTTCTCCGGAAAGTTGCAATAGCCGCGTATTGCGTTCCGTTTTTCCTCACTGTCAACCACCGGCTTATTGCAGGAGCGGCAGGAACGTGGTATGCTTCGGCCAACCGTAATTTGCTGCCGCGCGGGGGCCCTCCGCGCGCGAAAGGAGTTATCCATGCGTCTCAAACCCATCGCCGTTGACGATTTCTGCGCCGTCCGCTCGCTCGCGAACGTCACATTCTCCCCCGCGGGGACAAGCGCCTGCTTCACTGTGAGCCGGGCGGAAAAGGAAAAGAACTGCTACGAATCGCGCCTGTATCTTCTGAAGGACGGCGCAGTCCGAGCGCTGACCGGCGGCGGAAAAGAATCTTCTTTCTGTTATCTGGACGAAAACACCGTCCTCTTCGCCGCCGACCGCGAGGGCGAAAAAGAGCCGTCGCTTTCGAGCCGGTATTATAAGATCGCGCTCGACGGCGGCGAGGCCGAGCTTGCCTACACCTTTCCCATCCCCGTTTCGCAGGTGTTCCCGCTGCCGGGCGGCGATCTTCTCGTCACCGGCTCAACGTTCCCCGGCTTTGAAAATCTGTATACGGGCGACAAAAAGCTCGCCAAGGCGTACCTTGCCGAGAGGAAGGAAAACGAGGATTACGAGGTCGTCACGCAGCTTCCGTGGTGGTGGAACGGCGGGACGTACACGCGCGGCGCGTACGAGAGCCTTTTCTACTACGACGCGAAAAAGAAGTCCCTCGCCCGCCTGACCGCGGCCGGCCTTTCCGTATCCGACGTGCAGCTCACGGAGGACAGGAAAACCGTTTACTACAGCCTGCTCGATGTCTCCGTCCCACGCCCGGCGTACTTCGGCGGCGCGGATCTGTACCGCATGGAGCTCGCCTCCCGCCGGGAGGAAGCCGTTGCCAAAAGCCGCCCCGATTTCAATATCGCTACATACGCTCTCGGGAGATCCTTCCTGCTTCTGCTTGCCGCAGACGGAAAGTACGGCATGAACACCGATGTTGATTTCTATACGCTCGACTACGAAACGCTTGCCGTTTCGCCCTGCGCCGTCTACGGCGAGTCCATCGGCTCGTCCGTCGGCAGCGATATCCGTCACGGCGGCGGACGCACGATGAAGATGGACGGCGACGTGCTGTACTTTATCTCCACGCGCTTCGACAGCGCCGGCCTTTATAAGCTCGAAAACGGCGTCGTCTCCCCGGTCACGGAGCGCGGCGGCTCCGTTGACTGCTTCGACCGCTGCGGCGGGAAAATGCTTCTCTGCGCGCTCTGGGATATGCGCGCGCAGGAGCTTTATGACGAGACCGGAGCGCGCATTACGCACTTCAACGACGCCGCGCTGCGCGGAAAATATGTCGCTCGGCCGGAAACGCTCACCTTCACGGCGGAAGACCACGAGGTGCACGGCTTTGTTTTGAAGCCGATGAACTTTGAGCCGGGGGAAAAATACCCCGTCATTCTCGATGTCCACGGCGGCCCGAAAACCGTGTACGGCCCGGTGTTTTACCATGAAATGCAGTACTGGGCGGGCAGGGGCTACTTCGTCATTTTCTGCAACCCCACGGGCAGCGACGGGCGCGGCGCGTTCATGGACATCCGCGGCAAATACGGCACGGTGGATTTCGACGATCTCATGGCCTTCTGCGACGCGGCGCTCGCCGCTTACCCGGAGATGGACCGCGATAACTTCTTCGAGACCGGCGGCTCCTACGGCGGATTTATGACCAACTGGATCATCGGCCACACCGACCGCTTCCGCGCCTGCGCCAGCCAGCGCTCTATATCGAACTGGACGAGCTTTTACGGCGTATCCGATATCGGCCCCGACTTCTCCGAGGATCAGTGCGGCGCGTCCCTCTGGCCGGACGCGAAGAAATTCTGGCAGCACAGCCCGATGAAATACGCCGACAAAGTCAAAACGCCCACGCTCTTCATCCACTCGCTGGAGGATTACCGCTGCCCCGTCGATCAGGGGTATCAGATGTACTCCGCGCTCGCGGCGCACGGCGTGGAGAGCCGCCTTGTTCTCTTCCGCGGCGAGAACCACGAGCTTTCCCGCAGCGGCAAGCCGAAGCACCGGCTCCGCCGTCTGAACGAGATCACCGGCTGGTTTGACGCCCATCGGGGATAATGCCCTCTCCGCAGCGGAGAGTCTGCCCCTGTTAGGGGTTTCCGATAACTTGCTTGCCTCCCCTGACAGGGGAGGCGGATTTTGCCGCAGGCAAAAGACGGAGGGGTTTCCCTTTTAGGCGGGCGGGGCAGAGCCCCACCCCTACAAGAATATCTGAATTGTGCCCGTAGGGGCGGGGCTCTGCTCCGCCCAAAGTACAAGAAGCGAAAAAAGCCGATGACTCAAACGAGCCATCGGCTTTTCGTATGGATGGGAAAGTATTACTTTTTCTTTCTCCGCCGGAAGGCGATACCGGCGCCGATACCGACAGCCACACCGGCCAGACCGACCGGGAGGAGTATCCGCCGCGCGCTGCCCGTCGAAGCCGGTTCGGTCGGCTCGGCAGCGGGTTTCGCGGTGGGCTCGGACGTGGCGGCGGGGGCAGGGGAGGGGCTTGCCTTAGCCTCCGTAACGGGGATCGCTTCCGTCTCGGTGCAGCCGCAGACCGTGCAGACGCGCTCCTGCTCGCCTTCCTCGCTTTCCGTCGGCTCCTGCGTGACGGTCCAGTCTCCAAAGGTATGCGCGCCGGTTTCCGTGAGGAGCTTGCCGCAGCGGGAATATTTCTGCGTGTGCTCCGTCTCGGTGACGGTCCATTCCGGCACGCAGCCGTCTACGTGGTTCGAGCGGTCGATATCGCCGTATCTCTCGCCGCAGACTTCGCACTTTGCCCGCCGGAGGCAGGTCGGCGTGCCGCCGGTATGTTCCCCCGCGGCGGGGATCGCCGTGCCGGAGCTCAGCAGAGCATCGCAGCCCTTGCAGTATGTATCCCCGGTGTATCCGTCCTGCGTGCAGGCGGCTTCCGCCGCGCCGCGCACCTCCGTGCCGCCCGCATGGTTGGCGGCGTCCTTTTCGCCGTAGGGCTTATGGCATACCTCGCACACGGCAGAGTCTTTGCACGTCGCCGTGCCGCCGGTGTGCCCTGTGGCGGGGATCACCGTGCCGGAGCTCAGCAGAGCATCGCAGTCCTTGCAGTATGTATCGCCGGTATAGCCCGCTGTCGTGCAGGTGGCCGCCACCGCGCCGCGGATCTCTTCGTTGCCGGTGTGGTTGTTGGGGTCAACGCTGCCCCACTCGTATTCATACGTCTCCGTTCCCTGGTAGTAGCAGGAGCTACAGTTCTTGTAGTACACAGGCTTAGAGACGCAGGTGGCCGGAGACTTAAGGTACATATTGCCCGGCACGAACGAATGCAATGTCATGAATGCTTTCCCTTCGGTGCAATAGAAGCACTGAAGCCAGTGGGATTCGGCGTCTCTTCTTACTTGCGGGTCGGAGCCCCACTTCCAGCGCTCGGGAAAAGTGTGCTCGGCATGGTAGTACTCTCCGCCGCAAACGGCGCACTTGCCCTCCATGCCACAGTGCACAGTGCTGTCGCCCCCGCATTTTCCCGTTTCAACCTCGCCGCAGCCCGGGCGCTCGCAGGTGCGGGTGTGGGTGTTGTTTTCGTTGGACTTCCACTCGCTCCAGATGTGGCCGAGCTTGCCGTATTCAGCGCCGCACAGCGTGCAGGTTTTGCCCGTGGTGCAGGTGGGCGTTTCGGTGCCGCCAGTATGTTTAAATATACCACCATTATCAGTAGAACCGCCCGAGCACTGCTGTTCATTCCCGCAAGTTATACATTTAATAGTTGCCCAATGGAGCACTGGGTCAGGCGTACTGCTGATAGGGGTGGGAATGAACCCTATGACCTGGAAATTTTTAAACGCTCCGCATCCGTAGCACCAGGTATTAATCACCGTCGATGACGTATCGTCCGCCGCCGCCGACGGCGTCATCCCCGGCAGAAGATTCAGCAGCAGCACGGCGGTAAGTATCGCGATCCAGAATTTTTTCTTCATCCTCATACCCTCCTTGAAATAATATATTTCTCCACTCTGGCATACACACCAAAAGTATAACATGCCGCGGAGAGAAACGCAACAGCAAAAAAACAGCCGTCCCATGAAGGGACGACTGTTTTTACTGGTGCGCGAGGGGGACTTGCCCGCCGTGCGCGGCGGCGGGTCGCGGCTCTGGAGCGCCCCCGGCGCTCCATTCACTCCCGCTCCCGTTCAAGTCCCGGGGATCAAAAAGAAAAATGACCGCCCGTAGGCGGTCATTTCCTTTTTGGTGCGCGAGGGGGGACTTGAACCCCCACGTCCGGAGTGGACACTAGAACCTGAATCTAGCGAGTCTACCAATTCCACCACTCGCGCATGCTGTCAGCTTGCCTATAATAGCATTTACGCTCAGAATTGTCAACAGAAAAATTTCCTGTTCCGTCATTTTTCTCCTGCCGGGGAAAGCCTTGTTTCCGCGCACAGAATATGGTAAAATCCTTCCAAAGAGGTGTTGCATCATGCATATGACCGATCTCATTGAAAAGAAAAAACAGGGTCAGACTCTCACGCAGGAGGAACTGCATTTTATCGTCCACGGCTACACGGCGGGGAATATCCCGGATTACCAGATGTCCGCGCTGATGATGGCGATCTATTTCCGCGGCATGACGCCGGAGGAAACGGCGCAGCTCACCATAGAAATGGAGCACTCCGGCGACGTGGTTGATCTCTCGCCGCTCGGCGAGCACACCGCCGACAAGCATTCGACCGGCGGCGTCGGCGACAAGACCTCGCTCGTCCTGTGCCCGATGGTGGCGGCGTGCGGCGGCAAAATGGCGAAAATGTCCGGCCGCGGTCTCGGGCACACCGGCGGCACGATCGACAAGCTCGAATCCTTCCCCGGCTTTTCCACCGCCATGACGCCCGAAAAATTCCTCGAAAATGCTGAGAATGTCGGTTTTGTGATTGCCGGGCAGACGGCGAATCTTGCCCCGGCGGATAAGAAAATGTACGCGCTGCGCGACGTGACCGCGACGGTGGACTCCATCCCGCTGATCGTTTCGAGCATCATGGCCAAGAAGCTCGCCTCCGGCGCGCGCACCATCGTGTTGGACGTGAAGACCGGCTCCGGCGCGTTCATGGAAACGGAGGAATCCGCCTTTGAGCTCGCGCGGCAGATGGTGAGCGTCGGCAAGCACGCCGGGCGCAACATGGCCGCCGTCGTGACCGATATGGATCAGCCGCTCGGCTTCGCCGTCGGCAACGCGCTGGAGGTCAAGGAAGCGATCTCCGTCCTGCGCGGCGCGGATGTGCCGGATCTGCGCGAGCTGTGCCTCGTGCTCGGCACGAACATCCTCGTCCGCAGCGGCCTCGCCGAAACGGAAGCGGAGGCCCGCGCACGGCTGGAAGAATCCATTGAGAGCGGCGCGGCGCTCGACAAGCTCGCGGCCATGGTCCGCGCGCAGGGCGGCGACCCCGCCGCCGTATACGACACGTCCCTGCTGCCGCAGGCCCCGGTCGTGCGCACGGTCAAGGCCCCGTGCGACGGCTACATCGCCGCGATGGAAGCGAAAGACATCGGCCTTGTCTCCATGCATCTCGGCGGCGGCCGCGCTACGAAGGAGGACGTGATCGACCTTTCCGTCGGCGTCGTGCTCGCGGCGAAGGACGGCGCATATCTCCACGCGGGCGACACGCTCGCCACCATCCACGCCAAAACCGAAGCGGATGCTGCCGCGGCGGAGGAAGAGCTTTTGAAGTGCTACACCTTCTCCGACGAAGCGCCCGTCCGTCCGCCGTTCATCCGCGGCGTTGTGACCTGATTCTGTTATTATTAAAATAGGAGTGACCCAATGAGAAATGAGTATCCCCTGTATCTGAACGGCGCATGGACGCCGCAGACCGACGGCTGCGTGTGCGAGGACATCGAGCCCGCGACGGGTAAGCCCCTCTTCACAGTGCACCGCGCCGGCCCTGCCGATGTGGAGATCGCGCTTGCGAGCGCCGCGGCGGCGTTCCCCGGCTGGGCCGCGGCGATGGCGGACGTGCGCGAGCGCGTGCTGCTGCGCGCCGCGGACGTTATGGAGAGCCGCGCGGAGGAATTTCTGGAGCTGCTCGTCCGCGAAGGCGGCAAGGCGCAGTCCATCGCGCGCGGCGAATTTGCCGGCAGCGTATTCTTACGTTTTCGAGTCACGAAGCCACTGCTG
>OLGA01002683.1_pt1 | contig 12233 bp, 9 predicted proteins | sample 1604881 | NCBI WGS metagenome assembly OLGA01 (sample SAMEA3888896, study PRJEB22519) | human gut metagenome | biome: human gut; feature: human-associated habitat; material: faeces | place: Denmark | collected 2009
CCCGTAGGAGTCTGGGCCGTATCTCAGTCCCAATGTGGCCGTTCAACCTCTCAGTTCGGCTACTGATCGTTGCCTTGGTAGGCCGTTACCCCACCAACTAGCTAATCAGACGCAAGCCCATCTATCAGCGGATTGCTCCTTTCCCTTTTGAACCATGTGGTTCTAAGGCATATGCGGTATTAGCAGTCATTTCTAACTGTTGTTCCCCTCTGATAGGCAGGTTGCTTACGTGTTACTCACCAGTCCGCCACTAACCGCTCCAATAGTAAACTAATGGTTAAGTTCGTTCGACTTGCATGTCTTATGTGCGCCGCCAGCGTTTATCCTGAGCCAGGATCAAACTCTCAATATAATTTTGAGTTTTTTCAAGCTCTTTTTATAAACTTTAATTTTTTAATCTTTTTTTGATTTACTTTTTGGTACTTCTTTATTTCTAAAGAATACCGTTTGGTTTTTTCTCTAAAGGATTCATTGTTTACTTTTCAATGTACTTTTTTCGTTCTGCCGTTTGTGTAGAACGATTTGTATTTTAACATACCTTTTTCTTTTTGTCAACACTTTTCAAAAAATTTTTAAAAATTATTTTTTGCCATTTTTGAGGCAAAATAAAAAACTAGTAATTGATGTTTTTTGTTTGATTTTCGTCTTACTTTTTACTAATTCTTATGTAATAATTTTAATTATTTTTGTCTGTTACTCGGTACGTTTTCTATATTAACACATGATGTCATATTTTGTCAACACATTTTTTAAAATTTTTTATATTTTTTGCTTTTTAAATTGTTTTTACATTTTTATTGTTATAAAAACAAAAAATAGAAAACCTCATAAAATACACATTCACAGTCTATTTTACATTGTCTTCTATTTCGTTTACTATTTGTTTTCTTTTGATGGTTTATTCCAAGATATATAATCACATGATTTAGGATTATTTTCACATATATAATATTTTCTTTTACTTTTGGCTTTTCTAACTTGAATAGTACCACCACATTTTGGGCATTTTTCTTCTATTGTTTCAATAATTGGTTTTGTATTTTTACATTCTGGATATCCAGGACATGCCAAAAATTTTCCAAATCTCCCATATTTATATACCATCATTCTTCCACATTTGTCACAAGGAATATCAGAAACTTCATCTACTAGTTCTACATGTTCTAGTTCTTTTTCAACTCTTTCTACATTTTCTTCAAAAGGGCCATAAAATTCTCCTATCATTTTTTTCCAATCTTCTTGTCCTTCTGCTATATTATCAAATTCGGTTTCTACTTTCGCAGTAAATTCAACATTTATTACATCTGCAAAATTTTCGCACAATAGTTTGTTTACTATTTTTCCTAATTCTGTTGGTACTAATTGTTTTTGTTCTTTTTCTATATATCTTCTTTCTAATATAGTAGTAATTGTAGGAGAATATGTACTTGGTCTTCCTATTCCTTTTTCTTCTAATGTTTTTACCAAACTTGCTTCTGTATATCTTGCTGGTGGTTCTGTAAAGCTTTGTTTTGGTTCTATTTTTTCTAATTTAACAATTTCATTTGGTATAAGTTCTGGTAACATTCCCGCTTCTTTTTCTTCTTTTTCATCAGTTCCTTCTACATATAATGTCATAAATCCTTTAAATTTTAAGTTTTGCCCATTTGCTTTAAATGTATAATCATTTGCATTTATTGTTACAGACATTGTATCATATATAGCAGATACCATTTGACTAGCCATAAATCTATTATATATCAATTTATATAATTTATATTGATCCTTTGTCAAAGAGTCTTTTATTTTTTCTGGTTCTAGTTCTGCATATGTTGGTCTGACACCCTCATGTGCATCTTGTGCTTCTTTATTAGTCTTATAATATCTATTTTCATAATAATCTTTTCCATATGTTTCAGTAATATATGTTTTTGCAGTTGCTCTTGCCTCTTCTGAAATTCTTGTCGAATCTGTTCTCATATATGTTATAAGTCCAACAGTTCCTTTGTCTTGAATTTTTACTCCCTCATACAATCCCTGTGCAACAGACATTGTCTTTTTTATCGAAAAACCTATTTTTCTTGATGCCTCTTGTTGCATTGTACTAGTTGTAAATGGTGGTGCAGGTGTTCTCTTCTTTTCACTTTTCTTAACATCTTCAACAATATATGTAGCTTTTTTTATTGCAAATAATATTTTATCAACTTCTTCCTTAGAATGTATTTCTTGCTTTTTACCTGCTTTTCCATAAAATTTTGCTTCAAACTTTTTATTTGTTTTTTCATCAAGAAGTTCTGCATAAATATTCCAATATTCTTCTGGAATAAATTTTTCAATTTCTTCTTCTCTATCAACTATAAGTTTAACTGCAACTGATTGTACTCTTCCTGCAGATAAGCCTCTTTTTACTTTTTTCCATAAAACTGGACTTATTTTATATCCAACAATTCTATCTAATACTCTTCTTGCTTGTTGAGCATCTACTAAATTAAGATCTATATCTCTTGGTTCTTTTATAGCTTTTTGAACTGCTGTCTTAGTTATTTCATTAAATGTTACTCTTGTTACTTTTTTTTCATCTACATTTAATACATTAGATAAATGCCATGCAATTGCTTCTCCTTCACGGTCAGGGTCAGTTGCTAAATATACTTTTTTTGCATTTTTAGCATCTGTTTTTAATTCTTTTATTAAGTCGCCTTTTCCCCTTATATTTATATATTCTGGTTCAAAGTTATTTTCTATGTTTATTCCTAATTTTGATTTTGGTAAGTCGCGAATATGTCCCATTGATGCTACAACTTTTGTATTTCCACCCAAGAACTTTTTTATTGTATTAGCTTTAGCTGGTGATTCTACTATTATTAGTTTATCTGTCATATTCTTTTCTCCCTTCTCTTTTTATTACTTTTGGTATTGTAACTTATTTTTTTTTTTTTGGCAATACCTTTAATTTATTTTATACATATTTAAAATGGTATAGGAAATCCTATACCATTAACATATCATATTTATTTTTTCTTCTAATTCTATTAGAACATCTTCTAATCCTATAGGTGTTACTTCATTTTCTTTTAGTTGATACAAGATTTTATCAACTTCTTTTTCGCTATTTGTAATATTTTCTATTTTCCTTTGTTCAACTCCAATTTTTTCTTTATATTCTGTTTTTATTACTTGTATTCCAAATATTAATTTTTGTCTAGATGGTGTTTCATTTGTTATTTTATAGTATTCTACTTTTATTGGATACTCTATTCCTGCCTCTCTTAATTCGTCACGATTAATAAATATACTTCCAAAAAAGTTTTTCAATGTTATTCCCCCTTTTTCATGTGTGCACTTAATATTATTATTTCGAAATTATGTTATTTACTATATTACTCTATTTTTGAAAATTCAAGTGATTTCTGTCACTTTTTTTATTTTTTTCTTTTAATAATCGACAAGATTTGGCATAAATTTCTTTTTTCCTATGTTATAATTAATTTATATTACATAATATGAACGTTCATTTCTTTCCTTATATATTTTTTATTTCTTATTATATTAGTATTTTATATTTTTCTCATTTACTAATATTTTTGGAGAAAGGTACATTTTTATTGTACCTTTTTATTAATCTATTTTAATCGATTTAATTCCAAATGTCCCATATATAGGATCTTCGAACAGTGGAAGTATAGGAGGATAAATTGTAAAGATTAAGAAACATAACAATATTATTATCGAAGTTATTATTGATAATGCTTCTAATTTACACATTTCTTTTTGCTTTAGCATTTTGTATACTATATATTCACCCAAAAGAATTCCTATTATAAATGAAGCAATATCTAATAAAAAGAAACTTCTTCCTATAATTCCTGTATATGTATAAAAAAATACTACCACAAAAATCAAAGCAAAAACAATTCCATACATTTGAGCATACCAATAATTACATAATTTTCTTCCTATTTTAAAATACCCAATTATAGAAATAAAAAACATTGGATAAAATAATAATTTTAAATGTTCCCAAACACTTTCATTTATAGTGCTAAATAAGCCTACTATTACATTATAGTTAAACCATTCATATGTAAAATGCAATATAGTTCCTAATATTAAACAAAATATACTAGCAAATATTTGCCATTTTTTTATATTCATATTTTACCTCCACATATTTTTACTAAATATATGCTTTAATTTCTTTTTTATCACTTAATCTTTTTACTATTAAAAACTATAAAATACTATTTTATTTTACTATAACATATCTTAGTTTTATATCTATAATAATAAATATGAATTTTAATAAATATTCTTATTTTATTATTTTTCATAGCATTATTATATATTAGATGTTAATTGGCATTCGATGACATCGACAAATCATCTATTTCTTTTTGAAATAAATAAAAATCCAATTAACACTAATATATTATGCCTAAATTACACAAATTCAATTCAAGAGCTGCAAATTTATATGTAGCTTTCTTTTTTTATGGAATATTTTTATAATATTTGCATATAATATACAAATATTAAATTTATTTTTTCAAAGTATTGACAAAACATTATTTAGTGTTATATAATTAGTTTGTTATTACATCGCGGGGTGGAGCAGTTGGCAGCTCGTTGGGCTCATAACCCAAAGGTCGATAGTTCGAGTCTATCCCCCGCAACCATAATATAAACTCAATAATCTGAGAGATTATTGAGTTTTTTATCTCTAGAAATGAATAAATTTTCCAAAAAAAGATATCAAAATAAGATATCTTTTTTTGTTTTCCTGTATTATTTCTAATAAAACTTTAAAATATCTTTTTCTATTCTCTTGCATTATCACCTAAATGGTATTATAATATTTACATAAAAAACTTTGAAAGGAGTTACTACTATGAAAAACATCTCTTTATCTCAAGAAGTAAAAACTATTGTGCGGGGGATGGTTTCAAATGCCGCAAAGTTTAAACTTGAGGTGCTTACAACATTTCTGCTTTTTGACTCTATGATGTCTCAAAAACAATTTTCCAGTTTAATCGCAAAATACTCAAGTTGTAATCTAGAAGGAATTATTAACCTAATCGAAAACATTTACAAAAACAATCCTTTTGGATTTAACGAAAAAGAAGTTGAAACAATAGAAGAAAGAGATTATTTTATTAGTGTTCTTAAGGATTCTGATATTGATAATCCTCAAAATTTCATTTTCTCTCAATGGATTGCTAATGTCTTTTTCTTTGCTTATATCCTTGTAGAAAGTGATGAGGAGCAAGAATTGACTCTTTCTCATTTGACTTTAGCACTTTTCAACAATCTAAATGATCAAATGCTTTCTTTCTTCACAGATATCGGAACAAACATTGAGCAATTAATTTCGCAAGTAGAGTATCTATCTCTTTTAGATTCTTGCATTGAAAATGATTCTGCTTTAGTTATTCCTGATTCTATCTCTGGTTGTGTAACTATTCTAAATGATAATTTTAAAAATCAGAAGAGTAGTGCTATATTGGGGCGTGATAAAGAGTGCAAGAAAATTTGGAAAACTATAATGAAAAAGACCAAACGTAATGTGATTCTTGTCGGAAAGCCCGGCGTTGGCAAATCTTCTGTTGTTTATAAGATGGCCTGTGACATTGTAAACGGCAATTGTCCTAGCATATTCAAAAACTTCATTATTTTGTCCCTGAGTGTAAGTAATCTCATATCTGGTACAACATACAGAGGTCAAGCAGAACAGCGTTATCAAGATTTGATTTCTTTAATTGAAAAACATGATAATATCATTCTTTTCATTGATGAAATTCACATGATCGTCGGCGCTGGTGCATGTTCTAATGACGAATCTCTTGATTTTTCTAATGCTCTAAAACCTCTTCTTGCAGGGGATAAATCTATTGTTATTGGAGCAACTACTAAAGAAGAGTATCAAAAAGCTTTTTCCAAAGAAGGTGCTTTAAAACGTAGATTCCGTACCATTGAAATCAAGGAACCAAAAGCAGAAGAAGTTTATCCTATGTTAAAAGAATCTGTTAAACGTCTAGAACAATTCCATGGTGTAAAAATTTCAAGAAAAATGATTGATAAAATTATTTTTTATTCTTCTTGCTTTGATTACACCACTTGTAATCCTGATAGAACAATTAGTCTTGTTGACTTGTCTATGGTTTCGGCGAAATTAACTCATCAAAAGTATGTCACTCAATCTGCTATCCTTGAAAACTTTGAAGCTAACTTTGAAGCATACAATAAAATGCCTTCTGATGTCATTAGTGCTACTGCTTACCATGAAGTTGGACATTATATTGTTAGTCGCTTCTCCAAAAAATTAATTGATTTTGATGTATTAGCAATTACAATTATCCCAACTGAAAATTATTTAGGTCAAAACGTTTTGGATCCAACAGATATTACTCCTTGTCCAGACATGGATTACTATTCTGATCTAATTGGTATGTATCTTGCTGGTAGAATTTCCGAAACAATTTTTTCAAACACAAGATATAATGCTGGAGCAAGTTCTGATCTGGATGTTGCAACCAAATATGCATATGATATGGTAACAAAATATGGTATGCGTTCTGATGTAGGAACAAATCGTGTTTTTCTTAATACAGAACAATACCATATGCAAACTTCAACAATTACTAATAAAGTTAATGCTGAAATTGACAAGATCATAAAAAATGCATATGATAAGGCCTTAAATCTCTTAAAAGAACACTCCAAATTAGTCCACGTTTTGGTTGAAAAACTACTTGAAAATGGCATGTTGAGCAAACTTGAATTAGAGGAAATTATTAAATCTGTTGAAGGTTCTGGTGAATAATATGTAGTAAAACTCTTTGGCAGGGACTTTGTCCCTGCCTTTCTTTTGTTATACATATATGTACTTTTTTATTTCTTCATATTTATTCTCTCCTATTCCATTAACACTTTTTAATTCCTCTATTGACTTAAATTTTCCGTTTTCTTTTCTGTAATTTATAATTTTTAATGCTAGTGATGGACCTATTCCCGGTAAAGTTTCTAATTCTGTTTGTGTTGCTGTATTAATATTTACATTAGATACTTTGAAGGCAGATTCGCTTTTTGTATCTACTGTTGTTGCTTTTTTTATATTACTATCATTTTTTTCATCTCCAGAACTCATTGTTATATATTCAAAATTAGGATTATTTTTTAATTCTATACTACTTGGAATATTTACTTTCATTCCATCTTGTAACATATATACTAAATTAACTTTCATAATATCAGCCTTTTGTGTGATCCCACCTGCATAATCAATTGCATCAACTATTCTGCTTCCAATAGGTAAAACAACTATTCCAGGATTACTCACTTCCCCTGTTATATAAACATATATCTTTTCATTATCATTTATAATTTCATTTTCGAAATCTTCTACATTTTCTGTACCTTCTTCTATTTTTTCTTCTACATCATCAATAACTTCATCTTTTAGTATATTTTTTTCTTCAAAATTTTCTTCTTCGTCTTTCTTAAATATGTCATCTGCTTCTTCAATTATTTCTATCTCATTATTATTATCCACCATCATTTCCTCTATAATTATATATGAGGTAACTAATATTACTATTATACATACTATTATAAAAAACTTATTTTTTATAATCTTTAATAATTTATCTTTTATATTCATAAAAATCAATCCTTTCTTAATTTTTTCAAATTTATATTAATATCCTTGAATTTAATCTTAAAATACGTTATTATATTGATACAAGAAAGGATGTTAATACATATGAAAAAACGTTTTTTTATAATTATATTATTAATTGTAACTTTATTTAATTTATATACTACTTTATCTTTTGCAGATGATACTGTACCAGATTCTGATTTTCAAATTTATTCGGCTGGTTCAGTTTTAATGGATGCATCAACAGGAAAAGTTTTACTTCAAAAAGATATGAATCTTCAATTATATCCAGCTAGTACAACAAAAATTTTAACAGCTATAATTGCAATTGAAAAATTAGATTTAACTTCAAAATTAACAGCAAGTCGTTCTGCAATAATGGCAATTCCTTCAGGATATTCAAATGCTGGAATAAAAGTTGGAGAATCTTTAAGTGTAAATGATTTATTAGAAATGTTCTTAATACACTCTGCAAACGAAGTTGGATATATTTTTGCAGAAGAAATATCTGGTAATATTGAAAATTTTGCAAATTTAATGAATCAAAAAGCATTAGAACTTGGTTGCACAAATACACATTTTACTAATCCTAGTGGAATTCATGACGTTAATCATTATTCAACAGCTTATGATATGGCTCTTATAGCTAAATATTGCATGAGAAATGAAACATTTAGAAATATAGTTAACAAAAAAAGTTGTAAATTTTCAGCAACAGATTTATATCCTGAAGAACGATATTTTAAAAATACAAATAGTTTATTAGATTCATCTAATAGATATTATTATGAATATGCTATAGGAATAAAAACTGGTTTTACTACACAAGCTAAAAATTGTTTAATTGCTGGTGCAAAAAAAGATGGAATCGAATTAATTGCTGTTATGTTAGGCGCTGAAGCTACTGAAAACGGTCAAAGTGGACGATATGTAGATGCAAAAAATCTTTTTAATTTTGGTTTTGAAAATTATGAAATCAAAAAATTTTTAAATGAAGGAACAAAAGTTGCTGAAATAAAAGTAAAAAATGCTACCAAAGATACTCAAACATTAAATTTAATTGCAAATGCTTCTCTTTCTACTACATTTCAATCAAATTTTGATACCACAAGCCTAATTCCTTCTATAGAAATAAAAGAAAATATTTCTGCTCCAATTGCAAAAGATGCTATTCTAGGAAAAATTTCTTATAACATTGATGGTATAATTTACGAAGCTGATTTAATAGCTGAAAATGATGTTATAAAATCGAATTTTATAGAAACACTTCTTCAAATTTTATTAGCAATAATTGTTCTAATATTAATAGCTGAATTTTTCTCACATAAACGAAAAAAACAAAAGAATAATAAAAAAAATTTAAGAAAAAATAGTTCTGTATATAAATTTAATCTTGAATAAAATTAATTTGATATAAATTATGGAGGGAGATTTTCCCTCCACTTTTATTTATAATCTTTTCCAATTATAATTGTAACATCTGTATTATTAGAAGCTGTTGCACTTGAAGATAAAACACCAACTCCTAATAATTCTTGTATTTGTTCTATATATTTTCCATCAACATCTGTATTATTGATTATTGTCGTTTTAGATATAACTTCAACATCATTTGTTTTTACATTATATCCTTTTTCTTTTAATAGTTTTTGAACTTTGTTTAATTTATTTTTTGAACCAGAAGCATTTAACACTTCTATCTTTATTTCATTAGTTTCACTTGTTGGAATATCAATAACTTGTCCATTGTTATCTGTATTAGAAGTTTCTTCTTCATTTTCTTCATTTTCGAAATACAATGATTCAACTAATTTCTTTGCTTCTGTTTTATTTGTTAATATAAACCAATATGGTGCATATAAATTTCCACTCTGTGTTGGTCCTACTGAAGTGCCTGGTAATACAACACTCTTTAAATTTTCTACATTAAAATTAATTGCATATGGTACATATGATTTTATATTTGATATTGAAATATTAGTTTCTACATATTCATATATAATATCTATTATATCTTTTATTTTAAATATATTTTTAGCCTGTAAAGTTTGCTTTGCTGTTGCCATTATGAAATTTCTTTGTGTTTTCATTCTTCCAATATCATCAGAACCATATTCTGCAGGATAGCCCGTCCCATCATCATTTTTTCTAAATCTCAATAGCTGTTCTGCATGATTTCCATCAAGAACTTGTAATCCTTTACTTAATTCTATACTTAATCCTTGTGTATCATCATGATAATTCATATTTATTGGAACATCAAATTCAACTCCACCTATTACATCAACTAGTTTTATTAATGCTTCATTATCAACAACCATATAATATTTTAAATCAAGGCCTGTCAATTCATTTACTTTTGCAAGTATTCTATCAATCCCTTTTGTATATAATGCATTTATTTTTTCATTTGGTGTTCCTTGAGAATGATCTTTCCCTGTATATGTATCTCTTGGTATAGATAATAATGATGCTGTTTGATCTTTTGGATTATATGTTGCAACCATTATTGTATCTGTAATTTTTCCGCCCAAGTCAGTACTTACACCTAATAACAAAAACTGTATTGGCTCTAATTCTTCTAGCGTTTCTCTATCATTTCCAACCAAAGTTGCTAATAATCCTTGAACTCCTCCTCCATTAACATGTGTTTTATACCCAAAGATTCCTAAACATATTATTAATAATATAATTATCAAAAATAATATTTTTTTTACTACTTTTGACTTCTTTTTCTTCTTTTTCAAATAAATCCTCTCCTATATATTTTTTCCAAATATACTATAGCAGAATAATATTTTTATTTCAATATTTATACAAATAATTAATAAAATATTCACAAACATTTCACATTTTAATGCCTATTTTTTAAATATAAAATTTAATAGAACATTATTATTATAAAATATTTTTGTAATATATGTTTCTGATATAACATTTGAAATTGTTGTATTTCCTGTTATATATGTTATTGCAAATATTATTGCTAATATTATATATATAATTATAAGTGCTTTTAAAATTCCATATATAATGCCTCCAGCTTTATTAAACTGTTTTAATATTGGTAAGCTCATTATCAAATCTGCTATTATTGTTAATAAAATTGCTAATATTCTAACAACTACAAAAATTCCTAAAAATGCACATACATTAATGATTTTAGTAGAAACAACTTCTGATGCCTCAATTACAATCTCATTTTTTGTTTTATTTACAGCATCATCAACGTATGATTGCATATATTGCATCATTCCTTTATCTGATGTATCATTTTCATTACTCTCTGTTGTAAGAGTATTTATTATTGATTCTTTAATCTTTTCATCTATTTCTGTATTTTTTATAATTATATTCGTAACTGGTTTATATAATATCATCGCAAGAATTAAAGATACTATTACTGCCACTAATCCAACCGCTAATTTTACTAAACCTTTTTTATAACATATAATCACATTTAATAATATTATTACTATTAATATTACATCTAAAACTATTCCCATTCTTCTCTCCTTACTTTTATTAAAAATTTATTATTGCAATATTATCACTATATACTATTGCTACTAAATTATCTGTCATAACTACATTATTAATTTCTGAATTAGATTTATATCTTTTTATTAAAATCCCATTAGTATTTACAATATGTAGTTCTGTTCCAAAGTTTATTGCAATCTTATTTTCTGATGTTGTTAAAGCCTTTGCAACATTACTTGTAATGTACTGTTTCTTTTTATTATTGTTAGGATTTACTATATCCAAATATGTATCTGATGTATATTCACCTGATGATGTTTCTTCAATTAAAACAATTCTATTGTTTAAATTTATTGTTGTAAATGCTAATTTTTTTTCATCATATTTTACAAATTCTTTGTTTTCATTTTCATAAAATATATCTATAGAATCATTATACATACAAATAAGTCTATTATTTTCCTGATATTTTATTTTCATTATTAATTTTCCAGTTGTTGCTTCATATTTATTTATAAATGCTTCATCTGGATTTGTCTGCGCCAAATCCATTGATACAATTTGTACACTAGATTTTATTATTATTCCTGATAAATCTACTTCAGCTATAGCTAGATATTTACTATCTTGCGAAATACTAACATCTACTACTCTCGCTGTTCTTAAATTTGTTTTAAATATTTCTTTTCCATTTCTATCAAATACATCAACTACAGATTTATAACTTGTATTTGATATTACAACAGATAAATAACCATTTCTGTTAACACTTATTTGTGTAATATTTCCTTCAATATTATTTTCATACATTTTCTCTTTTCCTGAAATTAGACAAATTTTTTGTCCATTTTTTTCACAAACAGCCAAATATCTTCCTGCAGCAGAGAATTCGGCATTAGTAATATCTATTTCTATAACTCCTTCTTTTGAACCAATTCTATTATAAAATTCTAATGTCTTTTTTCTTAATATACAAATATATTTATCATAAGCAAAAACTTGAACATTTTCATCTTTGTTTATAGTTATACTTTTTACTTTAGATTGCGCTACTTCCTTATTTATTATTTTTTCATCACACCATTTTCGAAAATTTACATTGTAAAAATATACA
>OLGA01002687.1_pt1 | contig 12211 bp, 10 predicted proteins | sample 1604881 | NCBI WGS metagenome assembly OLGA01 (sample SAMEA3888896, study PRJEB22519) | human gut metagenome | biome: human gut; feature: human-associated habitat; material: faeces | place: Denmark | collected 2009
AAATCAGCACGCCCAAGACGAAGAACTCCGTCCGCAAGATCGTCCTGCCGCCCGCTGTGGTGGCGGTGCTGCGGGAGTACAAAAAGACGGTGGACTCCCGCTGGATGTTCCCGTCTCCGGTGAAGGAGGACTGCCCCATCACCCCCGGCGTGGTGCGCCGCAGACTGCAGCTCATTCTGGAGCACGCAGGATGCAAGCATGTTAGATTTCATGATCTGCGCCATACGTTCGCAACCTTGGCGCTGGAAAACGGCATGGATGTGAAAACGCTCTCGGCTATGCTGGGCCATGTGTCGGCGGCCACCACACTGGACATCTATACCCACATCACCGACGACATGCGGCTCACGGCCGCCGCCAACATCGACCGCGGCATCGGCAAAGCAGCGCCGCAGGAGGACGCTTCAGAGCCGGGGCAGGAAACTGCCCCGGCTCAGGCGGAAAAGCCGAGTATGACCGATTTCAAGCCCTATGTGGGCCGCAAGCGCAAGTCCGGCACCGGCTGCATCAGTCAGATTAACGACCATCTCTTTGAAGGCCGTTATTCCCCTAAATGGCCCGACGGCAAAAAGCACGCCCGCAATGTCTACGCCCGTACCCGCGAGGAGTGCGAGGAGAAGCTGAAGGTGTTGATCGTGGAGATGAAGGAGGAGATTGAGGAAGCAAAGAGGTTGATGAATGAGGGCAAAGGTAACGGAAGTCCATCGGAGGAAAAGAAAGGCAAACGGGGAAAGAAGGGGAGAAAGTAAAAAAGTGCCGACAAAGGTGCTGAATGTTCGGTACCTTTGTCGACACTTCTACTGGAAAGTCTTAATTCAGGATATAAAAATCTGTTAACATCATTGCTGTGATGGTTGAGAATAAATACTTCTCGCCATGCATATAATGCATGGCATATACTGAGTAATTTACCGAGGGGGTAATACCATGGAACGACTATATCGCATACGCTGCTTCACAGGATATGCAATTTTGGGAGAGGCTCCGCCCCAAATGGATACTCAAGTCTTATATCGTGTGCTATACGCATCAAAGCATTATCAACACTGCTTTGTCGTAGAGCGCAGTGATCGGGAAACATATTATGGACATAAAACTTGGATTGTTCACGAAGAAGCATTAATACCTGTTTGACAAATCATCCTATAGAGTTTATTAATGTCTCAAGTGATGCAAGGCTGCTATTTTTCGCAATGAAATCTGCATAAAGAGTTTCGGCATTTGCCAGCAATTGATCATAATATAAGATTCGTGTGTTAACTTCAGCAAGCTGGCGCAAATGTTTTCTTTCAATATCGTGATCAACTTTTTCGCCATCCAAGCGTTTACCAAGAAGTACGATGATTTCAAAATCCTCGTCTGTATCATGTTTTTTGAGAATCTTGGTGAGTGCAGAGAAATACTTGTCTACTTGTGCAATAAGCTCTATGAATTTAACTGTACGATCACCACGCTTCAGCTCTATGATTACATGTTTGCCAGAAGGTTTTTGATATCTAACATCTAAGCGGGCCTCCTGTTCTTCTCTTGTAAGCCCTGCATTAATTACATCAAATTGCGTCTTTATTGCTTCCTCAACAGACGGAAGCTTTGTATCTCGATCCCAGGCAGGATCCAATAACCAAAGGTTATTAGCCAAATGTCGTTGGATAACTTTTTCCAAATCGTCCCCGTGGACAACCTCTTTCATTCTCTGTATAACAGCCAAGCGAGATTTTACAATTTGGTAGTAATATGTTGCTTCAATAGAATCTAAGCGACCTGCAACATTCAAAAAGATATCCAAATTATCTGGCTGAACATCCTGTAATGCACTAAGTTCATTTTTGAGTTTCAGAGATTCAAATGCAAGAATACCGTGTTTGAAGATGTCCTTTTTCTCATCAGGTGTTACTGTGAGCTGGTTAATCTTTCCGAAAAGTTGTTTTGCAGCCTTCTTTTCATCTCCAATCAGACCGCTGTACCACTCGCGGACGACTTCGTATTTACAAGCTTCCTCTTCACCGGCTTCCGAACGTTCGGCTTCCCAATCAGCGCGTATCTGTGCTAACTCGCTTTCAATGAATTTCTTGAGAACAACATAACGTTCGTCATCATCAAAAAAGTCCTGTCGGCTACTGGTTGTGATGTCAGCTTCCTCGTCAGTGTCAAGGAATTCGGCATTTAACTCACCAAATATGTATTTTGAATAGAGCGCAGTAGTGCCAATTTCGTTGAGCATATCATCTTTTGCCATTTTACCGCGCACCATAATAGCAATGCGATTGATGTTCTCATCGTCATCCAAATCACCAGGCTTTGGAGCGGTAGCTATCCAACCGTATACATATGCAGGTTTTCCTGCTATTGAAAGTTCCCCGCTTCTGGAGAAAGATTTTCTAAGAACACCTGATTTGCATTGCTTTGTATACTCATCAGCTGGTTGTGCAGGAATATCCTCATCTGCAGGGCGAAGGTAATACCATAAGTATTGTGCTTTCGTTAAATAATTACGATCAGAAATAGTAATTGGTTCTCCGTTGACTTTTACCTCAAATTGTTTGTCAGCGCCGATAACGGCAAAACGGCGGGCTAATCTTTGCTTTAATTTTCCGGCAAGTGCAGTAGTTCGCGATTTTTTTAAGTTTGTGAGTACAATTTTTGTTCCGTTTCCTTCGAAATCAATTCCGCTGTCATCAACTTCTTCTGGGTAATATGTCTGTGTTTGTGATACTGCCTCACGGAGTTTTTGAGTGGAAATTTGTAAAGCATTCTTCTGTCCATTCTTTGACGAATAAATAGTAATTGTTTCGGCAATAGACAATAAAGATAACTTTCCAATACCCTTTCGTCCCATAACTTTTCGATTTAGCATAGGAGTAATAGGAACGAGATGGCGTTTTTGATATCCGACAGTTAAGTACTTGTTATTGATATCATCAGTATCCATGCCACAGCCATCATCCTTGATTGTGATACAATCTTTTTCCAAAGTAATCTCGACTGTTTTGGCATCTGCATCCCACGCATTTGCAACTGCCTCAGAAATTACTGCAGATGTATTGCTGTAAAGATTGAGACCTAAATGCTCTACGATTTGCAAACTGATTGTCATCTCATATTTATGTTCCGCTGTCATGTAAAGTCACCTCCGGTTCTTTCGTTGAAATATCCAAGTATTCAAAGTATAGTCGCACTGCACGCTTAACTTGAGATTGAACAACAGGCTTAATGCTTTTGAAAGATTTAGTACTATCCAGCTTGTTTACATAATCAAAGCCTGTATACTGTTTGATTGGCACTATTTTGTTGGCTCGAATGATTCTGGATACGATATCTCCTGCTGCACGATTTGTGAAACCTTTGTTGCTTTTTAACCAGTCAATGAACTGCATATTACAAGAATATTGCTTTCCATCGACAAAGTCAGAAAGGCTTGATGCAACAAAAGTAGCTAACTGAACAGGAACGGCATTTCCAATCATCTGTTCAGTATTTGCCGTGTTTTCTGGAAAAACGAAGGTGTCCGGGAATGTTTGAATTCGAGCGCGCTCTCTCGTTGTCATTGCTCTAATATTTGAAGGATCGACTGGGTCGCTGTCATGTTTTTTGTATTCAGAAGGTTTAGGACGATTAACTCCACGAATTGTAGGAGCGGGGGTATCCACAGAAAAGATTCCCCTTCTTTTATATGACCTGGGATGCCTATAATAATATTCAAATTCAAGAGTGTACTTTTTTTCAGAATAGTAATCACGAACGGATAAAGGGAGCACTGTCTGCTTGGCTCTTAAAATTGCAGATAAAAAACCATCATCTTGATTAAGACCGCCAATACAAAAAAAACGATTTCTTTTTTGTGGAACATTGCAATGACTGGCATCTAAGACAATCTCGGTTAGACCATATCCATTATCGATAAACAACTTCCTCGCCTTTTTATAAGCCTCACTCTCTGATGCACGAGCTACATTTTCCATGACAAAAAACTTTGGCTTTACTGCAGTTATAATTTTAGCAAAAGAATGGGTTAATTCAGCGCGTTCGCCTTCAGTTCTATTACCAGCGTTAGAGAAATCTTGACATGGAGGGCCTCCAATAATTAAGTCGGGCTGATATTTTTTAATGCGGATAATAGCTTCATCTACAATCGATAAGTCAGTTTCAATTACAGGGTGTTTAAAATTTTGCTTATAACACTCAATTGCAGCCGGCCAGTTTTCAAAAGCGGCTACGATGTTATAGCCTGCTGACTGGAAACCGAGCGACATACCGCCACAACCACTAAACAGATCTACTGTACGCATAATGTCACTCCTTCCATTTTATATTTACTCAATATGTAGTATATCAGAAGTGTGCCTTGACGTCAACGCACATTTATCACTGCATAACAGGTCGAAGAGAAAGAAAAGGGTATTCTCAATCACCTCCTGCGCCGCAATAGACAAAGAATAAGAAAAACCCCTCTGAAATCAACGATTTCAGAGGGGTTTTGGTCCGAGTGAGGTGACTTGAACACCCAACCTCGACATCCCAAATGTCGCGCCCTACCAGTTGAGCTACACCCGGATATTCAATTTCTGCCATTATACCACGGCGAGGGGTAAAAATAAAGATTTTTCTGTCTGTGGTCATTCCTGTGGTCAAAACCGCTTTTGTGCCGTTTTCTGCAATCGGGGAAAATCCCGCAAATGCAGGTGTCACAAGGCTTTGCGGTGTTTCGCCTTGCCCCGTCCCGGATACCGCCACGGCACTCCCAAAGCAAGCGCGCTACCAACTGCGCTAATCCCGGATTTTTGGTAATTCAGTTTTGCACCAGATGTGGTCAAACATGTGGTCAGGCGGTTTTTTTGACCACCTCGGCTTGCGGAGGAAGTGCCTGTATCGCAGGCGTATCAAGGGATTGCGGTCACGGTATTTTCCGGCTTGAAGGGGGAGCGACCCGCTCCCAAAGCAGGCGCGATACCAACTTCGCTATACCCGGATACTATTGATACTTGAATAGGGCTTCGATTCGAAGCCCTATTATTATACCGCCTGCTCTGCGCGGTTGCAAGGGTTATTTGCGGTGCGCGGAGCGTTTTTCGGCATCCTTGGGGCGCGTGCCCTTCATCGCCTCGTGTTCCTGACGGAGCTCGTCGTGCAGCTGGAGCGAACTCCACGCGGCATTGTCCTCGGTGACGACGGCCTTGAGCGCGACGACCACGCGGCTGCGGCGAAGAGACGAGAGCAGCGCGTCGAGCTGCGGACCGGAAAGATCGCAGAGCACGAGCATCTCGTCGGAAAAGCCGCCCTCGACGGTTTCCTCGACAGGGGAGAAGCCCTCAAGATCGCAGAGATAGCCGATCGGCTGCGAAAGCTCCTCCGGCGCGACGACGCGCCCGCTCACACCGAGCTTGAAGAGCGCGAAGCGGACCTTTTGCAGCCGTGCGGCGTCCTTAAAATTGTAAAGCAGTGCACATGCCATGGTCAAACCCTCCTCAGCGGTGCTGCGCGGCCTTCTGTGCCATGATATCGGGGTCGATGCAGAAATAGGTGAACTCGCCCGTGGCGAGGAGTTTGCCGCCCTCGCCTAAAATGTCCACATTGACAAGGCAGGTCGTTCTGCCGCGGTGGCGGACTTTGGCGTCCGCGCGCACGACGCCCTCCGACTGGTTGCGGAGAAAATGCATCGAGCTGCCCTGCGTCACGTAGGATCGACCATCCGTGTGGGCGGCATAGCCCGTGGCGTTGTCGGCCATCGTGTAGATCGCGCCGCCGTGCACGATACCGTAGGGATTCTTGCTCTCGGGGCGGATCTCAAGCTTGAAGATCGCGTGGTCGGGCTCGACAAATTCCGCTTCAATGTGATTATAGGTGGCAAAAAGATTCTTCTTGTTCAATTCCGCCGCCTGCTGGGCGGCTGTGAGCTGTTCCATGAAAGTGCTCCTTTGACATTGTTACTGTCGTATCCTACCACAGTGCGGCGATAAAAGCAACAATGCGGTGAAAACATCGAATCAGTAAAAATCGACAGAAGAATACGAATTTTGTATAACATTATCATTTTGATTGCAAAAAATGAAAAAACTTGTATCGCTTGCCCACTTCCATTTTGCGTGAAAGCCTGCTATACTACCTTTACCATAGAAAAATATGCGTTTGAAGGGAAATTCCCTATGGTATATGAGAGTAGTGCGTCCTCCCGCTGCGCCGCGGGGCCGAAGATCGCCGCCATCGGCGGCGGCACGGGCCTGTCGACGATGCTGCGGGGATTGAAAAAATATACAGACCGCTTAACGGCTATCGTCACAGTGGCGGACGACGGCGGCGGGAGCGGCGTGCTGCGCCGTGAAATGGGTATTCTGCCGCCGGGTGACGTGCGGCAATGTATGCAGGCGCTCGCGAACACCGAGCCTGTGATGGAGCAGCTTCTCGGCTATCGCTTTCCCGAGGGACAGCTCAAGGGGCAGTCGTTCGGAAACCTGCTGCTTGCGGCGCTCAACGGCATGGCGGGGAGCTTTGAAGAGGCCGTCGCCATGATGGGACAGGTATTGGCGATCTCGGGCCGCGTGCTGCCGGTGACGAACGCGGATGTACAGCTCGAGGCCGTGTTTGAAAACGGCGCGCGCGTTGTGGGCGAATCGCACATCTTCAACGCGAAAAAGCAGCAGGACTGCCGCATCCACCACGTTTCGCTCGTGCCGGAGCACCCGAAGGCGCTGCCTGACGCGCTTGAGGCCATTTCAGAGGCCGACCTCATTCTGCTCGGCCCGGGAAGCCTCTATACAAGCGTGATCCCGAATCTGCTTGTCAACGGCGTGGCCGACGCCATCCGCGCATCCCACGCGCAGAAGTTTTACATCTGCAACATCATGACGCAGGACGGCGAGACCGAGGGCTACACCGCCGCCGACCATCTGGAAGCCTTACAGCGTCACGGGCGGGAGGGGATCGTGGACCTCTGCCTTGCAAACAACGCGCCCATCCCGCATGAGCTCGCCGCGCGATACAGTGAAGAGGACGCGGAGCTGCTGCGCGTCGACCGCGAGCGCATTGCGGCGCTGGGAATCGCGCTGGCGGAATACCCGCTGCTCTCGGCGCAGGGAGGCTACGCCCGCCATGATCCGGCGCTGCTGGCGCAGGCAGTCATGGAGCTCTACCGCGAGCGCACGGTGCGCATCTACCGCGGCACCCAGCAGTACATTACGGAAGAACAGGAGTGGAAATAATGCTCAACAGTAAGGAATTTGTCAGGGAATTGCAGCTGCGCCACGAGAGCGCATGGATGAACCCGAATCTCGAGAGCGCGGACGCCGCACTCGCTGCGCTGCCGCTCACGCGCACGGACGTCGACGATGCCGAGGCGCGGCTGGAGCGTTTCGCTCCGTTCATCAAGAAGGTATTTCCCGAGACCGCGGCTGATCGCGGCCTCATCGAATCGCCGCTGACGGAAATTGAAAACATGCGCGCGTGGCTCAATGAAAATGAGGGCGCGCAGCTTGCAGGCAAGCTCTTCTTGAAGCGCGACAGCGACCTGCCCGTCGCGGGCAGCGTTAAGGCGCGCGGCGGTTGCTACGCGGTGCTCAAGCACACGGAGGACTTAGCGCTTGCGAACCGGCTGGTCGAGATGCGCGATGATTACAGCGTGTTTGCCACGCGCGCGTTCCGCAACTTTTTCTCGCAATATGAGCTGCACGTCGGTTCGACGGGCAATCTGGGGCTGAGCATCGGCATCATGGGCGCGGCGCTCGGCTACAGGGTCACGGTCCACATGAGCGCGGACGCGCGGCAGTGGAAAAAGGACCTGCTGCGCGCAAAGGGCGTAACGGTGCTCGAATACGGCGCGGACTACTCCTACGCAGTGCAGAAGGGCCGCGAGCGCGCGGCGGAGGACCCGAGAAGCTATTTTATCGACGATGAAAACTCTGTCGACCTCTTCCTCGGCTACGCTGTGGCCGCGCGGCGGCTCAAGGCGCAGCTCGCCGAGCAGAACATCGCGGTCGACGAGGAGCACCCGCTGCTCGTTTACATTCCCTGCGGCGTCGGCGGCGCGCCGGGCGGTATCTGCTTTGGCTTGAAGCAGGAGTTCGGCGACGCGGCACACGTCTACTTCGCTGAGCCGGTGGAAGCGCCGTGCATGCTGCTCGGCCTCGCCAGTGGCTTACAGAATGCGATCTGCGTGCAGGATATCGGCCTGACGGGCCGCACCGCGGCGGACGGCCTCGCCGTCAGCCGCCCCTCGGGCTTCGTGGGGGAGACGGTCAAGGCGATCGTTAGCGGCGGCTTCACGGTGTCGGACGAGCATCTGTTCACAGACCTTCACGCCCTGCACGAGACGGAGGAACTTTTTGTCGAGCCGTCCGCCTGCGCGGGCTTTGCCGGTGCGGTGGAGCTGTCCAAGATGACGGATTATCTCGAAAGCAGCGGCCTTGGCGCGCACTGGGAGAATGCCGCGCACATCGTTTGGGCGACGGGCGGCGCGCTCGTGCCGGAAGGCGAATGCGAAAACTACCTCGCAAACTGAAAAGAGATAAAAAGAAGGACTTCACGCATTGCGTGAAGTCCTTCTTTTTTGCGCCGCGGCGGGGAGGGGAACCCCGTTACGCGGGCGTCATCGTCAGGGTATAGTTCGCCGTGCGGATCACGATCTGCGTTACGGCGCTCTTGGCCGTGTCGACGCTGAGCTCGGCGGTGTAGCCGGTGAAGCTGTCCTCCGCATAGGAGACATGCAGCGTCCAGGTCTCCGCACTGCCCACAGCGGCGGTGCGCTTGAAGTCTGAGATGTGTTTGCTGCGCGCACCTGTGAACTGACAGTCAAGGAAGCATTTGCCGATGTAGCTATTCTCCGCCCATACAGCCACCTCGGCATAAATCGGATAGCCAACATCACCTAGTTCCGGGCTGTTGCCAGAGATGCCAATCTGTTCATCGCTTGCAAAACCGCCCTTGACAGCATAGTAATTTGCAAAATAACTGACACCGTTATCAAAGAATGGGAACGGCTCGGCAGTAAATTTCACGGTGGTGACATCCGGTGTGTTGCTGACGTCGAGCGTGGCGTCGAAGCTCGTCTTCTTGCCGCCGCCTTCAAGCATGCCGTGGTATTTGCCGCCCGTGGCGTAGCTGCTGTTGAGGATCGTGAGTGCCTTGTCGAGCGCGGCGTCGCCAGTGTCCGGAGCGGTCGGCACGCGGGCGGGAGCGGTGGTCGTGTCAATACGCAGACCGTTTTCAGCGTCCCACTGATAGCTCCAACCGAACGAATCGACCGCGTAGGCCCAGGTGAGGGGGAAATAGGTGATGCCGTTATAATTGAAAATGGGATACTTTTCTTCCTTGTTATTGATCTGTGCGCCGTTGACGCTGATCTTGTAGCTTGCCAGTGTGACGGCGACACTGCCGCGCTGCGCCTTGCCAGTCTCGGCAACATAGGCGCTCTGCGCGCCGCCTGCGGTGATATTGAGCGACTTGGCGGCACCGTTCCAGTCGGTCTCCACGCCCATGAAACGGCTTAATTGATACGTCATGGGAAAGTAAGTGATGTTGCTATAGGTCAGCAGCGGGTACTTGGCGTTCTTGTTGTCGATGACCTGGCCGTTGAGCGTCACCTTGCCGGTGACGACGTCGGCGCGCATTGCGGCCTCGGCCTGCGGCAGCAGACTGAACGCGAGGGCGATGCAGCAGGCGATGGCAAGCAGGACGCGCAGAAAAGTCTTGTTGATGGTAGACATAACATACTCCTTTCCATTTTGTGATGGTTGACGTTTACTCGTACAGCTTGGCGCTGCGGTTGAGGTACACGAGCTCTATGATCTCGACCACGCCCAGAGCGATGGCAATGGCGAGAATGAACAGGAGCAGGACGATCATGCCGCCGTTGTAGAAGTAGAAGAAGGAAGCAGATGACAGACCCAAAAGCAGGAGCAGGGTAAGGAATGCGCCGAAGCAGCCGATGATCACGACCTGCCAGGTGCAGAGTGAACGCCATTTTGCCGCCATCGCGTCGTCTGCGCCGTCAAACGCTTCGGCGCAGGCGGTGAGCTGGTGGTACGCCGAGAGCGCGGAAAGAACAAGCAGCAGTCCCAGCAGAATCACCAAAAAGACGAGCAGGCCGGTGGAATTGGATTCGTCGATCCGCTCCTGCAAGCTGGAAAGACCGACAAGCGCGGCAAAGGGAAACAGAACCAGCGGAAAAAGGTTGAGGTACACGACGCTGCGGAAGCGCGGCACGGCTGCGCTCAGCTTCCAGAGTACGATGAGCGTGAGAATGCTGACCGCGAGCGACACCACACTCAGTACAACGCCGAGCGACGGGATCTTGTCGCCGAGCTTAAAGGTGTTGTTCAAAAGATTGATGACGATATTGGCGATGCCGAGGCGGAAGAGGTTCTGGAACCCCTTGTGCAGCAGCGGCGCGTTTGGCCTCTCGCGCAGGGGGATGACCGGCGGCGCGGGCGGGGGAGTGACAGCGCTTTCTGCGGGGACGGGAACGGCGATGGGGGAGACTTCGGGGACGGGGTCAGGGCTTGGTGTCGAATTATTTTCCATCATGGCGGTTCTCCTCTCTTGTTCTCTCGCTTTTTATTTTTCTCTCAATTTGAAATACGGTCACGCTCACTGGAAGCGGTATCCCTGCGCGGTAAGGGAGGCAAGGTAGTTCATAAAGTTTTCGTACTGCTCAAAGTGCAGCAGGTCGCTTGCCTCGACCTCATGGAACGAGGCGATTTTGGTGGAGGTATCCACCCACACAAGATAATCGTTCACGGTTTCGCCTCCTCGTCGGGGAGCTTTTCCCCCTCTATGTCATCAAAGGTGAGAATATTCTCGTCTTCATCGCCGTCGGAAAGATCGACGGTCTTCTCGGTGACCGCCACGCTCTCGGCCAGAGCGCGCAGGGCGGCTTCATCGCCGCTGGCATCGAGTGAGAAGTGGAGATTGCTCTCCTCGTCGATCCACTCGAGCGTGCTCCACAGCGACGGATCACTCGCAAGGAAGAACTTGCCCTTGCAGCCGTTGACGGTGATCTCGGAGATTTGGGTGTCCTCGCCCATGTCGTAATAGCTGAACGAATCGTCCTGCATGTAGATATAGCTGAAAAGGATGAGGTCGTCGCCGCTCCGATAGCAGAGCTGACGGAAGCCGGAGTCCTCGTAGCTCATATCTTCGTCCAGCGTGTAACCGTCCGGCAGGGCGGTGATCGCGTAGAACGGCAGCTCGCCGGTGGGGGCGTCGCCCGCGTATTCATAGGAGACCTGCGAGCCCGTCCACGTTTCCACCCAGTGGATCATAGCGGCCCGCGCGGCGGGACTGGCGGCGGCAAAGCCGCTGAGCGCGAGCAGAGCGACCAGAGCGACCATGGCCGCGCGCTTGGCGAGCTTGCTCCAGAAGCTCCGCTGTGCGGGGCGCTTGTAGGTCAGGGCCTCTTCGACGTATTTCGCGCCGATCTCGTTCATGGCGTCGGAAAAAAGCTCGGGCGTCATACCAGCACCTCCTGTTCGGTCAGATAGGTCTTGAGCTGCTTGCGCATACGCGTCAGGCGCAGGCGGGCGTTGCCCTCGGTGATGCCGAGGAGCTTGCCGATCTCGGCAAAGCTGTCGGCGTACCAGTAGCGGCGCATGAAGAGCACACGGTTTTCCTTGCTCTGCGTGTCAAGAAAGCGCTCGATCGCGGCGGCGAGCTCTCTGGCCGCATAGTGCTCCTCCATCGCCTGCTGGGGCGAAGCGAGGAACGTTTCAAGCTCCTCCATGCACATATCGTAATGGCTGTTTCGTTTCATTGCCGTGTTGGCACGATAGCGCGTGATCGAACAGCGGCGGACGAGCGTGCCGACAAACGCCGGAAGAGATTCCGGACGCTGCGGCGGGATCGCGTTCCAGGTGCTTAAGTACGCATCGTTCACGCACTCCTCCGCATCCTGCGCAAAGAACAGCTCGATGATCTGCGCGTCTTCCATCGTGCAGCGCCTCCTTTCCTCGTGAAAAAGTGTTTCTACTTGAATAGACGCAATTTCCGGCAAAATGCTTCACGAAACCGTAAAATTTTTTATTTTTCCTTTTTGACGGAAAAACCGGATGATTTGTTCCTGCGCGGCGGGAGAAAAAGGGAAGATATCGACAAAATTATATTAAAAATATAAGAAAACGGCCCCGCACCTTTTCGGTACGGGGCCATTGATCCTGCATTCAAAGGTGCAGCCTTGCGTGCTCGCAGATCGCGTCGTATGTCTGCTGGCTGATGTCGTGCTCGATCT
>OLGA01002695.1_pt1 | contig 12161 bp, 17 predicted proteins | sample 1604881 | NCBI WGS metagenome assembly OLGA01 (sample SAMEA3888896, study PRJEB22519) | human gut metagenome | biome: human gut; feature: human-associated habitat; material: faeces | place: Denmark | collected 2009
ACGTCCTCCTGCCGTTCGGCAAGTGGACTATCGAAAAGGCTGTCCCGGCGGTGCTCGACCTGCTCACGGCGGCATTGCAGGCCATTTCAAAGGTATGCGAAGCGCTCGCCCCCGTATTACAGCAGATTTGGGCGGTTGTAAAGCCGATCATCAGCTTTATCGGCTCTGCGGTAATCGGTGCAATCGAGCTCGCAACGCAGGCAATTACCGCGCTTGGCGACGCGCTCGCATATGTTATTGGCCTCCTCGGAAAGGTCGGCAACAGTATCGGCAGCGGCATTTCCTCGCTTATCGGCGCCTTCTCTGGAACAAGCACCTTTGCGCTTAACGCCTCCATGCCCTCGCTGAACGTTCCGGCACTGGCAAACGGCGCGGTAATCTCGCCGAACAATCAGTTTCTTGCGCTGCTGGGCGACCAGAGGAGCGGCGTGAACGTCGAAACTCCGTTGTCTACCATGATCGATGCTTTCAATAAAGCTCTGGACGCGCGCGGCGGTACGGGCAATAACAACGCGCCGATCAATCTGTATATTGACGGTACGAAGTTCGCGCGCATTACCAATGCGTATAACAGCAGCGAAACACGCCGACGCGGCGTAAATCTTGTGACAGGTGGTGCATAAATGTTACTTTCTGTAGACGGAAAAAACTATAACGTTTTTGTCACCGGCTTGAAGCGCAGTTTTCAAGTACTTGATGGCGAGAACGCGGAACGTGCTTTAAGCGGCCGCATGATACGCGATATTATCGGCACGTTTTATAACTATGAGATGACAATTCAGCCCGTAGTCGGTAAATATGCCGACTACGACGCGCTGTATGAAGTCCTGAGCGCACCGGAGGACAGCCACAAGGTAGTTTTACCTTACGGGCAGAAAACGCTTACGTTTAACGCCTACGTGACCTCCGGACAGGATAATCTTATCGTAAAGACAGACAAAGAGTCGTACTGGAACGGCCTGACCTTCCAGTTTATCGCGATGGCACCGCAGAGGACGTGACACATGGGAACAAACAAAATCATTTACCTGGACAAAGAATTTTCGGCGACAGACGTTACATCGGGGAACTTGTATCAAGCGCGTTCCCTGATTGCTGCGTCGCAGGAAATTGACACATTCGGCTTTGACATCGACAGCGATGACACCTCTCTCACCGATTTTATCCGCAACACGCCTTTGACCTTTTTCCATGATGATGAACAGATGGGCATTTTCTACGTGCAGAAAGTCAGCCGGACATCCATCAATACTTATCACTTCGCGTGCACGTCTACCGTCGGTCTGCTTGACGAGACCTACCACGACGGCGGCATTTACACAGGCGAGACGGTAAAAGAAGTCTGTGAAGATATATGCTATCCGCTGACGGTTTATACCAAAACGAACTTGCAGAACATCAAGCTCTACGGTTGGCTTCCTATCGCAACACGGCGTGAAAACCTCACGCAGGTGCTTTTCGCGATTGGTGCAACGTTCAAGGTTGACTTTGACGGTGCAATTCGCATTGAAGGTCTGTGGAGCGGCGAGGCGAGCGCAATCGACGCAGGCGAAATCTATGCAAGCGGTACGGTTGATTACGCAACGCCTGTTACCGAGGTAATCGTAACCGAGCACGCCTATTCGCAGAGCGCAACGGAAACGACGGAGCTTTTCAAGGGCACAACGTCGGCAGGCGACAAAATCACCTTCGACGAACCATGTTACGATCTTGCGGCATCTGGTTTTTCCATCCTTGCAAGCGGCGCAAACTGGGCAACGGTTTCGGCAGGTTCGGGCGTGCTGATGGGCAAAAAGTACACACACGTTACCCGGCAGGTAATGCAGCAGATTAAACCGAAAACACGCGAACTCGTTACGCAGTCCGACAATACGGTTAAGGTAGAGAACGCAACGCTCGTGTCTCTCGTGAACGCAACAGCAGTCGCAGAACGCCTTGCCGAGTATTACAGCCACAACGAACGCATCAATTACAAAATTGCAACCAAACGCGAAATCCCCGGTGATGTAGTGAAGATTGCGCATCCTTACGGCGGTACAGTCTCCGGCTGCATTGAAAGTGCGGATATTACGGTGTCCGGTAAACTCGCAGCAGAGGAAAGTGTGCTGATTGATTATTTTCCGCCGGACATTGGTGTACAGGAATATTACGATACCGTCGAAGTGCTTACGGAGAGCGGCACTTGGACGGTGCCGGAGAATGTGACGAGTATTCGTGTAGTGCTGATTGGGGGAGGGTCTGGCGGTTCGAGCGGATGTGAGGGCGAAGATGGCAAGAACGCGTACAACGGCGGCGCAGGCGGCAAAGGCGGCATAGCAGGCGCAGGCGGCATGGGCGGAAAGGTTTACAGCGTCGAAATGAATGTTACGCCCGGAACGAATTACGCGGTGCAAATCGGTGCAGGCGGTAAAGGCGGCGTATATTCCGCAGGCGACAGCGTAGCCGGTACGTCTGGCGTGCAAACAAAATTCGGCTCGCTATCCTCTGAAAACGGCTCATCTTCTGATATTGGTTTTGCAGACCCGGTCAACAACCAGTTTTACGCTCAAGTCGGAGACGACGGCATTAAGGGCGGAGATGGAGGCAACGGCGGCGAAGCAAACTATACAAGCGATGATAGCAAGGTTCGTGCAGGCAAAGACGGAGGAAACGCCCTCGGCTACGCAGGTGGCAAGGGCGCAAGCGGCAGCGGGTCTAAATACGACGGTCAGATTGGCGTTTCTGGCGGCGGTGGCGGTGGCGGTGCCGCTATGGGCAACACAGGAGGAGATGGCAATGTCGGACGCTTGGAATGGACGCAGTTCGATATAACGGAGTATCAAGGCTACGGATGGCTCGCAAAAGGCGGCGCGGGCGGCTCTGGCGGCAACGCAACTATCATTCCGAACACGCCGACCATGCTCGGCTGCGGCGGTGGCGGAGGTCACGGAGGCGGCGGAGGAGGCGGCGGCGGATTGACGCAAGCTGTGTCCACGTGGAGCCATTCCGGCGGCTCTGGCGGCAACGGCTCCAGTGGCGGCGACGGTGCGCCCGGCTGCGTGCTCATCTACTACCGCGTATACCGCGCAAGCTCTTCCGGACGGTTTATCACCCGTGACGGCAAAGGTTTTAATGAGAAATTCACAAGAAAGGTGGTTGTGTAAATGCCTGATACTTATATATCACAGTTTAGCGGCGAAGAAATCGACGCTGCGCTGAGAGCGGCGCAAATTATCTCCGGTGCATCTACGCCTGCTGAACTGAGGAAGAAGCTCGAAATCCGAGGCGATACCATTCCGGTCAGCGCTGAGGATTCGACACTGATTTCTGGCGCCTTAAAATATCGCACAAATCCAAACCTGCTCGACAACTGGTATTTTGGCAATCCAGTGAACCAGAGAAGCGGGTACTATATTCCGGCGGGTGTAAAATACAACACTCTTTCGTGGACAGAAGTCGGAACAACCGACAAGGCTTATCCGGTTATCGGATACATCGGACAAGACCCTCTCATCACTGTGAACGGTACAAATTATATTGTCGGTAAATCTGTGCAAGTTCCCGGCTACTGCGCGGCTGGGTATACGGTGGATAGGTGGTATTCATTGGCTACGGCTACGAGTAAGACGGTCAAAGTTGAAAGCGACGGCTTTGTCATTTCTGATACTGCGGATTTCGGTGCGTTTATTCAGCGGATTGAATATCAAGGTCTTCTCGGGAAAACGGTTACTTTCAGTGTGCTTGCGAAATGCCTTGCGCAAGGTGCACAAAGTCCTTACATCACAGTTATGAATAGTAGCGGTAGCGATTACTCGTATGAAGGGTATGATATGATTAAAGCCGCAGATAACTATGAGATTTCTTCCGTCACAGTCACTCTTTCTAACACTGCACCTACGGGCGGATATTTCTTTGTCGATTGCGTCGGCATGACTGGTTCCTCTATTAAAATCCTCGCCGCCAAGCTCGAACTTGGCGACACGCAGACCCTTGCTCATCAGGATTCTTCTGGTAACTGGATACTTAACGAAATCCCTGATTTCGGGGAGCAGCTGAGGAGGTGCCAGAGGTATTTTGTAAGGCTTACCAACGCATACGGTTATGGATGGACGTATAGCAGTAGCGTTGCTAACTTTTTAGTCCCATTACCAACTACATTGAGGGCAAACCCTGTTGTCAAGCTTACAAAAAATGGTGAGATTCAAACAATTAACGGAAGTAAAGCCGTAACGGGTTTTGAAGTGAAAGGTATTCATCCAAATGGACTCGCAATTGATTTGCACGATTCTGCTAATGCTTTAATATCGGGCACACCAGTGACATGGCATGATTCGTCTATGGACATTTCCGCCGACCTATAAGGAGGTGACACACCATGCAAACCCCAAAATCCCGTGTATACGTCCTCTGCGACAGTGAAAGCCGTGTTTTGCGGCTTGAAGGAGAGTATTCTCTCCCGGCTGACCTCACCGGTTGGATTAAAATCGATGAAGGCTATGGAGACAAGTACGCGCTCGCTCAGAGTCATTATCTCGATAACCCGCTCTACGACGGCGCAGTGCTTCGCTACAAACTGGTAGCCGGCAAGGTGGTAGAGCGCACTACCGAGGAAATCGAGGCGGATAAGGCGGCGTTGCCTAAACCTGAGCCAACCGCAGAGGACGATACAAACGCTATGATGGTAGACCACGAATACAGGTTAACCCTGCTTGAACTGGGTCTCAACGAATGAAAGGAGCAAACACAATGTTATTTCGTACTTTGAAGCGCATGATCGAGAAGAACCAGACCGACGGCCTTGCAGACAAGATCGACATCTTTTTTGCAGCAGGCAAGCTCACCGAAAGCGAGTACAACACGCTGACCGAAATGCTCAAGCAGGAGGTGTAACATGAAGGGCGCAGAAAACACCGCTGCACCGAACATGATCGTCGACGAGGTTTTTCCGAAGCGTATTCCACAGCGCGAGGATAATCCAAAGGTGCGCGAGGTAATGCGTCAACGTGAGCTGACAGAACAATATCTGGAATACCGTTACAACAGAAAGAGAGACAGATGATGGATAATGTAAACAATTTTAAGGCGGCTGTTACCGCTTGCATTGCCGTTCTTACCGCCCTGTGGGGGTGGTTTGGCTGGCTTGTCGTGCTGTTTGTCGTGGCAATGGCGGCGGACTACCTGACGGGCACTGCGGCGGCAATGCAGAAAGGCAAGTGGTCGAGCAAGGCAGCAAGGGACGGCATTTTTCACAAAGTCGGTTCTATCGTAGTGGTTGCAGTCGCAGGCGGCGCGGACTTGCTGATTGGCATGGTTTGTGACCATCTGCCGGGCGTGACGCTTCCGTTCGAATATACGGTTCTGCTGTGCCCTCTCGTTGTCGTCTGGTACACGCTCACGGAACTGGGCAGCATCGTTGAGAACGCAGTTTCCCTCGGCGCGCCTGTTCCGGCGTGGCTGCAAAAGGCACTTTCCGCCGCAAAGGACGCGGTGGACAAAATCGGAGATGATGAACAGTGAAAATCACTTTTAAGGGCTGTAACCCGAGTAACTACCGCAAGGGCAGAGAGTTTCCGATCAACTGGATTTGCCTGCACTTTACGTCTGGCAACGGCGATACGGCACAGAATAACGCGGATTATTTCGCGCGTGAAGTAGTGAAAGTGTCGGCTCACTACTTTGTAGACCCGAACGGCGTTGTTCAGAGCGTAAAGGACAGCGACACGGCATGGCATTGCGGCAGGGAACGCGGCGGCAGTTACTACAACGACTGCCGCAACGCAAACAGCATTGGCATTGAGATGTGCAGCGTTATCCGAAACGGCGTGTACGTTATCCCTGAGGAAACCATGAAACGTGCCGCAAAGCTGACCCGTGAGCTGATGGCAAAGTACCATGTGCCGATTTTGCGTGTGTGCCGTCATTATGATGTTACGCGCAAGGAATGCCCCGAGCCGTGGGTGCGCAACCCAAAGCAGTGGGAAAAGTTCAAGAATATGCTGACAGAGAAAGAGGTGGAAGATATGACGGAAGCACAGACCCGCGCAATCGCAAAGCAGGAGATCAGGAGCGCGGCGGAGAAGGTTTACAACAGGCCGAAGGATTGCCCGCAGTGGGCACAGGAAACCGTGCAGAAGCTCGTAAACAAGGGCTTTTTGCAGGGCGACGAGAACGGCAACCTTGCGCTTACCGAAAGCCTGATGCGCATTCTGGTAATCAACGACAGGGCACACCTATACGGCTGATTGCGGAAAAGGTCGAAATCTGATATAATAGACCCGAAAGGGGCGTATATCATGAACGAGAAAAACGAAATTCTGGCAAGCGACGTTTTAAGCCTGCTGAAAAGTCAGTTAAAGTTTATGAAGGCACTGGTACTGGTTCTTATTCTGCTGCTTGCGGCAACGAATATCTACCATGTATGGCAGTGGTCGCAGTTTGATACCGTCGTTGTCGAAAATGGAGATAACGGCGGTTATGCAAATTATGTCGCCGGTGACAACACGGGAGGTGTGTATAATGGCGAGTGTGACAGTGAGACACAAAAAGGGCAGTAAAGGTGTAAAGATCAAGATCAAGGGAGACAAGCGCAAGCAGAAGGGGTGAGCGTTTGTGAACCTCAAGAAGGAATTTACAAAGCCGGAATGCGATTACTTCCGGCGTGAATGCAATTTTACAGACGAGGAACGCGCCGTATTCGATCTACGAGTTACGGCGCGTTCTGTTATTCAGATTGCTGACACGCTGCATATGAGCGAGGCAACGGTTTACCGCCGTCTGCGGAACATCAAACGGAAAATACTGAAAGTTTTGTGACAGGTTTTCGCGCTTCCGATGCGCTATAATAGACGCATAGAGAGGGGCGATAAAGCATGAGCTACGAACAAAGACTGGAACGTATCGGCTACGACAAGCAGTGTGCGCGGCGCATTGCTGAGGACTACCGCGAGGCGGGGAACACAAAGTATCTCGACGAGTACCTTGCCTACAAGGAGCGCTCCCTTCACGAAACGGAGGTGCACGGATAATGGCTTACGGTTATCCACAGTATCCACAGCAGTATCCACAACAGAATGTGCAGATGCCGCAGTACACACAACATATTGTGCGTCCGGTGGCAAGCGTCGAGGAGGCAAGAGCGGTTCAGACCGATTTTTCGGGCGCTTTAACTATCATGCCGGACACGGCGCACGGATACATCTACACCAAGCAGCTCAACCTTCAAACCGGCTGCGCGGATTTCGCGGCATACAGCCGGGTGCAGATGCAGGAAACAAATAAACCCTCGGAAACGGATTTGTCAAAGTTCGTTCCGAGAAGCGAGTTTGACGAGCTGAAAGCACGGTTCAACACCTTATGCGACAAGCTGGGAGGCAGTGAGGCATGATGAATAACCCGATGATGCAGCTGATGCAGCTGATGCAGCACGGCGGGAACCCGACGGCGCTTTTGCAGCAGATGACAGGAAACAATCCGATGGTCGGTCAGCTGATGCAGAGCATGCAGGGCAAAGGACCGGACGCGCTGCGGCAGATGGCAATGAACATTGCAAAGGAGCGAGGAATTGACCTCGATCAGTTTGCACAGCAGTTCGGCATGAAGATCAAGTAAATAAGCAACTGTAAAAAAACGAGTGATTTTTTACAGTTCCCTTTTCAGTTACGGAATCTTGAAGAAAAATCCGGCATGAATTTGTTATGTTCGGAAAGCGTACGGTTCCGATCAAATATAACTGAAAAGGAGAATTACACTATGAGTGACGATTCGATGGCTCTGGGCTATGCACTGGGTCAGGACAGCAACGGTAGCAACAACGGTTCCGGTATGTGGGGCGGCGATGGCTCGTGGATTTTCGCATTTCTGATTATTGCACTGATTTTCGGCGGCAACGGCTGGGGCTGGGGCAACAACGGCGGAAACGGCGCAGGCTATCAGGGTGCAGTAACTCGCTCTGATCTGTGCAGCGAGTTCAACTTCAACGACCTGTCGCGCTCGGTTCTCGGCATTCAGAGCGGCCTGTGCGACGGCTTTTACGCCATGAACAACGGTATGCTTACCGGCTTCAACACGCTCGGCAGCGCAGTTTCTAACGGCTTCCACGGCGTAGACAATTCGGTATGCCAGCTCGGCTATCAGAATGCCCAGCTTATCAACGGCGTAAACACCAACATGAACAACGGTTTTAACGGCGTGACTGCGGGTCTGACGGCACTCGGCACGCAGATGTCCACCTGCTGCTGCGATACGCAGCGCCAGATCGAGCGCGGTTTCTGCGACACCAACTACAATGCCGCTACCAACGCACGCGACATTATCCAGACGGCGCACAACGACACTGACCGTATCATTGCACGACTGGATGCAATGGAGAACACCCGTCAGCAGGAGAAGATCGCGGCGCTCCAGACGGAGAACCAGACGCTCAAGTTCGCGGCTTCTCAGGAGGCACAGAACAACTACCTTGTAAACGCTCTGCGTCCGGCTCCGGTCCCGGCGTTCCCGGTGCCGGCACCTTACCAGTTTTCCGGCTGCGGCTGCAACACTTGCTGCGGCATGTGAGAGATACGTTCAGCCGGGGGACATCCCCCCGGCTTTGATAGGAGGTTTTGATTATGGCTTGCAAGCCTGTACAAAAACTGTGTCCGAACCTGCGTATCTCACAGAGCGTGACCTACGCAAGCGGCGTGCTGACGGTGAACATTCCGGCGGGGGACTACCAGAACGGCTGCGTTTACGGTATCGTCATCGCGCAGAACATTCCGAGCACGACAATCATCGGCGCGCCGGTGGTCATCACGATCGGCGACGGAACGGTAACGTATCCGCTGCTGAAATGCAACGGCGCTCAGGCGACAGTGTTTAATCTGGACACCCGTCACAAATACCTGTGTCGCGTTGTCACTTCGTCCAGCGGCGGCAGTTTCCGAATGCTCGGTAATTCCTGCTGCTCTCATTCTGACGCGCTGCGGTCTATTAACGGCACAGCGCCGACGGCATAAGGGGGTATCATCATGAAACGAGGAACCCGAATGCTGTTGATGCAGCACACCCGCCGAGAGAATGCTTCGCCGGAGGAATGGAGAATTCGCAAGATGTATCCCGAAGATCGTCACCATTACGGCGTGCGGTATCATTACGGCAACATGGACCCGTATGATTACTATGACGAGCGCATTCACGGCGGCGAACCGGAAATGCGTAGTTACCGCCGTTATTCTGACGGACGCTTTGCGCCCAAGAACAGTGTCGCATGGCCGAGGTATGACGAGTACCCCGATTACGAGGATGAGATGCGCCCTATTGGCTTTCGCGATGATGACGCTTATATGGGTGATACCTCGTTCGTAGGGGACAAGACGCGCGGCTCTGAGCGCTCTATGGGGTATGCAGCAAGCGCAAACGCAGGACGCATGACTAAGAGCATGGCGGAGGAATGGCTGCACAGCATGCAGAATGCTGACGGCACGACCGGTCCACACTGGACTTTCGAACAGTGCAAGCAGGTAATGCAGCAGCGCGGCCTTGACTGTGACCCGGTTGAATTCTGGGTTGCAATGAATGCCGAATACTCTGACCGTTGCGCCGTAAACGAAAAGCACGGTATGCGCAGCATTGATTTTTATGCAGACTCAGCCTGCGCTTTTTGGCTGAACGACAAGGACGCAGTAAAGGATAAGGAAGCGGCATATTACAAATATGTCGTGAAGCATTGACGAAAAGAGGGGGCTTCCGCCCTCTCTTTTTTGCTTGTGTTGGGTGTGGGACTGTGTTACAATAAACAAAGTAGTGTGGGACTGGATGTGGGAGTGCGTAAAACACGATGCCGAAATCGTCAGATATAGCTTGACTTTTTGCGCGTGGTTCTATGCTTTGGGAGCAGGATGCCGCAGGTTCGAATCCTGTCACTCGGACCAGACGAAAAGTTCTGTAAACAGCTTTGTTTGCGGAACTTTTTCTTTTATTCCGGCTGCAAATGTTCCGATGCTCGGTTTTGCTGTTTTCGACTTCATCCGCCGGAACAGGGATTTTCAGGGGCATTTGGGGGTGTTGGATGTGGGACTAAGTGTGTCATCTCTGTTATTCGCATTTCGCGCAGGCAGTATATCCAGCCTCTTTCGCGTCAGCAAGCGGCATCTGCACCGCACGCTTTCCGATATACTGACAGCCCTCGTTATGATACTTTGAGCCGGACGGCGTAACGTAGACCATCGGTCCTGCCGCTCCTGCGTCCGCGCCGGACTGCGCCGCCTGCTCCAGCCGGCTGTTCAGCTCATCGATTTGCGCGGTCATTTCATCTACCTGCTCTTGAAGCTCAGCAGCAGCGGCAGCGGCATTTTTCGCGTCGCTCTGCGTAACAGAAAGCTGCTCGCGCAGTGCATCGTTCTCCTCAAGCAGAGCGCCCGCGCGGTCAGATGCGTCCCAGAAGAAAAATCCGAGCACGGCGCAGCCGGCAGCGAACACCGCACAGAGTACTGTTTTTACGGCATTAAGCTTATCTTTCATCCGAAATGCCTCCTTTTCTCCATTATATCGGCTGCTGTATGCCTTGTCAATCAACTGTCATATCTTTTTCACGGCTCACATACCGTATTGACAGGAGCAGCAGTGCAAAGGAGGAGATTTCAAGAATGGAACTGGAGCAGAAACGCATTGTCTATTGCAGGCGGCAGCTGGCGCAGACAAGCGCCTGTACCGAAACAGCGGACTGCATTGTGCCGGACGCTTTTCCTGATGTAGGGCGTGTCGTATATGCCTGCGGAACGGCCGCCATCGGAGATCACGCACCGCAGAACGGCCGCCTTCTTATCTCAGGCACGATTCAGACGGTCATTTTGTACGAGCCGGAAAACGGCGGCGGTCTGCGGCGTCTGGAGGTGCCGCTCAGCTTCGCGCACATCGAAGAATGTGCGCAGCTCGACAGCAGCTCGGTCTGTCTGGTGGAATGCCGTGTGAGTGCGGTCGAGGCCTCAGTCGTCAACAGCCGCAAGCTGAGCATTGCGGCCGATCTTGTACTGACAGCCGAATGCTACGACAAAACAGCCTGCGATTATACAGAAAACATTGCAGACGATCATCTCGAGCTGCTTTCGGAGACCTGTGAAGCGGTTCTGCCCGACGAAGCGCAGCTTTTTTCGTTCTCCGTTCTGGAGGACATCCCGGTCGAGGAAACAGACGGTCTTTCGCTTCTCAAGCAATCCTGTACGCTGCAGATCACTGAATGCCGCGCGATGCGCGACCGCATCGTCGTGCGCGGAGAGGCAGCTCTGCGGTGTCTGGTGATGCAGCTTGACGAGGCGGTCCGCACGATCAGTAAAACCACACCCTTTACGCAGGTATTCGAACTGACGGGAGCGGTCGAGGAGGATACGCCCGACGCGCAGCTCACGGTACGCAGTCTCGAATGCCGCATCGCAGCCGACCATTCGCTGTCCTGCACAGTGAATGCGGACGCACTGGTCCTGCTGCGGCGCAGTCATACGCTGCACTGCATTACGGATTTTTATCTGCCGGGCGTCCTGCTGAAGACCCGGGAGGACAGTGTCAGCCTGTACAGCAGCCCGGAGCCGCAGCCGTTTTCTGCCGAATCCGTCGAAAGCATCCAGACCGCGGCGCATATCTCTCATGTGATCTGTGCGGATGCGGTATGCTGCGGCGTGCGTGCGGCAGAAAAGGGATTGCAGATCTCAGCCTCGGTGCAGGTGCTCTGTCTCGACGATGAACAACGCCTTTGCAGTGTGCAGCGTGTCCTGCCGCTGACCTTTACCGGCATCGAAGCTGGCACCTGTCTGCGCCCGTCGCTGTCCGTTCGTGCGCAGACGGTCGGGGAGCGTGGACTGACGCTGACCGTTACAGCGGAGGGAGAGTGCGAGCGCGAGACACCGCTGACGCTGCGCCATCTGTGCTCGGTCGAGCAGACAGCACGGCAGGCGGACACGGGCGTGACGCTGCTCGTGCGCCATATCGCGGAGGAAACACGGCTGTGGGACATTGCAAAGGACTGCGGAAGCACACGGGCGGCGATCTGCGCGGCGAACGACCTGCCGTCTGACACGGCAGCTGTTTCGGACACCATGCTGCTCGTTCCGCTGCGGATCTGAAAGGCGGTAGCGTATGGAGAACGGAATCTATCACGACATCAGCACGCGAACCGGCGGTGATATTTACATCGGCGTCGTCGGCCCGGT
>OLGA01002699.1_pt1 | contig 12144 bp, 7 predicted proteins | sample 1604881 | NCBI WGS metagenome assembly OLGA01 (sample SAMEA3888896, study PRJEB22519) | human gut metagenome | biome: human gut; feature: human-associated habitat; material: faeces | place: Denmark | collected 2009
GAACCTTGGTTTCTACGTTCAGTCCGGCACGGAGCAGGGCTATCTGTTTCGGGTCATTGTCCTTGGTGAGGGCGATGCGAACAGGCACACGCTGCTCTACCTTTACGAAGTTGCCGGTGGCATTATCCACAGGAATCATGGAATAGGCATTGCCGGCTGCGGCAGAAAGGGCTTCTACCTTGCCATGGAATATTACACCCGGGATGGCATCGGCGGTGAAATCTACAGTCTTGCCCACGGTGATGCCGTCCATCTGAGTCTCACGATAATTGGCTACCACCCATACATCGTTATCATCCACGATGCGAGCCAGCATCTGACCAGGCTGTACCAACTGGCCTTCGTGAATGTCCTTTCTTCCCATCACGCCATCGCAGGTTGCCACGATTACGGTATAGGAAAGATTCAGGCGAGCCAGGTTGAGCTGTGCCTCTGCCACGCTCTCTCCGGCACGGGAACCGCCGAGCTGCTGGGTCTGCACATTGCGGACTGAAGCTGCACTTGCCTTGCGGCTGCTTGCCTGCTCATAACGCGCCTTGGCTCCCAGATAGCGGGCATAGGCATTGTCGTATTGCTGACGGGTTACCGCATCCTTCTTCATCAGGGCTGCAAAGCGGTCGAAGTCCTGCTTGGCATTCATCATATCCACACGAGCCTCCTCGATGCCGGCAGCTGCTGTCTGCACATTGGTATTGGTGGTGCCCATGCTGGCAGTAACTACCGAAGAACTTGACTTGGATCCACGCAAGCCTGCCTCTGCCTGAGCTACATGCAGGCGGAACTCAGCATCCTCGATGATGACGAGGGTATCGCCCTTCTTGACGTGCTGATAGTCGTTGAAACGAATCTCCTTGATGAATCCCGGCACACGGGTATTGATAGGGGTGATATGGCGGTTTACCTGTGCATCATCAGTATAAGCCACATCGCTGCCATGATAGAAATGACTGAAGCACCAGCCGATAGCTCCCAGAAAAAGGAGGATAATCACTACATTATATATTCTCTTGATAATCTTCTTGCTCATAATCTCTTGATAATTGTTTTCGATAAAAACTCTTAATTCTGTTTTTTTATTAAATTTCTCCTGCCACGTACTTCATGCGATAGTAGGCATAGACGATGTTGATGCGGGCATCCACCTCGCTGAGCTCGGCATTGAGCTTGAGGTTGGAGGCATCCATCATGTCTGTAACCAGAGCCAACTGGCTGAGATAGCGGGCATTCATCACGTCGTAGTTCTGCTGTGCCAGCTCCACGCTCTTTCGCTGCGTTTCCAGTTCCACGTAGGTTTGCTGATACTGCACGTAGGCAGCTTGCACATTATTGTTGAGCTGCTCTGCCTGAACGGCATGTGCCTCTTTAGCCTGTCGGGTTTCCACGGCTGCCTGCTTGATGCGCTTGTTGCTCTTGAAGAGCGAGCTGAGGCTGTATTTCATGCCCACGCCCACATACCATACGTTGAGGTTCTTATCAACAGGTGGCAATTCGAAGAGGATAGGTCCGTCGAAGTTGTCAGCGGCAACGAAAGCCACTTTTGGCAGAAGATCGCTCTTGGCAATCTTCTCTTTCTGTTCAGCGATGCGGATGGCGTTGTTGCTCTGCTCCAGGAGTGGGGAGTTCAGGGTGCCTGCCGTCTGCCAGTAAGCCTCGCCTTCCTTGCCGTAGGTCTTGTCGGCGATAGTAGCATCGGGGATAATCTGAATCTCCTGGCTTGTTTGGTTCATCTGGCTTCCTTCTTTCTTCAGGTTTCCCTGGTTCATTCCTAGGGTATTGCAAAGCTGATGGTTCAGGATGCTCCGGTTGTTTCGGAGCGCCGTCAGACCGAGTTTGAGACTTTCCATCTGGAGTTCGTATCGGGTGATGTCGTTCTTCAGCGCCATGCCTTGTGTCTGTTTCTCCTTGATGTCATCGATGAGCTGTCGGGTCAACTCGATGTTCTTTTCATACACCTTGATACGGTTGTCTATCTTATAAAGGTCGAGATATTGTCCCAGGGCGATGAAGCGGATCTGCTGTCGGGTGAGTTTCACGCCTACTTCTGCCTGCTGCTTTCCGAGTTCGGCGAGCTTGATGCCTGCGTTGATGGCTCCACCGGCATAAACCACCTGCTGTGCCTGGAAGGCAAAGTTGTTGCCGAAATGTGGGGATTTCAGACCATGAACGTTGCTGAAGTTACGGTCGGTAATCAGCGCATTGCCGATGTAGCTGAATGAGAGGGAAGCATCAAGGTCGGGCAGTTTCTTGCTTTTGGCCGATTCAATGCCGAGATGGGCTGCTTCTACTCCTGATAATGAAGTGCGAAGGCTCTTGCTGTTATCCTCCACCTTCTGGAAGAGCTGGCTGATGGTCATATTTTCTTTCTTGCTGACAGGCAAGGAAGCAGCCGCTCCTACGGTGGTTTGTGATTGAGCCGAAGCCCAATGGGTTCCTCCTGCAAGCAGAAGGCTTACAAATAAGATGTTCTTAATCATTGGTCATTACTTTTTGAATTTCGGGTGCAAAGGTACGGAGTTTTGAGCGAACAATCGCTTTAAATATTTCGCAGCGGATGGACGATTTGGGAATAATAGTTCTTTTATATCACATATTTTGTGTAATTTTGCAACCGAAATAGGAATAAAGAGATATAATAACTCTATATATAATAAGGTGTAGATGGAATTATCAGAATTAAGCAGTCAGCAGGAAGCAAGTCTTTTCCTCTCTGGTTTGGAGGAATGGCAGGAGGGTCCGCAAGTTTTGACTTACGGAGCAATATTGATTTGCCGGAAAGGAAAGGCGATGCTGAATGTGAATTATAAGGATTGGGAACTTTACGAGGGGGCGGTGATTACGCTCTTCCCGAATGATGTAGTAGAATTGAAGGTTGACGGGGATTGCAAATCCCCTCAAACTGAAAACGGGGATTGCAAATCCCCTCAAACTGAAAATGGGGATTGCAAATCTCTTCAAACAGCGAACAGCTTCCAAGTCGAAATCCTGAAATATAATCCTTCCTTGCTTCGTGAAGCAAGCTTGCAGCTGGAGCAGACGGTGTATTCTTCCTTGCGGAAAGACCGCTGTCGGCAGGATACCCCTGTGGTGACAAACATTATCAATGGGATGTTTGGCTTATTGAAGGTATATTTCGACCAGACGGAATGTACCTGCATCTCGCAGTTGGTATTATGCCAGTTGAAGGCGTTCTTCATCGGTTTTCATGAGTATCTTCAGCGCAATCCGCAATACCGACCAGATGAAGTAAAATCGTATCGCGTAAGAGAACTGTTCAATCGGTTTATGATGCTGCTGGAGAAGGATTACAAGATTTCAAGAGATGTGAACTATTATGCCGAACAGATGAATATCTCCTCGAAATATCTCACCAACATTGTGAGTCAGGTGACGGGGCATACCCCCAAGACCATCATCGACCAATACGTGATTCTGCAACTCAAGATGCATCTTAAGCGGACCACGCAAAGCATCAAGGAGATGGCCTGGGAGTTTCATTTCGCCGACGTCAGTTTCTTCTGCCGATATTTCAAGAAGCATACAGGTCTGACACCGCAGCAAATAAGGTCGTAATCACAACCTTCAGTTTTTCTCTGATCTCGGCTTCTTCTATCTCGCCGATGTATTCAGGTGACAGCGCCTTGAGTTCTTCGAGGCATCCCATCTGCATCATGGTGGCGATAGGGAGGAGCTTATGTGCCGCCTTTCCTATGCGGTCGGTAGATAAGGCTTCCTCTTCTACGGCTTCTTTCAGATTCGTGAGATGAGCGGCAAGTTCCTGCTTCACGGTATCAAGAATTTCCTTTGCCGCCTCTTCGTCGCCTCCGGCAAAAGCCAGGAGGGAATCAAGCTGAGGCTTGGATTTCTGCTGGGATGATAAATCTGGCTGGGATGGAGTTTCAGACTGGGCATCCAGTTGAGGCTGGGAATCTATTCCCAGAATTTCGGATAGTTTCTCCATACTGAATGGCTTGAACAGGCAATCGTCGAAGCCGGCTTTCAGAAGCTGTTCCTGGATGCTTGTATCGTGAGCCGTCATAGCCACCACCATCATGTTGGTATGGTTGATGTGGGCAATCATATCCATGCCGTTCATCTCCGGCATTTCGATATCCATCAGCATCAGGGCAGGCTGTTCGTTATGTAGTGTGGTGAGGGCATCCATCACATGATTGCAGGCGAATACCTGCCAGGTGTCGCCTACGATGCGGCGCAACATCTCCTGGAGAAGCTGGAGCTGCAGCTTGTCATCATCCAGAATCAGAATCTTGTGGTTGGCAAATTCCGGCTTCTTCTTTATATCAGTAACCTGATGGCTGCCGGAATTCTGTCCTTCCTTATCTTGAGCAGAATCGAGAGAAGGATCATGCTTAACTTCTGATGGAGCCATTTCCTGAGACTCCTCCATTGGTGCTGGTTCGATAGGGATGGTGACGATGAAGGTAGAACCTTTGCCCAGGGTAGAGTGGAGGATGATTTCTCCACCAAGCAGCGAAACCAGTTCCTGGGTGATGGATAATCCCAAACCGGTACCCTCGATGCCCTGGGCGCTCTTCAATCTCGTAAACGCCTGGAACACCTTCTGTTTCTCCTCATCGGTCATTCCCTTTCCCGTATCCTTTACGCTCAGGGTAAGCGTAGGCTTGCCCAGGATTTCTGAAACCTGTGCCTGGATGGTAACGCTGCCCCGGTCGGTATATTTGATGGCGTTGCTTACCAGATTATCCAATATCTGACGAATGCGAAAGGCATCAGCACGGAAGAATTTCTTCTTCATTGGAGAATCCGAAATTCCCGAAGAGTCCGAAGTTCTCATCCCCTTCATCTTGCATTCGAATGAAATCTCCAATCCTTTCTCTTCTGCCCGCAATTTCATTCCCTCTACCGATTCAGCTACCAGTTGTGCCGGTGAGAAAGAGGTAGGCTGAACCTTCATCAGTCCGTTCTCCAACTGATGATAATCGAGCAGCGAGGCAACGAGATGTGAAAGATGAGCGGCAGAGTTCTTGATGTTCTGGAGGCATTCGATGCCCTGAGGATTGCTGACGTAATCTTTCATCAGATCGATGAAGCCCGAGATAGAGGCAGCTGGCGCCTTGATATCGTGGGTGATGGTGAGGAGCAGGCGCTCGCGCTGGTTCATGATACGCTGGATTTCCTCATTGGCAGCCTCCAGGTTTTCCCTGTAGATACGCTCCTTTCTGGCATCGCGCCAGATAAAACAGATCATGATGACGATGGCAAAGAAGGCTACGATGGCGAGCAGTTCCATCTGCCATAACAGATGCTTTCTTGCTTCCATCGCCTTCTCGATGGCTTCCTGCATATTGTCTTTTTCACGCTGGTGTACATCGCTCAGATGTTTGGCGGAGCGCAGGGCGAGTTTGGCACTCACCATCTTCAGCTCTTCCATCTCCCTATTGATGTTCTGCTTGTGGCCTTGCGTTTCCACTTTCTCCTTCTTGTCTATCTGTTCTAGGATGTTTGCCACGTTTTCCGCCACGTTTACTGGGGTGGTAACAGAATCGATGACAGCCCGGTTGCTGTCCTGTTTTACGCTCAAGGTTTCGGCGTGCTCCTTCTTGAAGGCATCGGCGAGTCGGCGGAAGAATCCCCTTCGGGTCTTCAATACCTCTACCGTGGTCTTCTTCGCCTCGTGGGTTTGCGGCGCCTTGGAGTGAACCAGTATGGAATCCTTTCCCGTATTCAGATTCTTCACCTTATTCTGCAGATAGTTTTGGGTAGGTCTTCCTGCCATGACATCAGACAGTTGTTTCAGGTTTCTCTGCTCCTCTTTGAGCAGGGAAGAGATGGTACTATCGGCGGCACCCCTTTTCTGGATATACTCGCGCGAAGCTTCATTGATGGCATTGATGCTCTTGGTGTTGCTATACACCAGACTGATTGCCAGAATCATGATAATGGCAATGGCGCTATATCCGAGGGCTACCTTGAGAGGAATATTGTTCTTGTGCATGAGAAATCGTTTAAAATGATGAGCAGACTGATATCTTGCTCAATAGATATTTGTTTGCAAAGTTAATGCAAAAAAATGATATTAGAAAACAAAAGGGCTAAAAACAAGTCAGGAGACCAATGAATTCTATCATTAGTCTCCTGCCTGATTGAAAGCGACGCGTAATTACTAGTGTTATTCTATCTTTTCCTCAGTTAATTACTATTTTTTAAAGGTGATATTACTCTGCTACAGTAGAATCTGTTGCTGTAGAGTCTGCTGGAGTCTCTGCTGGAGTTTCAGCTGGTGTCTCTGCAGGAGTCTCTTTCTCTACTGTTGTGTCTGCTGGAGCAGCTGGTTCTGCTGGGGCTACTGTGTCAACTGGAGCTACTGATGATACACTTGCCATCTTGTTGCTGGCGAATACATTGCTCACTGAAACCATAACCATGGCAGCAATAGCTGCGAAAACTAACTTTTTCATAATCTTTTGTTTTTTTTATTGTGAATATTATATTTATTACTTTCTTTGTGAACAGCCTTGCTTGCGTTACCGCTCATTGGCGTGTTCACTTTCTAATATCACAATCTGCGTGCCAAAAAACAAAAGAATTATCTAATTGCTTGATTATCAATTGTAATTGCTCTTTGTGCCAGAATTCTACATTGTGGAAAGTGTGGAACTAGTGTGGAATTATTCCCCAAAAAGTTGGGGAATGGTCATCAGATTCCCCATTTTCCCCATTTTCCCATATCATCAAAAGCCGTACTTCTTTCTATCAGATACCGTCTTTCTATCAGATACCGTATTTCTTCATCTTATTGTAGAGCGTCTTTCTATCCACGGCGAGCAATTGGGCTGCCTTGCTCTTGTTGCCACCTGCTGCTTTCAGCGCAGCTTCTATTCTCTGCAGTTCCGTTTCCTCATCGTGCAGGGCGGTAGGGGCTTGTGGCTGGATATGCGCCATACTCTGTTCCAGTTCGGTTACTCCGATGTATCTTCCGGTGGCGAGCAGAGTAGCTCGCTTCATCACATTGTTCAATTCTCGCAGGTTGCCCGGCCAGTTGTAGGCGGCAATTCGCTCCTTGGCTTTGCCATCGAGTCCTTCCACATTTCTGTTCAGCTCCTTGTTGGCATGCTTGATAAAGAGGTCGGCAAAGAGGAAGAGGTCGGCACCACGGTCTTTCAGCTCCGGCATGTAGATGGTAAACTCATTGATGCGGTGGTAGAGGTCTTCACGGAAGTTGCCTTCTGCCACGCGTTGAGCCAGATTCTCATTGGTAGCGCATACCAGTCGGATATCGATATCTATTTCCTTGTTGCTTCCCACCGGACGGATTTTTCTTTCCTGGAGGGCACGGAGCAGCTGCACCTGTACTTCATAGTTCAGGTTTCCCATCTCATCGAGGAAGAGAGTTCCTCCGTTGGCAATCTCGAAAGCGCCCTTCTTGTCCTGGTCAGCTCCCGTAAACGATCCCTTCACATGACCGAAGAATTCTGATGCCGCCACTTCTTTAGGGATGGCACCGCAGTCGAGTGCGAAGAAAGGTTTGTTGGCTCTTGTGCTGAGTTCATGGATTCTTCTAGCCACATATTCCTTACCTGTACCGCTGGCACCCAGGATGAGTACCGACATAGGGGTAGGGGCCACCAGCGAAACGAAACTGTAGAGCTTGCGTGAAGCCTCGCTTTCACCTTCCAGGTATTTGGGTACATCCCCATTGGCAGATGATGCCTGGTTTCCTGCCTGCTTGCCAGGTGCTGCGTCTGTAGGAGTAGAATTTGTGTCTGTGGAACGCAGACTATCTGCTGAGGTTGCATTCGAATCCTGTTTTTTCGGAGTCTTGATAGCTTCCTTGATCTTATCCAGAAGGATTTCCGGATGGAAAGGTTTTGCCACATAATCGGTAGCACCTGATTTCATGGCGAGCACCACATTCTGAATTTCTGCATAGCTGGTCATCACGATGAAAGGCACCTGCACGCCATGCTTTCTCATCCATTGCAGCAGGAAGATGCCGTCGTGATCGGGAAGGCGGAGATCTGATAATACCAGATCGAATCCTCTTTCTGCCTCCTCGCAAACCTGTATGGCGGCCTTGACCGAAGTAGTTTTCTCCACCTCGAATCCCTTCTTTCTGAGCCATGTCTGAATCATGGTTCCAAATGCGATGTCGTCTTCAACTATTAGAATCTTTTCCATGTCATTGCAATCTTACTGTCTTGTTGTATCTTTCTTACTTGTATCTTTGTCTTCTAAAAAGATAGTGTTGTTTCAGAGTGCAAAGTTAGCACTAATATTTGGAATCAGCAAGGAAAAAGGGCTTAATTGTTTAAATGAATCGAAAAATTAGGAAGTAATCACATAAAAATGGAAACTAGTTGAGCTTTTTAACACTTCATCTATCTCTGAATTCAGGAAAAATATGTATTTTTGCATATTAAAACGAATCTATATAATATTTACGTACTAACAATAGTAGTTATGAAGAAACAAATACTTACATTGGCCATGCTGTCCGCTCTGGTGCTCTCAGCTCACGCCCAACAGCCAGCCAATCAGCTGTTGCCTTATCAGAACCCTAACCTTTCTGCCGAGGCAAGAGCCAATGACTTGCTTTCACGTCTGACCCTGGAGGAGAAGACGAAGCTGATGATGGATGCTTCGCCTGCCATCTCCCGACTGGGTATCCCTCAGTTTCAATGGTGGAACGAGGCGCTGCATGGTGTGGCACGCAACGGATATGCCACGGTTTTCCCTATCACCATGCATATGGCTTCTTCCTGGGATGATGCCTTGCTCTATCAGGTGTTTACTGCCGTAAGCGATGAGGCGAGAGCCAAGGCGCAGGTGGCGAAGAAGTCGGGTAATGTAAAGAGATATCAGAGTCTGAGCTTCTGGACTCCGAATGTCAATATCTTCCGTGATCCTAGATGGGGACGCGGACAGGAGACTTATGGCGAAGATCCTTATCTCACCACACGTATGGGACTTGCCGTGGTGAATGGTCTGCAGGGACAGTCGTTTGACGGCAAACCGCTGGCGGCTCCTGGCGTTCAGGCTTCTGATCAGTCTAAGGCTCCCCAGTATGTCAAGACGCTGGCTTGTGCCAAGCATTTCGCCGTGCATAGCGGTCCGGAGTGGAATCGCCACGTCTTCAATCTGGAGAATCTGCCAGCCCGGGATTTGTGGGAGACTTATCTCCCTGCCTTCAAGTCGCTGGTACAGGATGGACATGTGGCTGAGGTGATGTGTGCCTATCAGCGTATAGATGGTGCTCCTTGCTGCTCCAATGCCAAGTTTGAGCGCCAGATTCTCAGAGAAGAATGGGGATTCAAGGGATTGATTACTTCCGATTGTGGAGCAGTCAACGATTTCTATATGCCGGGCTATCACGGTACAGCAAAGACCGCTACCGAGGCAACTGCCCAGGCTGTGAATGCCGGTACCGACCTGGAGTGCGGCAGCGCCTATCGTACCATTCCGAAAGCTGTGAAGGCAGGAATGATCAATGAAAATAAGGTAAACCAGAGTCTGAAGCGCCTGCTGGTGGCTCGTTTCAAACTCGGCGATTTCGATAAGGATGAAACCGTGTCGTGGACTCAGATTCCTGAGAACGTCATCGCCTGCAAGGCTCATAAGGATCTGGCTGAGAAGATAGCTGAAGAAGGCATCGTACTTCTCCAGAACAGAAACCAGCTGCTGCCTTTGAACCGTAATCAGAAGATTGTGGTGATGGGACCTAATGCCAATGACTCCATCATGCTGCGAGGCAACTATTCGGGTTATCCTACCAGTTCTACCACTATCCTCCAGGGCATCCGCAACTATATGAAGGGGGCTGAGGTGAAGTATGTTCCGGCTTGTACCTTGACAAGAAACGAGGTGCAGGAAAGCCGTTTCAACCTCTTCCGTGAGGGAATGAAGGCCACCTACTGGAACAATCAGGAACAGAAGGGCGAGCCGGTGGCTACGGATGTGATGAAGACTGCCATCAATCTGAGCAATGGTGGTAATACCGTGTTTGCACCGGGTGTGAATCTTACTCATTTCTCTGCCCGCTATGAGGGAGTATTGACTCCTGACAGGGATGAGGATCTTACCATCAATATGGGTATTGATGACGGTTGCCGCCTGATAGTGGATGGCGATACCATCGTGAATATGCGGGAGTGCTGGGGCCGCGTGGCGCCTATCATCAAACCGCTCTCTCTGAAAGCAGGCAAGCCGGTTAAGATTCAGATAGATTATACCCAGAGGGAAGATGTGGCTGTGATGCAGTTTGACATTGTGAAGACTTCGAAGCCTACCAGCGAGCAGATCCTGGCAGAGGTGGGCGATGCGGATGCCGTGGTATTCGTAGGCGGTATCTCTCCAAACCTGGAGGGAGAACAGCTTGAGATAGAGGAGCCTGGATTCAAGGGCGGCGACAGAACCGACCTGGAGTTGCCGAAGGCTCAGCGTCAGGTCATTGCCATGCTGCATCAGGCAGGCAAGCGTGTCGTCTTTGTCAACTGTTCTGGATGTGCCATCGCCATGGTTCCTGAGACGGAAAATGCCGAGGCAATCCTTCAGGCATGGTATCCTGGTGAACGGGGTGGTGAGGCTGTAGCCAAGGTTCTCTTTGGCGAGGTGAATCCATCGGGCAAGCTTCCGGTTACCTTCTATAAGAGTGTGAACGATCTTCCTGATTTCCTCGATTATACGATGAAGAATCGTACCTATCGTTATTTCAAGGGTGAGCCTTTGTTCCCATTCGGTTACGGTTTGAGTTATACCGCTTTCGAGTACGGCAAGCCTACCCTGATGCAGGTGAAGAGCAAGAAGCGTGGCAGCAAGGCTGCTGATTACAAGCTGATGTTCTCCTTGCAGAATACGGGTAAGCGTGAGGGTACCGAAGTTGCGCAGGTTTATATCAAGCGTGTGGATGATGTGGATGGACCTATCAAGAGTCTCAAGGCATTCAAGCGTGTGTCTTTGAAGGCTGGTGAGCGCCAGATGGTGAGCATCGATCTTCCTCGCAAGAGTTTCGAGGGTTGGGATGCCCAGACCAACACTATCCGCGTGGTTCCTGGCACTTACCAGGTATTTGTTGGCGGCTCCAGCGCTGATGCAGCCAAGACTAAGATAGAAGTGATGATCAAGTAAGTCTCTTTTCATAGAGCTTATCTTGGAATACTCAAAAAAGGCGATAGGTGCACTAACTCTTGAATCAATAAGATTTAGTACACCTATCGCCTTTTTTCTCGAATCAACCAAGAAAAAATCAATTTTTCTTTTGTATATTAAATGACTTTTTGCATTAATTTATTAAAAAATCTAACTCGCTCTAAATTGGGCTTTGATTGAAAATCAAGAAGTTGGGCGTTTGCCTATATTATATAGGTAACAATATGGAAACGAGCGGACTTCTGCTCGTTTCTGTATTTTGCAATATGCAAAGAACGCCTCAATTCGGGGACAAAGATACGACAATTTTCTAAATATCCCATAACTAGCAAGGAGAAATTTACGGAATTTAGAACTTTTTGAGTTAAATCTGATGCTTACCAACAATATGTATCCAAAAACAAACAGCAGTATTCGGATATAGCTTATCCGAATACCTGCTGCCATAACGTTTTGTTGCTGACGATGATTCTGACATCGGCTTTCATGTACTTTTGCAACACAGGGGACTTTTGTCCCTGTGTGCTCACAGTGGCTGTAGCCATAAAATAGTTGCCATCTTCCCTATGTATGAGTTTGGCATTATGGCTTATGATGTTGCAGTTATAAGATGCATTGTCGTTGCCCTCGAAAGAAACATGAGCTGTCCTTGGCTCATCGAAAAGATGCAAATACTTATATGGTACAAACACTTGCACTGTTCTTTGATTGAGAACCTCACCATTAGCCTCTATGGATATAGGATAAGGTATCTTATAGAAAGCGACTGCGAGGGCGAGGACTATGATGGTAATGATTATAGTCCCCAAGCTGACGAGGCGAGGAGGAACCTTGCCTATCACGTTCCTCACCTTCTCACTTCTCAACTCGATATTATCTGATTCTCTTTCTTTCTGTTCCATGTCAAAAACATTTTAGTTTCCCAATTCCAATTGATTCTTCACAAGATTATAGTATGCCCCTCGCTTGGCGGTCAAAGACTCATGGTTGCCAACCTCAACGACCTTACCATGGTCTATG
>OLGA01002703.1_pt1 | contig 12129 bp, 10 predicted proteins | sample 1604881 | NCBI WGS metagenome assembly OLGA01 (sample SAMEA3888896, study PRJEB22519) | human gut metagenome | biome: human gut; feature: human-associated habitat; material: faeces | place: Denmark | collected 2009
ATGCTGTGGTGTCGTATTTACAGAAATATAATGCTTTGAGTTGATTGTAGCACAGAGAGGACAGTTTGTCATCAAATTTCTCTCTAAAAGACGAGGGTCTAAAATGAATATATGCTTACTTTTTATTCTCTAATCAAACCCTTATTACACAAAAACCGCGCAAGCCAATCTCCTCCGATGCACTTGCGCGATTTCGTCTGATATACACATACCAAAATTATTATTTACATTTGCTACAGCATTTGACTGTTTTATACATTCTCAATCTCTGTCTTATACTTTTCAAGAATCATATTCTGGATATTCTCGCGTGTGTCAGAGTTAATCGGATGGGCTATATCCCTGTACTCGCCATCGTTTGCCTTGCGGCTTGGCATGGCGATGAAAAGTCCCTTTTCTCCTTCGATTACCTTGATGTCATGTACCACGAATTCATCATCGATTGTGATTGACACAACCGCCTTCATCTTGCCCTCTTTTTCTACCTTACGAATTCTGATGTCTGTAATCTGCATATTTTTGTCCCCCTGGTCTGTTTTTAAATTACATATCTTACATTTTTTTCTTTTACTATCATGACTCCATCCTCACCACAATAACAGGTGTTTGGATTGATGGTTCCACGACTCTCTACGATGCAATTTTCGAGGTGCACATTGTCGCCTATGTAGACGTCATTGAGCAGCACGCAGTTCTTCACTGTGGTGTTTTTGCCCACAAATACCTGCTTGAAAAGCACCGAATCCTCCACGCTGCCGTTTATGATACAGCCACTTGATACGAGGCTGTTTGAAATGTCTGAGCCCGGATTAAACTTGGCCGGTGGCAGGTCGTCCACCTTTGAGCAGATGGTCGGCTCCTCCCTGAAGAAATAGCTTCTGATGTCAGGTCTTAAGAAATCCATATTGGTCTTGAAGTATGCATCAATATCAGCGATATTGTTCCAGTATGAATTTATCTTGTAGCCATATATTTTCTTTACATTTTTGTAGCGCACGAGGATATCATTTACGAAATCGAATCTGTTTTCCTCAGCTGCCGCCTCCAAAAGCTCTATGAGCTGTCGTCTCCTGATGACATAGATACCTGTGGAAATGGTGTTGGATGAGGCCTCGATTGGCTTTTCATCAAACTCTGTGATTCTTGACTCATCATCCATGCGTACCACACCAAAACGGCTGACATCGTCGTTGTACATCATGTCCTTGCATACCACTGTAATGTCTGATTTTTTCTCGATGTGAAAATCAAGCACTCTGTTGAAATCCAGCTTGTATACACAGTCACCGCTGCTGATGATGACATATGGCTCATGGCGTCTCTTGAGAAAATCAATGTTCTGATACATCGCATCTGCCGTGCCCCTGTACCAGTCACTGTTGTCCGCTGTGACTGTAGGTGTAAAGAGGAATAAGCCCCCCTGCTTTCTGCCAAAATTCCACCATTTTGATGAGCTTAAATGCTCATTCAGTGAGCGTGCATTGTACTGGGTCAGTACTGCGACAGTCTGTATATGTGAGTTTGACATGCTGCTGAGCGCAAAATCTATGCTTCTGAAGCTGCCTGCTACCGGCAGGGCCGGTACTGCTCGTTTTGCTGTCAGTTCCTTCATCCTATTATTGTTGCCGCCGGCCAAAATTATTCCTATTGCCTTCATTTTCCGTCACCTGCCTTGATAATAACTTCTCCGCCCTCAAGCACACCGTCTTTGTAATCCTCTTCGTATGTAACACCGGAGATTGCTGTATTTTTGCCTATCTTTACCCCGTCCGGTATCACAGAATCTTCTCCTATAGTGACCAGCCCAAATGAGTATATGCTCTCATTTAATACGTTCGGCTTCTCCTGTCCGAAGCCAAGTGTCACATTGTCGCCCACCTTGCAATTTTCGGCAATGATGGACTTGTCTATCGTGACATTGGAGCCTATCTCCGTGTCACACATGATAATGGAATCACGTATTACTGCGCCTCTTCCAATCTTGACGTTGGCACCTATGACAGAATGCTCCACATGACCATAGCATTCACAGCCCTCACCCATGATGCTTCGCTCCACATGACCTCCTTTGGCTATATAAAGTGGCTCGATTGCATCATTCTTTGTGTAAATCTTCCAATACTCCTCGTACAGATTGAACTCCGGAATGAGGTCCACAAGCTCCATATTGGCCTCCCAGTATGAGCCCAGTGTACCTACGTCCTTCCAGTATCCGTTGAACTCGTATGCAAACATACGTCTGTCGTTTTCAAAGCAGTATGGTATGACATGCTTGCCAAAATCACAGTTTTCCTGATCCTTTAGTGCAAGTAATGCTTCCTTTAGCACCGGCCATGAGAATATGTAAATGCCCATTGATGCGAGATTACTGCGCGGATGAACCGGCTTTTCCTCAAATGCATTGATGCGCTTATCATCATCGGCTATGACGATACCAAATCGGCTGGCCTCCTCGATAGGCACCGGCATGGTTGCTATGGTCACATCTGCATTGTTTTCCTTGTGGAAATCAAGCATCACCTCATAGTCCATCTTGTAAATATGGTCTCCTGACAGTATCAACACATAGTCCGGGTTGTAACTGTCTATATACCTCATATTCTGGTAGATTGCATTGGCTGTACCTGTGTACCACTCGCTGTTGCCGCTCTTCTCATAAGGAGGCAGTATTGCCACTCCTCCATTATTCCTGTCGAGATCCCACGGAATACCTATTCCGATGTGGCTGTTAAGTCTGAGTGGCTGATACTGTGTAAGTACACCCACTGTATCAATGCCTGAATTGATGCAGTTGCTAAGCGGAAAATCTATGATTCTGTACTTTCCACCAAACGAAACTGCCGGTTTTGCTACGTCCGCTGTCAGAACACCAAGTCTGCTGCCTTGACCGCCTGCTAAAAGCATGGCTATCATTTCTTTCTTAATCACGTTATCACTCCTCGTCTGTCCTAATTTTTGTTGTGCCCATCCGGTCCCTACCACTTGTTTCTGTAATAACCGTATCTGTAATGCTTCCATAATAAATCACAATTGTTTCCATATAAATTATAGTTGCTGCTGCATAAATTGCAGTTACCGCTATATACTTTAAACCCATCAAATTCATATGGTCCGGATGAATTATTTTTATAAAAAAAATTATACCACAGCCGCATTACCACTTCAACATTTTTCACAAAATCAAATAATATTTTTCTTTATTTTCGACATTTTGCACAAGTGTCATTTAGCGTATATCTGTTTAACCTGCTATGGTTCTTATCATTTGAAAGTCATGCCTGCTTTCACCTTATTTTTCCTTTGCAAATACTATATTTAGTTGTATAATTAATATAAAGTAACTATTCAGAACAAGAAAATCTGTTGCTTACATGCAATCATGACGCATCGGCTTTTTGTTCTCAGTGTTTCTTAATAGTTACAATATAAATTATAATAAATCAGGCAGGTAAAATTAATGTATAAAATAGATTTCAGTAAACCAATACACATCCATTTCATAGGCATCGGCGGTATCAGCATGAGCGGTCTCGCAGAGATTCTGCATGAGGAGGGCTTTACAATTTCCGGCTCCGATTCAAAGGAATCAGACCTCACAAAAACTCTTGCTGCCAAGGGCATAAAAGTCATATATGGCCAGAGCGCAGACAATATCACATCCGGTATCGACCTGGTGGTTTACACTGCTGCTATCCACGAAAGCAATCCTGAGTTTGCCGCAGCAAAGGCAGCCGGTATTCCAATGCTTACCAGAGCCGAGCTTCTCGGACAGATTATGGACAATTACGATTATTCCATCGCTGTAGCCGGCACACACGGCAAGACTACCACCACATCCATGATCAGCGAGATTCTTCTCGCCGCCCAGACAGATCCTACCATTTCCGTAGGTGGTATTTTGTCATCTATCCACGGCAATCTGCGTGTGGGCGATTCAGAGTACTTCATCTCTGAGGCATGTGAGTACACAAACAGCTTTTTGAATTTCAGACCACGCTACAGTATTATTTTAAATATTGAGGCTGAGCATCTGGATTTCTTCAAGGATATCAACGACATCAGGCATTCCTTCCGCGAGTATGCATCAAACACTCTCGCAGGCGGTGCTACCATCATCAATGGTGAGATTGACCGCTATGAGGAGATTGTCGCAGGGCTTCCTCAGAAGATTATCACCTATGGCTTTGATTCAAAATATGATTTCTATCCGGAAAATATAACCTATGACGATAAAGCTTGTGCATCTTTTACAGCTATGAGACAGGGTAGTCCACTTTTCGACGTAAAACTCTCTGTTCCGGGCGCTCACAATGTAAGCAATGCGCTCGCAGCCATAGCTTTATCCACCACACTCGGTCTAGATACGGAGTCTATCCTCACAGGCCTTGACAAATTTGGCGGTGCTGACAGACGTTTCCAGTACAAGGGCAAGGTAAACGGCGTCACAATCATTGATGACTACGCTCACCATCCAACCGAGATCCGCGCAACACTGACAGCCGCACAAAAATATCCACATGACAGGCTTGTCCTTTGCTTCCAGCCACACACCTATTCCAGAACCAAGGCATTCTTAAATGATTTTGCCGATGTTCTTTCAATGGCAGATGTTGTGGTGCTTGCTGATATCTATGCTGCGCGTGAGCAGAACACATATGGTATCTCATCTAAGGATATCCTGGATTTATTGCTCGAAAAAGGTGTGAATGCGCACTATTTCCCATCATTTGAGGAAATCGAGAAATTTTTATCAGAAAATTGTGTAAACGGTGACCTGTTGATAACAATGGGTGCCGGAAATGTAGTAGAAATCGGCGAAGACCTGCTTAAGAAATAAGTTATCCACGTTATCCACATACAAAATGTTAACAACTCTCATTTTGTGTGTGGATTTTTTAAATAATTTTCAACAGCTTATATACCCTGTGATACATTGATTTTTCAATTATTTTACACAGTTATCCACGTTATCCACATTTTTTTGTGGACTCGGAAAGCCCGAGTTTACAAGGCTTGTAGCACTTTTACCATCTTCACACGGTTAAAATATTGTGCTATAATTGCTCACAGGTTAAGCGAAAGAGAGTTTTTTATATGACAGCGATAAACATTAGCAGTGACATAGCAACATCATTCACTACTGTGTCAGATATTTTTATAGATCAATACATGCCAAAGGCAAACGGTGAGTTTGTCAAGGTATACCTTTATCTGCTCCGTGCGACAGGCTCCGGGGCAGGCATAGCAACTATTTCAGAGATTGCCGATCATTTCAGCAATACTGAAGCCGACATCATACGTGCCCTCAATTACTGGGCCTCTGAGGGCATTTTGCAGGTGCAAACCGGCGCTGATGGCCAGATTATGGGAATCAACCTCTGCAGTCTTTCTGTATCCGGTATGCAGGCTGCTCAGAGTAATATACAAAGCGCTGTGGCTGATAATGCCGCGCAGAATAATTTGCAAAACAGCGTAGTTAATAATGCTGCACAGAATATTTTGCAAAACAGCGTGGTTAATAATGCTGCACAGAATATTTCTACCGTGAATACTCGGATGCATGATTCTGTTGTGGAAAAGCTTAAGAGCCAGACTCCTGACAAAGCTGCTTCTTCACAGAAGGAATACACACTTGATGAGATTAAGGAGTTTAGAAAGAATCCTGACATTTCAGAGCTTTTCTTTATTATAGAGACATATCTGAAGCATACGCTCTCATCCACAGACACCAATATGGTGCTCTACTGGCTGGACGAGCTCCATTTTTCTACCGACCTGGTGGAATATCTCGTGGAGTACTGCATTACCAAGGGACATTCAAGCCTTCGTTACATGAACAAGGTCGCTCTCGGCTGGGCCGATGCCGGCATAAAGACCGTAGACCAGGCAAAGGACGATGCAGCCGCTCACTCACAGATTTACTATTCTGTAATGAAGGCTCTAGGCATCACAGGCCGCAATCTGGTTGACTCTGAGGTGTCACTAATAAACAAATGGGTCGGCGAATACGGTTTCGATATAGAGCTTGTAAAGGCCGCCTGCAGTAAAACCATTTCAGCTATCCAGAAGCCAAGCTTCGAGTACACAGACTCGATACTCGCGAACTGGAGGAAAAAGGATGTACATACATTAAAGGATGTTGAAGTGCTTGATGCCAACTTTGCCAAGGCCAATAAAGCCTCTGCTACCGGCTCATCACAGAGTACAAATGCTGCAAACGGTTCCTCAAAACCCAAAAGCAATAATTCAAGTTCCAAGAATAAATTTAACAACTTCAATCAGCGAAACAATGATTACGACAAGCTGGAGAAGCTGTTTCTGAATTCTACGGTATGATTTTTCAAGTTAGATTTACACATCCCAAGGAGGATATATGGCACTTACCAATGCTCAATATGATGAGATAATGCGAGGCTACGACAAACGCCAGCTTCAGAACAAATACATACATGACAAGCGTATTGAGGAAGCCTATCGCAAGGCGCCCCGCCTCAGGGAGATTGACTCTGAGATTGCATCAGCCTCTGTCAGGCAGGCGTACAGGCTTATGGATGGTGATGAGAATGCTCTCGCCGCTTTACGCCTTGCAATCGAGGACTATAAGGAGGAGCGTGCTGCTCTTCTATCCACACTCGGATATCCGCTTGATTATTTTGAGCCTATTTACACCTGTCCAGATTGCCATGATACAGGATACATAGACGGTCAGAAATGTCATTGTTTCAAACAGGCTATTATCAATACCGTTTATTCGCAGTCCAATATCAGGGAGATTTTATCAAGAGAGAATTTTTCCACGCTCTCATTCGATTATTACTCAGATGAGCAGAAAAATCCTGCGACAGGGCTGTCTGCTCTTGCCACAGCAAAGCTTGCAGTGACGAACTGTCATGAATTTATAGACAATTTTGAAAACAAACCTAAAAACATATTTTTCTACGGTAATACCGGTGTCGGAAAGACTTTTTTATCTAATTGCATTGCAAAAGAGCTTTTAGATGCAGGTTACTCCGTAATTTACTTTACAGCATTCCAATTATTTGATATATTAAGCAAAGGTGTGTTTGAAAAGGATGCAGATGCCATCGCAGCGCACCAGAATATATTCGACTGTGATTTACTTATCATAGACGATCTCGGAACCGAGCTTTCCAACTCATTTACCACATCACAGCTTTTCCTTTGTGTAAATGAGCGTATACTGCGACAGAAATCTACTATTATTTCCACTAATCTGAATCTGGAGCAGATAGCAGATATTTACTCCGAGAGAACACTTTCAAGAATTTCAAGCAATTATAGTTTTATCAAACTCTTTGGAGATGACATACGAATTAAAAAGCGTCTTTCCAAATAACGCTTTTTATATTATATATTTAGTTTATTTATTATATGGTTATATGGAGGAATAACAATGCCAAACGATGAGAGAATTTTGGAGACTATGCCAACCGGTACACTTGGACTTGTTGCAACCGACAGTTGTATAGGTCTTGCCCAGAAGGTAGATGCATACTTACAGGGCTGGAGAGAGCACAGAGAGCACCAGCATGCTAACGAGAGTGCTTTCAAGGACTACTACAAAAACAGCTACATTATCAAGCCTTCTACACCTAGATTCGGTTCCGGCGAGGCTAAATGTGTTATCAACCAGTCAGTTCGTGGTTATGATCTGTACATCATGGTAGATGTAACCAACTACAGTCTTACCTATACAGTATGCGGTCAGACAAACCACATGTCACCTGATGACCACTACGCAGACTTAAAGCGTGTTATCGCTGCAGCCGGCGGAAAAGCAAGAAGAATCACAGTTATCATGCCTTTCCTTTATGAGAGCCGTCAGCACAGACGTACAGGCCGTGAGTCTCTTGACTGTCCATTGGCTCTTCAGGAGCTTATCAACATGGGTGTAGACAATATCATCACCTTCGATGCTCATGACCCTCGTGTGGTAAATGCTATTCCTCTGAACGGCTTTGAGAATGTAATGCCTTCTTACCAGTTCATTAAGGGCATTTTAAAGAACGTAAAGGATATCACTATTGATGCTGACCATCTTATGATTATCTCTCCTGATGAGGGCGCTACAAACCGTGCTATCTACCTTGCAAACGTACTCGGAGTAGACATGGGTATGTTCTACAAACGTCGTGATTACAGCCGTATCGTTGACGGACGTAACCCTATCGTAGCTCATGAGTTCCTCGGAACAAATGTGGAGGGTAAGGATGTTCTTATCATCGATGATATGATTTCTTCCGGCGAGAGTATGATAGATACAGCAAGAGAGCTCAAGAAGCGTAAAGCTAACAGAATCTTTGTTGTTTCTACATTCGGTCTCTTTACAAACGGCTTTGCTTCATTTGACAAAGCATACGAGGAGGGTCTCATCTACAGAGTAGTTACAACAAACCTTATCTACCAGTCACCGGAGCTTCTCTCTAAGGAGTACTATATCAGCTGTGACATGAGCAAATACATCGCATACCTCATTGATACATTAAACCACGACTGTTCTATCAGTGATCTTCTCTCACCATATGACAGAATCAAGAAGTGTGTTCAGAAGTACAATGACGAGCAGGCTGCAGCAAAGAATAAATAATTAAGCGTATTAATCGAAAAGCCGTGTGAAATTAATATATACCCCTCTTACTGGATATCCAGTGAAAGGGGTATTTTTATGCGTTACAGTTACGAATTCAAACCAAAGGCAGTCGAACTATACATGCAAATAAGACGCATCAGTTTTTCTCAATAGATTAGAATAATTACTCTAGAAATAAAAAACCAGAGAAGTGAGTGTCATACACTCAAATCTCTGGTTTAATTTAGTCTAAGATTTATACCGATTAAATATTAAACTAACTCAAGGAGAACCTCTAAAGCTCCGTCACCTTTACGCTGTCCAATCTTAACGATTCTTGTGTAACCACCGTTACGATCAGCATACTTAGGAGCGATCTCATCGAATAACTTGTTTGTTACATCGATAGTCTTTGTTCCCTTCTTTGTGCCGTCAGACTCTTTAGCTGTGTAAAGAACCTTGAGCATCTGTCTTCTGGCATGAAGACGTGAAGCAGAATCCTTCTTGATCTTCTTCTCTACTTCGTCATAAACAGTAACTTTCTTTCCGTCTACAACCTCTTTTACTCTCTTGCCATCTTTGTCCTTGCGGGCAACCTTAGCTGTTACAGTAACCTCTTCGAAGTTGTCTTTCTCTTTTACTGCTAATGCGATAAGACCCTCAGCGATCTTACGAACCTCTTTAGCCTTAGCCTCTGTAGTAACGATCTTTCCGTTAACAAGAAGCTGTGTAACCTGACCTCTGAGTAAAGCCTTTCTCTGGCTTGATGTTCTGCTTAACTTACGATATTTTGCCATTTTAATTTCCTCCATTTGTGGGACATCCGGTCACGCTCTTCGGTCTTACTGCCAGACATCGTATCTTGTTGTGATAAAGCTTTGCCTTATTTCAAAAAGCAAATGCTCAAATCAGTTGCCACTCATGTATCAGACACGGTCACGCTCTTTGGTCTTACTGGCCCTGCCGCTATGAGTTTTGTCACACATAAACATAAATATGATATTTAAAATTTATATATGACCAATTTATTTAGAAAAATCAGTGCAAGGATTATTCGAATGAATTATTCCTCAGTCTGATTTAACTCTAAACCTAATTCTTTTAATTTTGCTAAAACTTCCTCTAAAGACTTGCGACCAAGGTTACGAACCTTCATCATGTCCTCAGGTGTTCTATTGATAAGCTCTGCAACAGTGTTGATTCCTGCACGCTTTAAGCAGTTGTATGAACGAACTGAAAGCTCAAGCTCATCGATGTTCATCTCAAGAACCTTCTCCTGAGCATCGTTTTCCTTCTCGACCATAACGTCAACCTGCTGTGCTGCCTCTGAAAGATCGATGAACAGATTTAAGTGCTCACTTAACACCTTAGCTGCAAGGCTGACTGCCTCGTCTGGCTCCAATGTACCATTTGTAAATACATCTAATGTAAGCTTATCGTAATCTGTAACCTGACCTACACGGGTATTCTCTACAGTAAGATTAACACGCTCAACAGGAGTGTAGATTGAATCTACAGCAAGAACTCCGATTGGTGTATCCTCGTTCTTGTTCTTCTCTGCTCCGACATAACCTCTGCCGTTAGTGATTGTAAGCTCCATGTAAAGCTTAGAATCTGCTCCACCATTCAAGTGTGCAATCTCTAACTCAGGATTCAAAATCTCGATATCTGAATCAACCTGAATATCGGCTGCTGTAACAACGCCTTCACCTTCGAATTCGATATATGCAACCTTTGGTTCATTTGTAGAACTATTATTGCGAATTGCAAGGTTCTTGATATTCATGATGATTTCTGTAACATCTTCCTTAACACCAGGAATAGAGCTGAATTCATGTAAAACACCATCAATCTTGACCTGGCTTACTGCAGCGCCCGGTAAAGAAGAAAGCATGATACGTCTTAAAGAGTTTCCAAGTGTTGTACCGTAACCTCTCTCTAATGGCTCTACAACAAATCTGCCATATGTCTTGTCTTCTGAAATTTCTGCGATTTCAATTTTTGGTTTTTCAAAATCGAACACTTCAAATTCCCTCCTTCTCGGGTATCGTTGTTATATGTTATCAAAGAGTGGATAAGCCGGGAAATAAATCCCCGGCAAATCAACCTAATTTTACTTAGAATATAACTCGACGATGAGCATCTCATCTACAGGAACATCAATCTGCTCACGTGTAGGTAAGTCTTTTACAGTTCCCTGTAATTTCTCAGCATCTACGTCTAACCACTCCGGAACGATTCTTCCGCCAGCTACCTCGACGATATCTTTCATTCTCTGAGTATTCTTTTTGCTCTCTTTAATTTCGATAACATCGCCAGCCTTTACAAGGTATGAAGGGATGTTAACAACTTTTCCGTTTACTGTAACGAACTTGTGATCAACGATCTGTCTAGCTTCTTTTCTTGTTCTAGCAAGTCCAAGACGGAAAACAACGTTGTCAAGTCTTGACTCAAGGATGATCATAAGGTTTTCACCTGTCATTCCTTCCTGCTGTTTTGCCTTTGCATAGTAGTTTCTGAAAGGTTTTTCAAGAACACCGTAGATGAATTTTGCTTTCTGTTTCTCGCGAAGCTGAAGACCATACTCGCTCATCTTTCTGTTTGCTCTTTTTAACTGTCTGTTAGATTTCTTATTGATTCCGAGGTAAATCGGATCCATTCCTAATGAACGGCATCTTTTAAGAACAGGAACTCTATTTACTGCCATTTCTATCCTCCTAATTATTATACATGCCAGCGGTACTCATGCCGCTGCGTCAACATTTACTATTAAATAACTGCTTTTCTTATACAGCAGAGTATAATTACACTCTTCTGCGTTTCGGTGGACGACATCCGTTGTGCGGTACCGGTGTTACGTCCTTGATGCTTACTACATCAATTCCGCATGCCTGAAGTGCACGGATTGCTGCTTCTCTTCCTGATCCCGGTCCTTTTACGAATACATCTACTGTCTTAAGACCATGTACTAATGCTGCTTTAGCTGCTGTCTCAGCTGCCATCTGTGCTGCATATGGAGTAGATTTTCTTGAACCTCTAAATCCCAGACCGCCGGCACTTGCCCATGAAAGAGCATTTCCTTCTGCATCAGTCAGTGTTACGATTGTATTATTGAAAGTCGAGTGAATGTGTGCACATCCTCGCGCAATATTCTTTTTAACACGTCTTTTACGTGTCTTTTGTACTTTTGCCATTCTTTACTCTCCTTCCCTACTACTTCTTCTTGTTAGCCACTGTCTTGGCTTTTCCTTTACGTGTTCTTGCGTTTGTCTTTGTTCTTTGTCCACGTACTGGCAATCCTTTTCTGTGACGCATTCCTCTGTAGCATCCAATTTCCATCAATCTCTTGATGTTTAATTGTACTTCTCTTCTTAAGTCCCCTTCGACTTTGATTGCATCGATTGTTTTACGAATTGCATTTAATTGTTCTTCAGTTAAATCTTTTACTCGAACATCTTCACTGATGCCTGCTTCTTCCAATACTTTCTTTGATGTTGTCAATCCAATTCCATAGATGTATGTCAATGAAATGACAACTC
>OLGA01002708.1_pt1 | contig 12120 bp, 11 predicted proteins | sample 1604881 | NCBI WGS metagenome assembly OLGA01 (sample SAMEA3888896, study PRJEB22519) | human gut metagenome | biome: human gut; feature: human-associated habitat; material: faeces | place: Denmark | collected 2009
ATGCCGGGCATGGACTGACGTGCGCCGGAACGGACGGAGACCAGCAGGGGGTTCTCGTCGTCGCCGAACTTTTTGCCGGTGATGCCTTCCATCTTGGTGATGTACTCCATGATCTGGGCCTGGATCTCATCGTTGATGGTTTCGCCGTCGGCGTAGTACTGGGTGCAGGCTTCGGTGGTAATGGTGAAGCCCTGGGGAACAGGCATGCCCAGATTGGTCATTTCAGCAAGGTTTGCGCCTTTGCCGCCGAGGAGCTCGCGCATTTTGCCGTTGCCCTCGGAAAAGAGATACACGTATTTCTTCTGCATTTCCTATCTACCTCCAATAATATATGGATAGCCGGAGGGAACCCCCGACGTTCCTAACAGGTTTTGCAAACTGCGTTTACATGGAAACAAGCCTGCGGGTGGTTCCGGGCAGAAAAGCTGTCCGGAAAGAGAACCTGCAAGCGAAAAAGCGCAGTCGGGATGGAACATCCGGTTATGCTTTTTTTATTATAGCAAAAAATTCGGCAATTTACCATAGATTTCGTGAAAAAAAATACGAATTTGCAAATTTGACACATTCCCCAAAAGTTTCCGGGGACGGGCTTTACAAATCAAGCAAAAAGCGGCATAATAATAGAAGCGGCCGGGGCTTAAGCGAGAGTTTTGGCAGAAACCGGCCATTTATACCTGCGACAAAAAGGAGATCCGAAATGTATAACAATTTGCCGGAAGGGCTTAAAAAGATGGAAGAAAAGCGGCTGGCCGTGCTGGAAAAGTATGCGGATGCCGGTGTGATTTTTGAGGGGATCGACGGGGTCGTCATTGAGGAAACCGTGGTGATCGGTGTTGGCACCCGGATCGAGCCGGGGGTCGTCATAAAAGGGGACACGATCATCGGGGAAGGGTGCCTTCTCACTTCCGGCAGCCGGGTGGAGGACTGCGTGATTGGGGATCGGACGATCATCAACGCATCCCAGTGCTACCGCTCCCGGATCGGGAACGAAGTGACCGTCGGGCCGTTTTCTCATATCCGCCCGGACTCCGACCTTGCCGATCACGTCCACATCGGGGATTTTGTGGAGGTGAAGAACTCCTTCATCGGGGTTGGGACGTCCGTTTCTCACCTGACTTATGTAGGGGACAGCGACGTGGGACGAAACGTGAACTTCGGCTGCGGCTGTGTCACGGTGAATTACGACGGGGTGAACAAGCACCGCTGCCGGATCGGGGACAACGCCTTTATCGGCTGCAACACCAACCTGGTGGCGCCGGTGGAAGTAGGGGACAACACCTTTATTGCCGCGGGCAGCACCATTACGGATGCAGTCGCCGACGGGGATTTTGCCATCGCCAGAGCCCGGCAGGTGAATAAGAAAGGGCTGGGAGCGAAGAAGCTGAAGGATCGGAAGCTGAAATATTGATGGAGGGGAATTTGGGTTCTGGATCCAGCCTTTTGAAAAAGGCTGGATCCAGAACGGACTTGGCTTTTCAAACAGAAAACGGCGGCGATCCGGAGGGTTCCGGGTCGCCGCCGTTTTTTATCGGGAAAATTTACTTGGAGATCAGCTCTACGGTATCCAGAGCGATGGCCAGCTCTTCGTTGGTGGGGATGACCCAGACCTCGGTCCTGCAGCCGTCTTTGGAGATCCGCAGGTCTTCCCGGACGTGCTGGATGTTCTTGGCGGGATCCAGCTCAATGCCTAAGAATTCCATGCCTTCGCAGATGTCCACCCGCAGCTCGTCGGAGTTCTCGCCGATGCCGCCGGTGAGAAGGACTGCATCCAGACCACCCATAGCGGCGGCATAAGCGCCGATGGTCTTCTTAATCTGGTAGCGGAACATATCGCAGGTCAGGATGGCACGCTCGTTGCCCTCATGGGAAGCGTCCACCAGGTCACGGGAGTCAGAGGACAGGCCGGAGACCCCTAAGAAGCCGGATTTCTTATTGAGAATGTTGGACATCTCATCGGGGGAGAGATTTTCCTTCTTCATCAGGTAGGTGACCACGGAGGGGTCGATGGAGCCGCTGCGGGTGCCCATCATCAGGCCGGCCAGAGGGGTGAAGCCCATGGTGGTGTCCACGCACTTGCCGTCTTTTACGGCGGTGATGGAGGAACCGTTTCCTAAGTGGCAGACCACAATCTTAGTGCCCTTGGGGTCACGGCCGGTGATCTGGAGGAAGTGGCTGCTGACATAGCGGTGGCTGGTGCCGTGGAAGCCGTATTTGCGGATGTGGTACTTCTCGTAGTACTCATGGGGCACAGCGTACATATACGCCTTCTCGGGCATGGTCTGATGGAAGGAGGTGTCGAACACGGCGACCATGGGGACGTCGGGGCCTAAGACCTTCCGGCAGGCCCGCATGGTTGCAGCCTGGGGAGGATTGTGGAGAGGCCCTAAGTCGGAGAAGGACTCGATATCGTCGATGACCTTGTCGGTGATGAGGGTGGACTGCTTATAAACCTCGCTGCCGTGGAGGACCCGATGGCCCACAGCGGAGATCTCGGCGACGGAGTCGATGACCTTGCCTTCGCCGGAGGTCAGGACTTCGATGACCTTGGCAAAGGCTTCGGTATGGGAGGGGAAGTAGCAATCCTCTTTTTCGCTGACGCCGGAGTCGGTCTTATAGGAGATGAGACCTCCTTCGATGCCGATGCGCTCGCAGTTGCCCTTGGCAATGACGTGCTCATTTTCCATGTCGATGAGCTGATACTTCATGGAAGAACTTCCTGCATTGATGACCAGGATTTTCATTCGTTAACCACCATTCCTTGTTTTTTTGAGAGCCGTTGTCGTAAAAACGACAACAAAACCAAGCCGGAAGGCTCTGATTTTCGCAGAATCTTTCCGGTCAGGCTTGACTTTAACGCTTCTACACTATATATTAGTATAATAGGAATGAAATTTCAAGTGTTTTTTTCGGCTGTCCGGTGATTTTTACGGGAAATACGGATATTTTAAGAAAAGATGACCGGATCCTGACTGAAAAAACGGTTCCGGACGGGAGTGAGACCATGGAGCTTGCCGCCGTCGTTGCGGAATATAACCCCTTTCACAACGGCCACGCCTATCAGCTGTCGGAGATCCGCAGAAACGGCGGAACCCACGTTGCCGTCGTCATGAGCGGAAATGTGGTGCAGCGGGGGGAGGTTGCCTGCTTTTCCAAAGCGGTGCGGGCAAGAGCCGCTCTTCTTGGCGGTGCCGATCTGGTGCTGGAACTGCCGGCTTCCTTTGCCTGCGCTTCGGCGGAGCGGTTTGCCGGAGGGGCGATTCGGACGCTTGCGGGTCTGGGACTTCCGGGGACGCTGTGGTTCGGCAGCGAGTGCGGGGATACGGAAGCGCTTTGCCGTTGTGCGGAGGCGCTGAACGAAACCGACGGGTCGGAGGCGCTGAAGACGTATCTGGAGCGGGGGCTTTCCTTTCCCGATGCCCGGAGCCGGGCGGTGGCGGAGCTTGCCGGGGAAGAAACGGCAGCTCTGCTAAAAAATCCCAACGACACCTTGGGGATCGAGTATATCCGGGCAATCTCCCGTTATCAAGCACCCTTCACGCCGAAGACCATCCGGCGGGTGGGAGCAGAGCATGACAGCCTGCGCTCCGGTGAAAACTTTGCCAGCGCTACCCTGCTGCGGCAGCTTTGCCGGGAAGGGCAGCTTTCAAAGCTCCGGGAATGGGTGCCGGAAACGGTATTTTCCCTCTATCGGAAGGATTGGGAGGAGCACCGGGGCGGCACAGACACGAAAAATCTGGAGGCGGCGGTCCTTTATCATTTAAAGACCCTTTCGCCGGAAAAGCTCCGGGGGCTGCCGGATGTGGAGCCGGGGCTGGAACATCGGCTCTGGAACGCTGTTTTGAAGGCGTCCTCTTTGGAAGAGCTCTTTTTCAGCGTCCGAAGCAGGCGGTACCCGTTAAGCCGGGTGCGGCGGGCGGTCATGCACGCCATGCTTGGGATCGACCGGGAGCTGGCGGGGAAAGCGCCTTCCTATCTGCGGGTGCTGGCTTTTAATGAGCGGGGGCAGGAGATTTTAAAGGCTGCCCGGAAGACGGCGGCCTTGCCCCTATTCCATTCCTTTGCAAAGATTGAGAAAGAATACCCGGAATTTGCCCGAAGGGAGCGACTGGCAAGCGATTTGTTCAGCCTGGCACTCCCGGTTCCCAGAAAGATGTTTTCCGAATACGAGGATCTCCATCCCGGCTTTTTCCCTTAAAACGGATCCTTCTTCCGCTTCGGCGGATGAAATAGAAAGCAAAATCAGAAAGGACGAAATACAATGAGCGTACAGTTCAAAGAGATCGATTACAGCATCTATGGTCGCTGCCTGGAAATGAGCAACGAGCTTTGCCGTCTGGTCATCACACTGGATAAAGGGCCTCACATCATCTGCTATCAGATGCACGGGGAACCCAACGTGATGTTCGAGGATCTGGAGGATTTCCATACCCAGAGCGGGTCGGATTTTGATACCTATTTCTATCCCGGCGCCAAGTGGCACATCTACGGCGGCCACCGGCTGTGGCTCTCGCCGGAGTCCATGCCGGAGACCTACTATCCCGATAACTTCGCCGTTCCTTATACCACCGAAGGCAATACCGTTACCCTGACTCCCAAGGAGCAGGAGGGCAACCACGTCCAGTATGTGTTCAAGGTAACGCTGGAAGAAAAGGGCACCAAGGTCACGGTGGCTCACACGATCTATAACCGGGACAGCAAGGAAAAGACCTTCGCTCCCTGGGGACTTTCCGTTTTGGCGCCCGGCGGCGTGGAGATCGTTCCCCAGGCGGACAAGCAGACGGGGCTTCTCTCCAACCGGATCCTTGCTCTGTGGGATTATTCGGATATGTCTGACCCCCGGCTCTGGTGGGGCAACAAGTACATCACCCTGACGCAGGTTCCCGGCATGGACAAGAACTTCAAGCTGGGACTCAATCACGAGAAGCAGTGGTCCAGCTACCTTCTCGGGAAGGAACTGTTCGTGAAGCGGCATCACACCGTGGACGGCGGCAATTATCCCGACGGCGGCTGCTCCTTTGAAACTTACATCTGCAAGAACTTTCTTGAGATGGAGAGCTTGGGGGAACTGAAGACCCTTGCTCCCGGCGAAAGCATCGGTCATGTGGAGAACTGGGAGCTGTCCGTGGTGGAAGGCGGCTTCGATCCCAAGGACGAAGCAAGCGTCGACGGGTTCGCAAAGAAATACATCTGGTAAGAAGAAACGGAAGCGCCCGCTGCCCACAGGGTCGGCGGGCGTTATTGAAAGGAAGAAACGTTATGATCGCTGTTGCCATTGACGGCCCTTCCGGAGCCGGAAAAAGCACCATTGCCCGGAAGGTGGCGGGGGAGCTGGGATTCCTCTACATCGATACCGGCGCCCTTTACCGCTCCATCGGCTACTACGTCCTAAAAAAGGGCGGAGATCCTGAGAAAAAAGAGGACGTGGAGGCGGCTCTGCCCGGGATCCGTCTGGAGCTGCGGCACGCAGACGGCGTGCAGCGGGTCTTTCTGAACGGGGAAGACGTATCCGATCAGATCCGCACCCCTGCCGTATCCATGGCGGCGTCCCATGTTTCCGCTTTCCCGGCGGTGCGGGCGTTTTTACTGGAGCTGCAGCGGAAGATGGCACGGGAGCATAACGTCATCATGGACGGCCGGGACATCGGCACCGTGGTGCTTCCGGATGCGGAGCTCAAGATCTTCCTGACGGCGACGCCGGAGGACCGTGCCCGCCGCCGGTACGAGGAACTGGTGGAAAAAGGCGAGGCGGTCACCTTCGACGAGGTTTTGAAGGATGTGATTCAGCGGGACTACAACGACACCCATCGGGACATCGCTCCTTTGCGGCAAGCGGAGGACGCCGTGCTGGCGGACACCACCGGTTTTGAGCTTCCTCAGTCGGTGGCGCTGATCCGGTCGCTGGTGGAAAAGAAGCTGGGGAAGGAGACGGCAAGATGAGCTTTTATCGGTTTGCTCAGGGAGTCGTGCGGATCGTGGCACGGATGAAGTATAAGCTGCGCCTGGAGGGGCTGGACAACGTTCCCAGTGACCGGGGATTTTTACTCTGCTCCAATCACGTCTCCAACTTTGACCCCATTCTGGTAGGCGGCTGGATCCAGCCGGAATGCACCTTCATGGCAAAGGAGGAACTGTTCCGCTTTAAGCCCTTCGGGGCGCTGATCCGGGCGCTGGGCGCTTTCCCGGTGGCACGGGGAAAAGGGGATACCGGTGCCATTGACCACGCCGTGGAGCTGATCCGCAGCGGGCGGGTGGTCACCATTTTCCCAGAGGGGCACCGCTCCAAGACCGGGGAGCTTCTGAAGCTCAAATCCGGTGCGGTGGTCATTGCCTCCCAGACCGGGTCGGACATCCTTCCCTGCGCCATTAAGATGGGGAAACGGAAATTCCTCCGCCGGCCGGTAGTAGTCCGCTACGGGAAGGTCATCCCCTATCAGGACTTGGGCATCACGGGAAAGACCCCCAGCGAGATCAAGGGCGCCAACCGTTTGCTGACGGCGGAGCTTACCCGGCTGTTGGAGGAGATCCATGTATAAGATCACGCTGGCAAAGACCGCCGGGTTCTGCTTTGGCGTGCGGCGGGCGGTGGATCGGGCGTTTTCCCTGGCGGAGGAGAAAAAGGACGCTGTGACCTTAGGGCCGCTGATCCACAACCCGCAGGTGGTGGAGCGGCTTTCCAAAATGGGGCTTTCGCCGGTAAGCTCGCCGGAAGAAGTGAAGGAAGGGCAGACAGTGCTCATTCGCTCTCACGGGGTAGGGAAAGAGATCTACGACCGGCTTCTGGGTCATGAGATCGTGGACTGCACCTGCCCGTTTGTGGAAAAGATCCATAAGATCGCTGCGGAAGAGTCGGCCGCCGGGAAGACCATACTCATCGCCGGGGATGCTTCCCACCCGGAGGTGCAGGGGATCATCGGCTTCTGCGAAACGGAAGCGATGACCTTTCGGACGGAGGAGGAACTGAAGAAGATCCTCGAAAAATTAAAGGCAGAGGGCGAAAAACCCATCGCCGTGGTGGCACAGACCACATTTCATGAGATTTTGTGGGAAAAATTCCAGGAAATTATCAAAAACCTCTATACAAACGCACAAATCTTTGATACAATATGTAGTGCGACTACTGCACGGCAGAAGGAAGCCGTGGAGCTTGCCCGGGAATCGGATTTTATGGTGGTCATCGGAGGACGGGAAAGCTCAAATACCTTAAAGCTCTATGAGATCTGCTCCCGTTTTTGCGAAACGATTTTGACAGAATCCAAAACAGAGCTTGACAAACGCCGAATTTTACGTCATAATAGAATAGGCGTTACTGCCGGTGCGTCTACGCCGGCTGATATAATCAAGGAGGTTCTAAATACCATGACTGAAATTTTGGAAAACCAGGACGAAGAGATGAACTTCGCCGAACTTTTGGAGCAATCTCTCAATGCGAATAACGAGAAATTATATACAAACAAGAGAGTAAAAGGCGTCATCACCAACATTGCTCCCAACGAGCTCCACGTTGACGTGGGAGCCAAGCAGGCCGGCATCGTTCCCGCTTCCGAGCTGAGCGACGACCCCTCTGTTACCACCAGCTCCTTCCAGAAGGGCGAGGAGATCGACCTGATCGTCATGAAAGTCAACGATCAGGAGGGCATCGTAACTCTTTCCAAGAAGCGTTGCGACGCTGAGGCGGGCTATGATGCAATCTGCAAGGCATACGAGGATCAGTCGGTTCTGGAAGGTACCGTCGTGGAAGTCGTCAAGGGCGGCGTTCTGGTGCTGACCAACGGCCTGAAGGTATTCGTTCCCGCTTCCATGACCTCTGACCGCAAGGTCGAGGATCTGAACACCCTTCTGAAGAAGGACGTCCGCTTCAAGATCATTGAGATCAACGACCGCCGCCGCCGTGCTGTCGGCTCCATCCGTGCGGTTCTGAACGACGAGAAGAAAGCCAAACAGGAAGAATTCTGGGCCAACGTCGAGGTGGGCAAGGTCTACCACGGCGAAGTCAAGTCTCTGACCTCCTACGGCGCTTTCGTCGACCTTGGCGGCGTGGACGGCATGATCCACATCACCGAGTTGTCCTGGACCCGCATCAAGAGCCCCGAAGAGGTCGTTCATGTGGGCGACATGGTCGAAGTCTACATCAAGGACATCGACCCCGAGAAGAAGAAAATTTCTCTGGGCTACAAGAAATCCGAAGACAATCCCTGGGAGATCTTCAAGCGGGATTACCAGATCGGCGATGTGGTCGAAGTCAAGATCGTTTCTACCACTTCCTTCGGCGCTTTCGCTCAGATCATCCCCGGTGTGGACGGCCTGATCCACATTTCCCAGATCGCCAACGAACGCATTGCCAAGGTGACCGACAAGCTGTCCGTGGGTGACGTGGTCAATGCCAAGATCATCGACATCGACTTCGACAAGAAGAAAGTCAGCCTGTCCATTCGTGCAACTCTGGACGAGGAGCCTGCTGAAGAGGAAGAAGAGGAAGAGGAGTCTTCCAACACTTCCCAGTATGCCGCTGATTTAGAGGGCATCGAGGGTGTTACCGTCGAGTAATCACCGGAAAAATGATGAGGAAGGAGCCTCCTGTTTACGCAGGGGGCTCTTTTTGTTTGGAAAGGAGTACATTATGGTGATTCGCATCCTGATCGCAGAGGACGATCCGGACATCAACCGCCTACTGGGGCGGATCCTGACCCGGGCGGGGTATGAGGTGACGGCGGCTTTTTCCGGCAGCGAGGCACGGCTCTTAAAGCCGGAGACCTTTGACCTGGTGCTGCTGGATCTGATGCTCCCCGGAGCCACGGGAGAGAAACTGATCGAAGAGACCCGGAAGGTCAGCACCGTCCCCATCATCGTGATCTCCGCCAAGGGGCAGGAGGACAAGCTGAACGTCTTGAAATCCGGCGCCGACGATTTTATCAGCAAGCCCTTCGATGTGGAGGAGGTGGAAGTCCGGGTCCAGTCCCTGCTCCGGCGGAGCCGGGATTTTTCCGCAGCCACGGCGGGGGAGAAAAAGCTCACCTTAGGGAAGCTCGTCCTTGATCCCGAAAGCCGGGAAGCGGAGGTCGACGGCAAGCCTTTGACCCTGACGGCCCGGGAATTCGACATCTTGGCACTGCTTCTGCGGCACCCCAACAAGGTCTTCACCCGGCAGAACCTCTTTGAGATCGTGTGGGGCGAAGACTATCTGGGGGACGACAACACCATGAACGTCCACGTCAGCAACCTACGCTCCAAGCTCCAGAAGCTGGATCCGGAGGGGGAGTACATCGCCACCGTCTGGGGCGTCGGTTTCAAGGCGGCGAAGCAGCGTCAGGTTTAAGGAACACTTAAGGTTTTCTTTACGGCATTTTACGACCCGGGGTGTACAATCAGGATAACGAAATGCGAAAGGATGCGATCAAATGGAAAACGGACTGCTGGTGACCCGGGAGCTGAGCAAATCCTATCGGGAACCTGCTGTGGATCGGGTCAGCCTGACCGTAAAGCAGGGGCAGATCTTCGGCCTGGTCGGGAAAAACGGCGCCGGAAAGACAACGCTGATCCGGATGGCGACGGGGCAGACCCTTCCTACCTCCGGGGAGCTTTTCCTCTTTGGCGAAAACAGCCGCAAGGGCCTGGAAAAAATGCGGAGCCGGATCGGCTGCATGGTGGAAACGCCCAGCTTTTTCCCCTATCTGACGGCGGAGGAGAATCTGGAATATTATCGGCTCCAGCGGGGAATTCCCGGGAAGGACAGTGTGACCACAGCGCTCAGACAGGTGAACCTTGCGGATACGGGGAAGAAAAAATTCCGGAACTTTTCCCTTGGGATGAAGCAGCGGCTGGGGCTGGCTCTTGCCATTATGGGGCACCCGGATCTGCTGCTGCTGGACGAGCCCATCAACGGGCTTGACCCCATGGGCATCGTGGAATTCCGGGATATCCTTTTAAAGCTCTCTCAGGAGCAGGGGACAACTATCCTGATTTCCAGCCACATTTTAAGCGAGCTTTCCAACTTGGCTACCGATTACGGCTTTTTGGAGAAAGGGCGCTTATTGGAGCAGGCTTCGGCAGAGGAGATCCGCAGCCGGTGCCGGGATTGTTTGGAGCTGTGGGTGGATGATGCGGCGAAGGCCATGACGGTGCTGGAAGGGGCTTCCTTCGGGGAGGCGGAGGTGCTTCCCGGGAACAAGATCCGGCTTTACGGCAGTCTTGACCAGCCTCAGGAGGTGTCCCGGGCGCTGATTGAAAACGGCGTCGGGCTTCTCAGCTTAACTCAGAGAGGGAACACTCTGGAGGATTACTTCCTTGAGCTGGTAGGGGGTCACCCCCATGTTTAACTACCTGAAAAGCGAATGGTACCGCACCTTTCGACAAAGGCGGCTCTGGGTGCTTCTGGGGGCCATCTCTCTGCTGGGGGCGCTTTACTACCTGCTGGCGTTCTATGCCTTCAACTGGCAGCAGCCGGGGATTGAAAGTGTGCTGGGGGAGCTGGGCACTTTGATGCCCGGTGTGGGGTTTTGTTTGCTCCTTTTTGTCTGTGAGGCGGCTTTTTCCGATGAGAAGTGGCTGGGAACGTTTAAAAACTCCGTTTCCTTCGGGATCTCACGGGAGCGGATCTACTTCGGGAAGCTCTTAAACAGCCTGCGGCTCTGTCTTCTCACTCTGACGGCGCTGGTCGCCGTGCTGATCTTCGGGATGGGGTGCCTGTTCCTCGGCGTCCGGAATCCGGAAAGATTCCGGGAACAGACGGCGGCTTTCTGGAAAATGGCTGCGGCATCGCTTCCCCTCTGGCTCTGCGGGGCGGCTGCGGCAAATGCGCTGTTCTGTGTGATGCGGAAATCGCTGGACGGGATCTTTTCCTATCTTGCTTTGTTCACCGGGGGAAACCTGATCGTTTCCCTGCTGGGACGGATCTATGACCTGCCGAAGATGTTTTCGTATCTGCCCAGTGAGCTTTTGAACCGGTTGTCCGCCGGACTGCTTTTTGCAGACGGCAGCCTGATGGGAAAGTGCTGGGTGACAGGGATCGTGCTGACCGCCGTGTTTTCGGCGGCGGGATTTGCAGCGTTTCGTTCCATGGAGGTGAAATGAGATGGGATTTTTCCGTTATTTAAAAAGCGAATGCTACCGCACCGCCCACCGGAAGGTGCTTTACGGGTTTACCGGCGGCTGCATTCTGGTGATTTTCCTTTTGCTTCTTTTCTGCGTTTTCAACAATCAGGGCATTGATGAAGCATATGCCCGGCTGCATTTGGAGGATCTGCTCCCGCTGCTTTCGTCTATGGTGCCGACTTTGGGGATGTATGCAGTGCTGTTCACCGCCCATGTGGCCTTCGGGGACGAGCATAAGCAGCAGACGTTAAAGAATTCCGTTTCCTCCGGCGTGCCGAGAGGGACGATCTATTTTGGGAAGCTCACGACGGCGTTTCTTTATTCGGTGCTGGTACTGGCGGCTATTTTTCTGGCGGTCTTTGGGCTTGGAGCGCTGATGCTGGGCGTCTGGGATGGTGAGGACTTTCTCATGAACCTTCGGGGGCTTTTCTGGAGCATGCTGGGAAGCCTGCCCTTGTGGCTGGGGGCGTTGAGCCTTGCCATCCTGCTTTTTACCCGGATCCGCAGCGGCGCTGGGGCGTCCTTCCTCTATCTGGGGGCGGTGACGCTGATCGGGTGGATGCTGTCGCTTCTGGAGCTGATCGGTTATTCCGTTTTCGGGACGATTTACAAATGGCTTATTTCTACCCAGTTGGGGAATATCTGCTATGTAACGGGCTTTGATTCTCAACTGCTGGCAGGGGCATGGATCAGCGGGCTTTTATACACGCTGGTGTTCAGCGCAGCAGGCTGGCTGATGTTCCGGAAAATGGAGATCAAGTAAGGGAGGATAGCGATGATCTGGGTGGTGCTTTTGGCCGGGGCAGCGGCTCTGTTTGCCCTGCTCTGGGGACTTCAGCGGCGGAGTCTGCAGCAGGCGGCACGGTCCCTTCGGGAGATTGGAAACGGAGAAGCCGGACGGCGCCTGCGGCTGGAAACACCGGGGAAGACCATGGAGGAGCTGGTTTGGGAAGTGAACCGGATGCTGGACGAAAAGCAGCAGGCCCAGATCGCCTATCGCCGCAGCGAAAAGGAGCGGGAGCTCCAGTTTGA